>ULVW01094784.1_pt1 | contig 25526 bp, 36 predicted proteins | sample 1959801 | NCBI WGS metagenome assembly ULVW01 (sample SAMEA4835796, study PRJEB28245) | human gut metagenome | biome: gut microbiome; material: fecal sample | place: Denmark | collected 2008
GGGTCACGGGTCAGATTACCCATTAAAATTACCTTATTCATTGATTATTCCTCCATTTCAAATATTGCACTTAATATATCTTTATATTTTGCGATAGCCTCTTCGTTTGCTTTAATACTGTCTTGATATTTTTCAGCAAGCAATTCTTTTGCATATTTCACATTTGGTTCTTCTAACACAACAATATTGTGATGATATCCAAACAAACGTCCTATATCTGATTTACTAATATATGCGTTATAAATTTCTCTCGGAAATTCGTCTTTTGGATAGTACGTTTTTGGTTTCTCAACGACCTCGCATTCCTCAAATTTAACATAGGGTTTCTCTTTGCAACCCATAGAGTCATTCTTCAAAATGTAAAAATATAACTTCATATTTTCTCCTTTCAAAAAGGATAAAGGTTAAAATCAACCTCTAAACCTTTCTCTGCAACATAAACTTCTGTGTCATATTTAAGCGTTTCTACCACCTTTTGTTTGAAAAGTGTTGGATTTCCGCTTTTATCTGATAAGTGTATTAGCACGACATTTCGCAATGCCGGATTATCGTTAGTAGATATGAATTTAAGCGCCGTATCAAGGCTCATATGCCCTCGTAGACGGTGTTCATAATTCGGTTCGTTACGGTCAACAAATTCCATCGAGTAGTTACATTCACACATGACGTGTTCTACTTGCAATCCAGAGAAGTTATACTTGCAATATTCCAAGTCTGTTAAAAACAGTAACTTACCCATTTCCTCATGCTTGATTAAATAGCCGTAACACTCGATTTCCGATTCATGCGGTACATTAAACGGTGTAACTGTAAAACTGCCAATTTGGTACTCTCTAAGCGGTTGTATGGCTACCGTACGTTCTCCAGTAGAATCTTTAATTGCCTTTTGAGTTTCAATCGCCGTGTAAACAGTGATGCCAGATTGCACAAAGTCTTTTATATAGCGTGCATGGTCTCCATGTTCGTGACTTACAATCACACCAGCTATCTTCATTACATTAAAATTTAATGTTTTTTTAACTTCCATGAACTGCAAACCAGCCTCTATTATCAAGGCTTCGTTTTCATTCTCTAGGATGTAGCAGTTACCGGAAGAACCGGAGCCTAATACTTTAAGTTTCAATTATGCATCACCTTTTCTCAACCTCTCGGCATCTTTTGAATCCATGTATGTAAAAGAACCGCCGCATTTACATTTTTCATTACCATATACATTCCAATTTTCGTTAGAACGTTTTTCATCCTTTTTCTGCGGTTTCCCGCACAATTTACAAGCTCTTACAATTTTCATTAGAAAAATCCTTTCTATTACGATAAATATCTGACAAAGGAAGTTTCCCACCTTTTGGAATAATCCTTTCAACCAGCAAATCCTCTTTTGGAAACTGATAATAAAAATCATTAGCATTTTCTTTTGTGATTTTTCCAACTTGCACATCCAGCAAAAGAGCTAAAGCATTATCTTTAAATCGTTCCAATACCATTTCAGCTGTTTCGCTAGAAGAATAAGCAGCCATCAAAATATTGTCATCATTTCCAAAAACACGGCAGTAAATAACCTCTTCCTGTCTCCAAACACAACACATATCGTATGGAACATCAATTGTTCCGTTTTGACTTATAATTCTCATGATTCTCTCCCTTCATCTGAACCAGATTCGGAAATAAGTGCCAATGTAAATAATTTTGCAAGTCTTTCTTTACCAAAACCATCTCGCAACACAAGTACGATTGAAGCAAAATCATCTGCTACTTCAACTTCATTTCCTTTGATTTTCACCCTTTCATCATCAACAATAATCATATTTATTCCTCTCTTTCTTTTAATTCAAAAAGTCAATTCCATCGCTATCATCTTTTGAATCTTCCGCATCAACAACATCTGCATTCTGCTCTGTGGAGGCACAATCTTCAATGACTGTTTTTGCGTCAACATCGACAATAAATGGCTTTGAATTAGCATTTTCCTCAATATCATTTTCAACATCAATAGCGGTTCTATCGTCTGTTTCTGTTGATTCTGCGTTGTCATATGCATCGTTTACGGATTGTGTACCGTATGTACGAATGATGTACTTTAAGGCACGGTTTTTGACCGTTTTCATAGCCATCTGGTCTGTAAACTTCTGATGAGTTCCGGAACCAGTCTCTTTATAACCAAATCCCTGTTTCCAAGATTGCTTAATCATTGCCATACTCATAAGTTCTACATACTGGCTACCATCATCCATAGTAACAATTGCATAAGCACCAACAATCTTATCTTTGTCGATATTAAGAAAATCCTGCGAATGTGAATCAATTACGATTCTTGCATTTTCAATATGGTACTTAAATTCGTCACCATCATAGATGCACATGGCGTCAATGCTTTTTAATCCGTATCTACGTGCGATGCAAGTATTTCCGTACACCGAAATCTGACATTGCAATTTACCGCCGTATGCTACCGGATAGCACTGTTTTTTCTGCATGGACACTCCAAGGGTAACCATGTCCATCAAAGTATTTGCAATAGATGTCTGTGAGCAAGATTGCAATACTGGATTCTTTGAATTGTCTTTTGTTTCTTTCAAAATGAGATATGCTCCCATAAGTTCATTCTGATAGTTATAATCAGGTGGAAAAGTAAGACCATACTCTTCTTTCTGCTTTAACTGTAATACCAATCCATCAACAAATGCATTGTTCACAACAAGTCCTGCCTGTTCTTTTTCTTTAGTATTTGCTACTTCTGTTTTTTTCTCTGCCATAATTATTTTTCCTCGCTTTCTACCGTTTCCGGCTCTTCATACTTCTTTACAACTGCTACTTTTTCAGCACCATATGATTCAACCCACTTCATATCAACTGATTCATCAGTGACCGTCAGTTTCGTTCCTTTTGCATTTACAACCGTGTCATCGGCTTTTACAGAATCCTCTGTGCGGTATGTATAACTTCTTGTACTGTTAGGAAATTTTGCTTTGATATAATGCATCATTAACCCTCCTTTTTCACATATCCATTTGACAAATTTTCAAGAATACGCAAAAGTCTTTCGATGGTTTCTGTGGCTTTTCTAAATTTTTCTTCAAGGTAATATTTATTACCACAAAGTTCATCTACCTTTGTTCGCAAATCCGAGTTTTCAGCCTTCAATTTTTCAATATCATCCATGTACACGACCTCTCTTTCCTTTATTTCTCGCATCTTTCTCGCAATATGGAAGAGAACAGTGTCCAGCTTCCGCAAAACCAAAGAATCCTCTCTTACTTGCACTCTTCCAACGCTTGCATGACATACACCGTGCATCCGGCTGTGTGATGTTGTTTCCAATTCCTACTCTTGACATTTACGCACCCTCCACTTTCAACTGCTTGTCCTCTGAAACACTCAAAAGAATTAACTGTGCATCCATATCCGGTACGTTATATTCATTCAGTGATTCAGCATTGTCAATAAAAATAGGACATTCAACACAATACATCTTGCTCAAAGAGCGGATAATATCAAGTCCGGCTACGATTCTGTGACCGCTATTCAAAGTTGAATACGGTACACCATTAACCGTACATTCACAACAATCTCTCATACCACCATTCAACTGCATTTCAAAAAGTTTGAAATTTGCAGTATCAAAATGGCTATTGATGGATTCAGAAATCTTGTTAAGTTTGAACCGAACAAATTCTTCCAAAAGATAAAGAATCTGCTCTTGGTCGGCAACTTTCTGTCCAATTTCTTTCTTCTCGTCCTGCAACTCTGCGATACGCTCGTCAATATCAACATTCATAGATGCTTTGGCAAGAATTTCTTTTACAGAATCAAGTTCAGATTCCATTTCTTTCTTCTCGTCCTGCAACTCTGCGATACGCTCGTTGTACCCGGAAGATTTTTCTTTTTCAATTTCAGCAAGAACCTTTTCCCTTTGTTCATGCAGTTTCATGTATTCCTCATTCTGCGTATAGTCAGCTTCTTTAGGAATTTCATCTAACTGTTTGGAAAGCTCTTCGCTCTTTGCAAGTAATTCCTGCTCACGTTTTTTCAAGGATTCAATCTGTACATTTAATTCCTTGTTCTTTTCTGTTAAGCCGTCAATGGTATGCTTCTTGTCGAAACCAAACGATTTAATGCGTTCCAAGTTATCTTTTTTCTCTGACATAAACGCTTCTTTGGCATCCGACAATCTCTTAGCAGCACTTTCTCTGGCTTTCACTTTTCTTGATTCAAAGTCAGCCTTTAACTGCTCAACCTTGTCTTCCGGCAATGGCTGTCCGCACAAAGAACATACGGTACTGCTTTCATCAAACACCCATTTCGATTCGTCAAACAAAAACGGTGTTTCATCAAATACCTTTGCTTTTTCGGCGTTGTACTGTTCGCCTAATTTCTTTCGTTCGGCGTCAGCATCAGAAATGCTTCTGTCATTTAATTTAATTGCATTTTCAGCAATCTGAATCTTATTTCTTGTATTCTCCAGTTCACAAGTAACTTCCGCATTGGACGATTCTATTTTTCTTTTCTTTTCAGACAAGGAATCGTTCATGCTCTGCAAAATACCTGACATATCCATTTGCAATCTCATGTCCTCGTCTCGCAATTTCTTTAATACACCATTAGTATCTGAAATTTTTTCGTCAATTTCAGAAATGCGTCTTTCCAAGTCTGATTTTTTAAGTTCCTGCTCTGCGGCATCTACATCAACTTTGGATTTTTCAGCTTCGTCAATCCGGACCGGAATTTCAGCCTGTTTCTTCTTCCACTCCGAAAGCATCTTTTGGAATTTTGAGCGAATATCTTCAACTGACGGTGCTTTTTCCAATTCACTAATCAACGGTAAAAACCTTTCGTCTGTCTTTGCCAGTTCTACGTCCGAAAAATCATCAACAAGTTTCATTAAGATTTTTCTCTGGTCTTTCCATTTCATAGAGTTGAAATACTGCGGATTTGTAAGCATTTTAAACATATCCTCGCTCTTTGCAAGTCCGGCAACATATTCCTTGAAATCCGATTCACTCTTTGGGTAGCCGTCAATCTCAAATGAATTGACATTTCCCTGCAAAGAAACTGTATCTGTACCTCTTTTCTTAACCCAGTTCTGCTTCTGAACCTTTGAAAGTTCAACTTCCTTGCCATCCACATCTAAGACAGCAACAACCTTAATTTCCACATCATCAATGCGTTTTCCATCCTTATCTAATGGACGAACATTGAATTTCTCCTCTCCGGCACTGTTCTTGTTAAACAGAAGCCATGTAAAAGCGTCAAACACCGTTGTTTTACCACTTGCATTTTGACCTTTGATTTTTGTTTTCTTGGAAAAAATTACATCAAGGCTTTTAATCCCTTTGAAATTTTCCAAGTGCAATGATTTCAAAATCATTCCTCATTCTCCTTTCTGATTTCTTTGACTTTTGAAACTGATACTTCAAAAGCGGTTTTTACTGCTACTGTGCCATCGTCCATCTGCTTGTGATATTCACGACTCTGCAATCTTCCGATAATTTCCAGATGAGTACCTACATCGCATTTTGAAACGTATGTAGCATATCTCCCCCATGCTATACATGGAATATAGTCGGAGCCGTATTGTCGGTTGCTTGCCGCAATGACATCGCATACTCTTCTATTGGAAGCAGATGTGCGCCGTAAATTAGGTTGAATGCAAATATGCGCATCCATTTTTACTTCATTTACGTCCGGCAATGAATTTACCTCTCCGCCGCACATGGCATCCTGCACAAATACATAAATGTGCTTATGATTTTTTCTATTGATAGTCCGAATTTCTCCTTGGACTTCAATCTTTTCGTGTTCTATAATCGAACACTTTTCCAGAATAATCTCTGGAACCAAGCAGATTAGAATATCCTCTTTCTTGCTTTTTCTTTCGCTTTTTAAGCGAAATTCATAAAAGTTCTCACCATGCGACGAATGAGAGAATTTAATCTTACTCGCCACGGTACCTCTTAATAAAATTGTATTCATCTTGACTTTTCACTCCTTATTTGATAAAATGAGCGCAAATAACACATAGTTATTTACTACTGGAATAGCAGTTTGATTTGCGGTCAAGGGTGCTATTCCTTTTCTTTTCTGTATGTTCCCGGTTCATTTGCATAAAACTCTCCGTCTTTCACATAAATTGCACCAAGTTCAATTAAATTTGCAATCAATTCTGGTGTTGCCGGCTTAGCATCTGTCTTAATCATTCAATCATCCTTTCCTAATATAAATACTGTTCTTCTTTGCACTCCGAATCTCTCTGTGTCTGCATGAGATTCAAAGTATATGTCAATTCGATTCCCCTTTATCGCACCACCGCAGTCCTCTGCTATAAATGTTCCAAGACCTTTAATTTTAACCTTTGTTCCATACGGTATGACTTTAGGGTCAACCGCTATTGTTCTTCCCTGCTTTGGTATCTTGCCAGTAGAAGTTATCTTTCCGTACCCCTCTGAACAATCGCAACAAGGACAATATGCAGTTATCAAGAATTGAACGCCTTTCCTTTCCTTGTGTTTCTTCTTTGACTTTTTCTTTTGCTTTATGTGTTTTGCGGATTCCAAAGAACTGTTCGTATTTGCATTTGGAATCACATTTACCTGCGGTTCTTCTGTTTTTATAAATAACGTATCTTCTTGTGCATATTCCGGCTCGTAAGCGTATACATCCTTAAACACGCTTGTTGCCACCGTTATAATAAGAAGAAATGTCAGAACCGCCAATATCATCTTCTGAATAATAGGCTCACTCCCTTTCTTCCAAAAGCAGACGGAATGTTTCTTTTCCCTTTGGAGTGACATACATCTGCTGTCCTGCCCAACCGTTCTGCTCGTTGTGCTTGTCCTTTTGAGTTATGATGTTCTGTGCCACAACTAATGCGTTGGCTACAATCTGTTCTGGAGTAAGATTCTCCTGATTGGCAATGTAACCGCCATTCTTGCGGATAGATGGAAGCACCTCGCCAGTTACCCATTTACGAAACTTCTTTGCATTCGGCTTATCACTACGAAGAATAACCGCATACAATCCGCTTTCGGTAACAAAGTTTGTTTCCCCTCTTTTACTGCCTAAGTCAAACTTAGTCACTTCATCATCTTCCAATCTTGAAGCAACCATTGTTGGATTTTTCATGTCTAAAGCCTTGCAAATATCCATAAGGCAAAACATAGGCTCATTATCCTTTGTAATGGTACGGATTTTTCCAAACTCTGAATTTTCAAAAATCTGTAAATCGTTCATGCCTACTCCTTTCTTATTCTTCTAATAATTCATCAACTGTTACTCCGAGATAATCTGCAACAATCTTTAATCGTTTTGCATTTGGAGAACTTTCATTCCATCTGCACATTGCACCACTTTCATAACCGCAATCAGATTCAACCTTATAGATTGGTATTCCTTTTTTCTTTGCCAACTGTTTGATTTTGTTGTAAAGCAAACTAACATCTCCTTTCTTCTTATTATTCTGAAAAAATCACAATATTGTATTGACTAAACTCTGAAAATATCCTATAATCTATTGTGTTGAGCAAAAAACTAAAGAATAAACTTTCAGGCATTTTATATGTCGCTTTTTTGTTGCGATTTTTTCAGAACCTTTAATTACATTATAAGCGATATTTTCAGAATGTCAAGTATTTTTTTTGCGTTTTTTTCAGAACTTGAAAGGAAAGTGTTTACTATGGGTATGAAAGAAAGAGTAAAAATGTTATGCAAAGAAAGAGATATGTCGCTAAATAAGGCAGAAGCGGATTGTGGATTTGCAAAAGGATATTTTAGTAAATTGGATAAAAGTGCACCAAGTTCAGCAAATCTTCAAAAAATAGCCGAGTTTTTTAACGTAAGCATTAAATACTTAATTGATGGAAAAGATAAAGCATATTCAGAAGAAGATGCCCTTTTGGACGCTCATATTTCAGAAGATGTAGAACTAAAAGAAGCCATTAAGAAATATTATACCCTCGATGAGAAAGCCAGAAAATATATCTTAGAGGGAATTGACCTGCTTTGGATAGCAAACAAAACTGATACTAAATAATAATTTTTATACCTTATAAGTATTGCCTTTTAATCTTTCTTTTTCGGCAATGTATTCACAGTAATATCTCAACGAATCTACGTTTTTCATCTGAAAAATGATTTTCTTCAACTTTCTTCTATATTTCCTGCGTTCTCCTATCATAAATTTCCTCCTAGCATATAATTGTAGGGAAAGGGGAATTTGCAACCCCTCTCCCAAACCGAAACTTGATTACATGGGATTACCATGTAATATATTATATGTAGGATTCAAAAATATTATTCATCCTTTTCGGGTTTTCCCTCTTTTTCTGCCAACTGTGCTTTCAACCGCTCGTTCTCTTCCTGCAAAGCAAGAAACGTAAACTCCGTCTTTGCAAGCTGAACTTTAAGTTCTGCGATTTCAGCAGACAGTTTCTTTTCCACATAGTCATTGAGTGTAATTTTGTTTTCATCCATTTCTTTTTACCTCCTAATTTGAATTATTTATTGTAACACTGGGAATATCGCTATTCCATTCAGGTTATCATTGGTTATGGTGTTATACTGTGCATTAACGGCTAGGTTTCCAGTCTTAGCATTAAAAGCCACTCTAACACATTCACCTCTACCAGTTACCATGTTGTGATACTGGACAACATCTGCTGCACCGGAATCACCAGGCATTAGCTCTGTTTGAACAATGCTCGCCCAAGGTGATGCTGAAGCAATTGAATAGTCGCGAAATACTACGGCTTTGAATAAACCACCATTCATGGTAATGCCATATAAGATAGTTGAACTCGGCGTCGTTGTTGTCACACTCGAACAATGCTTTTCAAAAGCAACATTAGCATTTAATGTAGTGGTTCCAGCCCCATTAACTCTACCAATTGAAATACTTCCTCCATAACTGTTTAAATATAAAGTTGTCGCAGCATTGTTCTTGTCGACTGCTTGAATCGTTCTTTGTCCAAGATTCATATGATTTCCAGTATTAGACGAAATTTGTAAGTCGTAATTCGTCAGTGATGCATTATGATTAGAGTGTATTTTAAGGGGGGAATCGACCGTAAATGGAAATGTTTCCGAGAGTTCTCCATTTTCATATAAACTATTAGCCACATACCCTAATCCATAACTAGTTTTTTTTCGCACTACTCCGTCTGGTGTTAATTCGGATATGGTTATATTTCCGGCATATGAATCAGCAAACTTCGTTCTAAACCATGATTGTTTTATATTTGAATTATTTAAAAACATATACTGGTCTATTGTTAATGTGTTATCAAAAATTGATTCATAAATAACTTTTGTACTGTTATCTTTCCATATTTGGCTAGTTCCTTTAAATGAAGGAATACCATTGCTTGATATGTCTAATTCATATGAATCTTGCTTTTCGGAAGCTCCACTGCTACTTTTCGTGTATGCTTTTGATATTCCATCTTCCTTTATATTAAATCCACCAATCAAACCGTTATCTATCTCTGCATTTGCACCTTTTAATGTTGCACCAGTGATGGTTCCGGTTGCCGTCACGTCTTGCGAAAATATTTTTTTAATAACAGCAGAATTCGCAAAAACCTTTTCAACATCAAGTTCATTTGCTGTTATGCTTTTTGCTACTATTTTATCTGCATTTACGGTCCGGTCAGTAAGTATATATCCATCCAAAGTATCAACTGTTTTACTTTGAAGTTCTCCTAAATTATTCAGCGAATAAAGCAAACCATTTTCGCCTTTTAGCAATATTCTGTCTGCCACTAAAGTGCCGGCCGTAATGTTTGCGGCGTTGACTTCAACACTATCTAAGAAACCAGTGATATGTCCTTCTACGATTGTTGCTCTATCAATAAGACCAACTTCTGTAAATAATGTAGCAATATCCGCAACTTCAATATTGGATAATTTGATGTTTGCATATTTTAAATCTGCACTCTCTGCTGACAAATACCCTAAGGTAGCAACTTTGGCTTTCAAATTGTCCGTTGTAATTGCTTTGGCTGTAAGGGTGTCTATCTTTCCATCTACTGCTCGCAGTGATGTAATAGTTGCATATGTCAAATCAGCATTTTCGGCAGTAATATATCCAAACTCACCGATAGTTGCTTTCAGATTTTCAATATACGCATTATCTGCCGTTAAATCCGTAATAAAAGATTTCGACACCTTTTCCCATTCAATCGTAGCATCCGCAATCTTTGCGTTGGTGATTGTAGAATTCTTAATCTTGCTATTCTCAATCGTGGAATCCGCAATTTTACTATTTGTAATAACTCCATCCTTGAAAATAGCACCAAGGATTGTACTAGTAACCGTTCCGCTTGCCTGCGCCATTGTTCCACTATTGTAACTACTGGAACCACTGCTACCAACTGACGATGAGTTTGATTCCTGCACTTCACACGGTGATGTAATCTCCGCATAAAATCCACCATCGTAGTGCAGCGTCATTTCTCCGACAAGCACATACTTCTTAACTCCGTCATAGTCCTCGAACGTAAGCATTTCACCAACCGACATAAGAGGATGCCAGTACATTGTTTCGATATTCGCTTTATGGTAAACAAACGCCTTGTCCAAAAAGGATAACCCTGTTTTCCACTGCATTGGCGTAACTTGTCCTAAATACGTATGAACCGTATTTCTGTCAAGCGTTTCGTATAATATCCAAGGTGTTTCAATCGTCACTGGATAATTCTCTACATTCGATACACTGCTTGCCTTGTCATTCAATACGACCGTGGATTCACCCTCGTAATATCCAAATCCAACATAGTCACTGTTTGTCTCGTAAAAGTACCAATTATTAGCCTTTACAGATACGTTGTTTGGACACATAAGGTTGTTTCCGAAAATCGCATTAGAATCATAGGTATCTCCATTAAATATAGGTCTGTAATTGTTATCTGCTTGCAACTCTGGTAACTGCTTAATATAAAAAGCACCGTTTTTTTCAATCACATTTGCACGTAACAAAACTGCTATACCAGACAACAAATCTCTCCATGTGATTCTGCTTTCCCAATCCCAATCGTAACCATCCTCATCATTGTCCGCAAAATTTGATAACATAGGAATCATCAAATGGTACAACTTATATTGTTTGATTGACGATAAAACATCTTTCCAATTATCAATGTATAGCGGACATCCTGTGACACGCAAAAAGTCTTGCGGCAAATACTCCCAATAATAAACGTCGTCACGTGTGTAGATAAACTGCAATTGGCTAGGTACGTATTTTTCTTCCAATTCCGTTTTGTGATATTCGTTTAGCGAACTAATGACGATTTCTGCTCTATCCATGTATTCGCTCATTAAACCGTTTCCAGTAAATGAAACAGTATCACCGTTGTATGTTGGATTTTCTTTTACAACAAATCTTCCGATAGGTACCGGATATGCAAATTCATTTCCTATAAGAATCCATGCATTTACAATAGTTCCTTTTAATGTATTATCGTAATATGTCTTTGCAATAAGGGCATCCGTAAAATCGTTATTTTCTGCATACATTTCACAACTCATAGTAGGGCTATAAGTAGAGCCATAACTGGCAAATGAATCACTAACACAACCTTGCGATATACTTACAGATATTAGCGTTTCTTTTCCTCTTGTGCTTACACTATCCGAATTTCCTGTACTTATACTCAAATATAATTCTGTTGCTATGTCAGTATAGGAAACTGCACAGTCTCCAGTAATATCCGTTTCATCTTCTGTGCAGAACACGTACCAAGACATATACCTATAATCATCCGAAATCATCATGCTTTTACAATCAATCGTATTTACGCCACGTTTATACACACTTCCGTTATTGATAGCGTATTTTACGTAGTAATGAGTTTTGTTATAGTCAAAATCCAAAAAAGACAAACTAAACGAATCTCCGATATTTACATCTTTTACAAGTGAATCATATTTCAATGTATATGTAGGGTCGCTTTCCAAAACATAAAAGACTTTTGCTGTATAACTCATCGCTCCACCGCCTGTATCTGTATGCTAGACCAAATAAACTTTCCATTAAAAAAAGTCATTGCGTCAAAACTAGGGTTTCCAAAATAAAACTGCTTTGTTTCTTTTTCTCCTTTTTCGTTTGTGAACTGTATGTAACCGTACCGGTTTGATAAATCATCTGGGTCTGCGTACTTCATCAACTTTTTGATTTCGCTTGGTGTCAAATTTGCCGGAAATGCCATGTCAAGCGTTACTTTCTTTGCAACTATCTTTCCGTTGTAAAGTGCTTTTGAACTTCTTCCTGCTTTTGCGTTCCACACTTTTTCTCGTGAGATTTTCCAACCCTCATATTTTGGTGTTGGCATATCTTCTAAACTGTCCTTAGTCCAACCAAACTTCAACGTAAATGCCATATGACACCTCCTAACTTTTTCACATAAAAAAGAGACCCATTCGCATGAGCCTCTTTCTTTAAGCCATGTTCCAAGAAATTCCTTTATTCTTGGAGATTTTCTTTGCGTTGTTCATAATTGCCGTTGTTACTTTTGTTCCGTCAAGGTAAACATCACCGCCACCGACATTTGCATTTGATAATTCCTCTTTGATTGCCGCCTTTGTAGCCGCATAAACAGCCGGTGCAACCGCTTCGGAAATACCGGTCGTAATCTGTTTGTTATTTGCAACAACGGACTTACCATTGTCGAATTTACCCATCATTTCGCCGTGACTTGCACGGAACCATCCATCTTCCGGAAATCCACCGTTAGCAAACAATATTGGATTATTTGTTGCTATTCCGTACTTCTTCAAATATTTAATGAGTTCTTTCCACTTTTTACTCTGCTGTGCCGCTTTAGCCTTTTTGCTACTACCATTGTAATCTATTGCTCCAGGTATAACAACTCTTCCCCACTGGTCCTGTGTGGTTCCAACAGCGTTCATCAGTTTCTTAAACTTTTCTCCGTTGTATTTCTTTCCGGTTTGGCTTTTAGTTGCTTTTTCAACTTCCTTACCACTAGCCTTTATCACTTTTGTATTTGCGTTGATAGAAAACGTACGTGAATACAATTCTTTCTGAACAGATTTATACCACGCTTTCCTTAAATTAGCGGAAATATTCACATTTATATCACGATTTTTCATGTTTTTCATCGCAATACTTAAATCGCCAAACGTCTTTATATCAACCCCTTTAATTCCAGCCGTAATTGTTACTGTTTTGCTATTTACGCTATCTACTTTCCCCTGCAAACTATCAACATCATCACCACCAGAGGTTTCAGCCTTAACTTTTACCGATTTTGGCTTCAATGAATCAATTTTCTTCTTCAATGCATCTGTTGACTTGTAGTTCTTATCTGTTATTTTTCTGTAATCTTCCCATGTAATTTCACCATCTTCGAGTGCTTTTTTCAGTTTGTCCTGTATGGATTTACTTTCGGAAGATGAAATTCCAAGTTTTTTCATTTTCTTATTAAGTGTATCTACAGCCTTTGAATATTTCGTCGTTTGTGTAATTATTGGTTTGTAATCATTTAGTTCTTTTTTGCCTTTATCTATCTTGGTAGCAACATTACCTTTGCTTTCACCAAGCAAGTCCAAAAAGTCTGCTGCCGATTGCACAGATTGCTTATCAGTCATTGTCTTATAATCTTTATCAAGTGCTTTTCTTATCGTTTTCTCCGATATTTCTCCACTTTCTAATTTTTTATTAAGACGACCAATAAGTCTATCCACTGTATTGGTATTAGAACCATAACCGAATTTGTCCATCATCTGAACAACTTCTTTAAGCAACATAGACTTATCATCGGTACCGCTCGCATACCGTTCCACATTGCCTTTTGCGTCTCCACCGGCAGTAATGCTGTTTTCCCACCATCCATAGGCGGCAACAAGAGCAACTCCCATTGCTCTTCCCATTTTACTACCTAAGCCACTAAACTTATCCGTCAAACCTTTTGAGTTTATTTTTGCCGAAATTAAAGAATTGCTTATTCCATCACTAAAGACTATTTTTAGTGATTTCCAAAGAGTTTTTAATTTTTTATAGGCAAACACTCCAATAAGAACGGTTGATAACTTAAATGCAATACCTAATGGGTCTCTAATAAATGCCGAAATAGCCACTTTCAAAGCATTGAATAATCCCTTGACTATTATTTTCCCTACTTTCAAAAGTGTTTTTCCCCATTCTATTTCAGAAAGAAAATCTCCAATTGCTTTTCCTACTTCCCACCAATTCACGGTAGAAAGTGCGGTGTCAATCGTATCAAGTATTCCAGTAATTCCATCACTGATTGTCTTTCCTAACTCCTGCCATCCAGTTAATCCAGTATTTTTGCGTACTTCTCCCATCTCTTCGAGAAATCCATTGATGTAATCTCCAATTTTCTTTCCAAGGTTTTTGTATGGGAAGTCTACCATAACGCCAAAAGCAAACTGAATCATACCACGCAACTTCGCTCCAAGTGATTTTCCTGCTAAATCACCGTCAAAAGTATTTATGGCAGCCGTTATACCCTCTTTAATACTTTGACCGAATTTGAGCCAATCAAACGTCTTGAAAAAGGTGTATGATGTTTCAAACCATGTATTCAATCCCTCGGAGAAATTTTCTCCAAGTTTTGTCCAATCGAGGTCTTTAACAAATCCGTTCAATAACGTAGCAAGAGATTTAGCAATCTTCTTCGTAGTCTTTTTAATCTTTGTCCATGGAATGTTTCTCATTCCCTTGTTAATCCAGTTAGCCAGTGCCGAACCGAGAGAAGTAAAATCTCCACCTTTCCATGCGTCAAGGATTGCTTTCTTCATCTTCTTATACAACTCAACTGCCTTGTTCTGGTTGCTCTTAAAAGCATTATCCCATATCTTTTCATAGTTCTTTAATGCGTCGCTAATATCCTTAGAAAGGTCAATATTAGCATTTCCACCAGAAGGGTCTGTATCACCACTATCGCTATCACTGTTGTCCTGCAATTTATTTACAATATCAAATCCCTGCAAATTGTCGGCGGCTTTTTTTGTCTTTTTAGCCGTTTTATCCATGTTCTTAGCAACTTTATCCGTATCGTCTGCCGCATTGGAGTAGTCCGGTACCTCTGGTGTTTTCCGTGAACCATCCGTATCACCAAGTTTGATTCCTGCCAGTTTCGCTACCCACTGTGCGAAATCCTGCAAAACCATAACCACAGCATTCATATATGGGTACAATTTCTGAACAATCGGCATAAACAAGGAGCCAATTGTCAAAGATAATTTCTTAAATCCAGCCTGCAACATCCTCAACTGGTTTGCAGGTTGGTTAATTGTACGTGCCAAATCAGCATATGCAACCTTTGACTGTTCCAACATAGTCAAAACGCGCAACTGCATTTTGGACTGTTGCGAAAGGTTCTTAATACTTTCTGTAATACCGTGATTCATAGCAGTTTGTGCTAAGCCTGCGGAGGTGATGTCGATTCCATACTTATATAACGCCCTAGACTGTCCTACCAAACCAGATTGAAAGTTTTGCATAACGTCAGCGGTGTCTAAGTTTGATAAAGACGCCCAATCTGCTGATAACATAGTAAGTGCTTTTGCGGAATCAATCGACGTTTCACCAAGCATACCGGCAGAGTTCGTAATCTGTGAAATAGCGGCGTTGTAGTTCATAACCTCTGTCAAATCCAAACCAAGGTTGTGTGAAAAAGTATTTGTTGCATCTCCAGTATTATAATCAACATCATATCCAGTCAACTGCTTTTGAAGTTTTCCAAATCTTTTACGGAAACTTCCTGCGTATTCTTCCGCACTATTATAACCGGCTTTCTTAAACTGGTTAGCACTGTCTTTTCCAACCTTATCAAGCGCAACCGAAAAATAGTTAAATTCCTCAATGTAGTCCTGCGCCGAACCAATTGCTTGACCAAATTTCTTTACAGCACGAATTACCAAAAAGAATTTAGCATAGAACATACCAATGCTACTTACAAAACCTTTTGATGATTTATGTGCGCTTTTTAATTTTTCTTTTAATGAACTAAGTGCATTTCCAAGTTTTTTAGTGCTTGTTGATGCTCTATCAGAAACAGTGGAAATTCTACTACCGCTTGACGCAAGGTTTCCAAGACCTTGAATGGTGTTGGCTACGTTTGAGTTGATTTGAGGTGCATTTTGCAGTTTTTTCAGCAAATTCATTACACCTTTACCAAGTTTCTTAAGGTTTGCAACTGTTTCGCCAACACGTTTCCCTGCATTTGCAAGTTTAGCAATACCCTCTACAACTTTTGTAATGCTAATATCAATTGCATTTGCAGAAGATAATTTGCGTACAAGTTTTACTACTTGCTTGCCTAATTCCGGAAATTCTGTTGTTACATTACTAATATACTGACCGCTATTAGAAAGTCTTGCTAACGAACCCACAACACGTGTCACAGTGCTTTCAATTTCAGATACACCGCTAAGTTTGGTTGCTAAATTTGAAACAGAATTTGCAATCTTTGTCATTTTGGATGTATCAAATCCAGCCATATCTACTTTTGAAAGGTTTTTAACTGCATTTACGGCAGATGTAATGCCACCAAGATTCTGAATGTTTCCAAGATTGTTAAGACCATTTGCCAGTGTATTCAAACCACTGGCAGTACGAGATAATCCACCAACATCAATTTTCGCAAAACGCTCAAATCCTTTTGCAATTCTATTGTAGTCGGTTGCCTTTACTCCGCTTAATGTTTTGGTAGCATTTCCAAGTTTTGATACTCCATTTGCAAGTCCACTTAAATTGCTACCGTTAATCTTAGACAGTGCAGATGTTAATACATCAATTTTACCAACAAGATTTGTAATTTCATCTTTGGCACTTTTTGCCGTTGCATTTATTTTAATATCCAACGCTTCAACTGTTTCTGACATACTAACACCTCACTATCTATCATTTGCATTACGCAAGATTTTTCAATTTAATAAAACCGTACTTTCCTGCATACTCAATTTTGGCAACTCTGCTTACTTTTGATTTCCACAGAATCCGTACGGTTTCACCTTTTTGAATTGTCATAAGTTTTTTAGACGTAAACAAACGTCCTTTTCTCAAATATGTGTTGCAACGTAATTTACCGGTCCATGTTTTCTTGAATTTATCAAAATAACCATACGTTTTCTTTAATTTTTTAGTTGTGCTTCCCCACTTTCCAAGGTAAAAATGTAGGTTGTCAACAATAGATTTCCAATTACCACCCCATTTCAAACCAACTTTCTTTGATTTTGCAATCTTAGCAACTTTTCTAATCAGTTTATCGTTATAAAGCAGTTTAGAATCATTGATTGCAATGTCAAAAGCAATACCCCACTGATGCTGTGAAGAATAAGAATTTCCCGGAGCATTTGTTACTATTACACCGGGTTTTGTTCTTCCTTGTGCATAAAGTGAATCCTGATATGCTTTTGTACGAAGTCCCTCTGTGATAATCAGATAGATTCCATTTTTTTCACACTCTTTTAGCAAAAGTCCAAGTTTGTAGTTTAACCATGGATGTAACTTTTTTCTGTCAATTCTAATTGAATGTTTTTTTTTCATTTTTTAACACTCCTTATATGATTGTTTCTGGCAATCCTTTGTTCATAGACCTTGCCATCCACTGTTTTTCAATTTCAATTGCTTTCTTTATCTCTTGTTCTTCTGTTTCTTTTTCTGCTATATATTCTTCTTCAAACATTTTTGACATAATTGGACTTTTAATATATTCCGATTTTGCTGATTTACCATTCAAACAACTGTCTATGGATACAATCAAAGCAGATATGCCATAATTGCCCCACCACATATATTGCAATTCATCTTGTTCTTTTAACTGGAGTTCATGCGCTTTGTCATATGGATATAAGTCTTTTGGACAACTTTCCATAATCCTATCGTAAGAAACTCCATAGGAAAGATAATGAGGTAGTACATCTTCATATATAAAATCCGAGTATGACTTATTTATTTTTTCTGTGGCTTCTTGTGGTCTTGCGGAAGTTTCGTTACTTTCTCCGATACTTCCTCTGTCTCCCCAATCTGGTTTAACAGGTCTCCCAAAAAACCCTTACTCATCAATTCCTCCGTCAACTGCGTAAACAAATCAAGGATTCCTTTATCCGGTGATTCATCGTGGTAATCGTCAAGAATATCTCCTACTTCCTGAACGCTTTCAACTGGATTTTCTTTCTGAAATCCAACGTAAAGCAAATCACGAACGCAACAAAACAATTCCTTAACCTTGCCAATTCCGCCTACATCACTGTCATTTTCAACTTCTTCACTGTCAAAAATTCCAAGCAAATCCTTTGTTCTGTCCATCAAATCTGTGTCGCAGAAACTGTTATATCCAAATCTAACCTTGTATTCGTTACCTTTAACTTTTAATTCCATAATCCTTTATCCTTTCCCCACTTTTAGTGGAAAGGAGCCACCCCGAAAGGTGGCTCTCTTTTTTACTGCATATATTATTCGAGTTCCGGTTCGGCTGTTTCTTCATCCTCGCTACTCAACACAGCCTTTTTAGTGTTCCTCGTTGAATAGCTTGTTACCCCACTTTTGTAACAGTGAAAATACCGTCTTTGTTATCAACGACTGTAAGTTCGTCAGTAACCCATTTAGGCACGGTATTCTGAACAACGGTAGCGGTCATTTCAAGAATTTCATCTACGCCGCCTACATCATTTACAGTAGGTGTAATCTGCCCTACATATGCTGCTTTGGCAACACCACCAACGCCATCCGTTCCATACAACTGAATAATGTCGCATTTTTTACCCTCAACATTCAAAAGAGCACTAAAATCATCTTTTTCAAGGTTTCCTGTAAACTCTTTTGCGTCAGACTGTTTAATACCCATTTCAAAGGTCTGTGCATCATCCTCCATCGTTGTACTTTCTACAGTGTTCGGTGCAGATGTTGGCGATGGAATTGATTTTGCACGTAACATCAATTTGTATGTTCCTGCAAATCCATCTTCGCTGTGTTCTTTGTAGATAATTCTTGCCAAATAACTTGTTGAAGCCATCTTGTTACCTCCTTAAATTTGATAAAAAAAATAAAGCCTTTCGGCTTGTATTTACGTCAATATATATCATTCTTTCCGATTGTTCTGCTAAATCTAGCAGTTTGCCGGTAAGTATCTTTTGTATCATCTTGCGTAGGCATTGAAGAACCACGAAAACGCATTGTTTTCATAATTCTCTTAACTTCCCTTATAACTTCTTTTGCTCTTGCTTGTGATTGATTATCAGTCACATCAATTTGAAAAGAAAACTTTCTAGCATTGATTTCATCACACTCTAAATCTTCTCCGATTTCTGAACCAGGTAACAATTGCAACCTTACAAAAGGGAAAACCGCTGGTGTATCACTAATACCAACGGAAGAAAAGTTTTTGTCTGTCATTTTGTAATTTTTTTTCAAACTATCTGAAAAGTTTGTTTTTATCCTTGTGAATACAGTAGATGGCACTAATTCATCCCATTCCACCGACATATGTACCACCTACTTTCAAAATATTTCTTTCGCCGTTTTTATGATTTTGCTTCTTATATCTTCTCCGGCTTTATACATAGGCATAGTGGCTTTTACACCATGCGTAGGCATCCATTTTTGTTCCTTTTCGTTCCAGTACCACCACATATCGTCATAAGCGTGTGTCTGTCCCGGAAATGTACCAACGCCATAAGGGAATTTACTTCCTACTAATGGATTTTTTGTTTGGTTAAAATGAACACCTGCACCAAATTCAATAGCAAGCAATATGCTAAACGGTGCGTAACCATCTTGTTCTTTTACTTGCCCCTTGGCAAGCAATATACCGTTACAACCCATCTTGTCAGCAGATATGTTTGTCGAAACCGTAACATACTTTCCTAATGGACTCTCTGATATATTCGTTTCAGCAACCTCTACACCACTTTGTAATAGTCTAGAAACAAGTTGTTTGCATTTGATAGGTAAATCATCCCTATACTGCAAGAGTTGCTTTTTAAGGGCGTTTAATCCACTTACAGACAAGTCCGCAGTAAATGTTTTTTTTCCCATACTATTTCACATTCCTTTTTAACAAAAACAAGTCCTCATTTAATCCCTCGTCAGCAACACCTTTTACTGTGTAATCAGCACTGCTTTCATCTGGAATTGTATTATCATCATCCTTGTATACGATTTCTGACTTCTTCCAAATCACGCTACCTGATTTCAAAGGCAAATAACCTTTACTGACAATGATTTGTGCATAGTTTGTACTATCATCAATACCATAGTCTTGCCAGACAACTTCATTCAACTTATTCGTGATGTTTGCCTTAAACTCAACTGGTTTTGTATAGCCAATTGTTGTTTCTCCGGTTTCAATCTTGTTTCCATCATCATCCGTAATGTAAATTACATTTCCCTCTTCATCTGTATAACTTTCATATATCGGTATTTGCCCGTCTTGTAACGAATAATACATTTTTTGTTTGTTAGATGCCAACGTCATCAAGGCAACCACCTACTCACTTGATTTAATCTGTTTGATGAGCTGATTTCCGTAAACACTCAATCCGGCAACAAGGACACCTTGAACAATTGATGTAAACACTGCCATAAGCATTTCTGGTACTGTTCCAATAGATGTATTTGCCATTACCCAAATGGCACAAAGCAAAATACCAAGTACACCTAAAATACAAGGAATGTACTTATCTTTGATAACATCCATTTTTTTAATTCCGACACCGATAATATACAGAACAACTGCTACTACAATCAGTTCCGGTTTTACATAACTCATAATACTATCCATCTTTTCTTACTTCCTTTCCGTTGAGACGTTCTTCAAGTCCGTTAAGCCTGTGATGAGCCTGCTTGCAACTTTCTTCAACTTTAATAATTCTGTCATTGTGCATTTTAATATCTTCCCTCATGGATGATATTTCTGATTTAATCTCTTTAGTATCTTGACCTATATCATCAAGTTTTACATTGATTCTTGTGTTGTCTTTTACGCGTTCTTCTATATCTTTTGTGTCTGTCCGCTTATTATTCTTTAGTCCAAAGTAAACAGAAAAACAAACGGAAATAACGCTAATAAGTAAAGCAATCTCAATATTCATACCTTACCGCCTTTCCGTAAATTATAGTGTTTCGTTGCCCTCCACCGCTTACACGAAACGCCCTGCGAGAAATTTAGATACTCTAAACAACTCACGCACAATCTTCTATAAGACCTGCACAAATGGATAAACACATTTCAAAATATCATCACGACTAACCCAAGTTCTGGAAATTGAATTTTCGCTATGGCTACTTTCAAATGGTGCGCCCATCTGTGCAAAATCATATACTGCCAAATTCTTAATTACGGAATAGTAGTTATCGTAAAGGTCTTTCTCAACTTCCTCATCTGTATAAGATGTTGCCTGATAGTTTCTTCTGTTCTTAACTTCTCTTATAGCATCTTTGACCTTTACTGAAATTATGTCAGCATTAAACGTAGGCTCATTTCCATATTCAATTGTTAAATCTGCAATAATTTCTTCTTGCAGTCCTACTTCCATTGCTTCATCCATAATTCAAACTCCTATAATCCAAATTTTTCAATCAACATTTTCTTTAAATCTGCGCCGCTAATCTCTTCCGCTTTATCAAATCCCTGCTCGTTAGCAAGTTTTTGTAAATCAGCGGTAGACATACGATTGATTTCTGTTTTGGTATAAGATTTCTTAGCAGACAGATTTGTATTTTCAGAAAAACTAGAGGTGGATTTCTCCACCTCTTTTAAATTATTTTCTGGAACATCTTCTCCTGCTGCATACCAAATACCATTCTTATTTACGATATAGGGATATATCATGTTTAATACCTCCTACTCTTGTGAATGAACCTCAATTACAAATGTTGAATCCATATTTTCATAAGATGGAAGCACAATCTCAGAAGCGGTTACAGACGTAATAGCTGGTGGACCGTACTCGACTTTCTTTGCTACTGCAATTCCTACTCCATACATAGATACGTCTACATCAGCCACCTGTGAAGCTGTTCTCTCTTCTGGTGTAGTACCAAACCATGTGCCGCCAAGAGTACCGGCCGGAAGTAATGTAACCTTATCATCTGGATAAAAATATGCTTCCTTGCCATCATCCCCAATATACATTTTGTCATAAAGAACAATGGTAAGTTTTGTTCTTGATTTAACGATTGAAATTACATTATCGTCTGTAAGTTCAATATTTGCTGTAAGGTTCTGGGCAAGAATTGCATTTTTAACCTGTTTATTCTCTAACAGATAATTAAACGTGTTAGAGTTCATAAGAACATATGTTGCAATCTTACCAAGTTTTGCAAGTGATTTTCTTGCATTATTAAGGTCGGTAAGCGGCTTTGAATTTACTGTGTCGCTCCACATTGCTGTGTCCTGCAACTTTAAGTAATGCTTAGCGGTATATTCTCCGTTAGGGTCGTAATCATACTCATACTTAACGCCATCAGATTCAATTCCGATTGTTGGGTGTCCTTTTGCTGTGGCAAGAAGAGCCATTCTCATTCTTTCCGGAACAACCTCTGCACCTCTTACAAGTGTTGTGGTATCATCATAGATACTTTGTAATGCTCCCTGTAAATACGGGTCGTTTTCATCCTTAATTCTGTCGATTTCCTGTGCATCTTCCTCTGTAATAACCATCTGTTCACGGAAAAATGCCATCTGTGTCTTTTCTGTTTTTAATCCCTCTCTTGCTCGAATGGTAGGCAATGCATCAAAGTTTGACGGCTTTAACGAAACCGGAAGTCCTTTGTGTGTTTTAATCCACTTTAAATCAAGTCCCGATTTCTTTCTTTCCGGGAACCACTGTAATCCAAGATAAGGAATATCATTGCTTGCATCGTTTGTAGCTGCAAGCGCAATGGCTTTTGTATCTACTACTTCATTTACTAACATTCTTTTTACCTCCTGTTAATTACTCAAATACAATCATTGGCAGTGCTGTTTTAACTGCTGCATCAATGGTTACACCCGAATGATTTTTGGCTGTTGTTTCGTCAATATAAGCTTTTTTAAGCAATGTACCCTGTGGTCTATCTTCGGTTACATCATGAAGCAAAATACCAACTACTGTTGCTGTGTTGTCTGCAACTCCTGTCTTTCCGATAGGTGTTCCAGCCTTAACAACCTTTTTCCCATTTGCTAATTTGTCTGTTACACTTGTAAAATCAAGTGTCATAGGGATACCCTCAAACGGTTTTCTTTTGAGGATATTTACATCACCCTCGTATGCTGTCTGTTCAAACTGCATCATTTTAATTACCTCCTACATAATGTGATAAAACGTCATTATTCTGTTTCTGACCGCTGTAATACTTCTCTACAAGTTTTTCAGCGTTTGTTTTTTCTTCTCCGCTTCCACCTGTAGAACCACCCGGATTAGGCGTATCGTCAAGTTTCTGTTTCTCATATTCGGCAATAGCCGTTTTTTTACTGTCGGCAAAAATCTGACCGAGAACCTCATAATCTGTAGCACCATCATCTGTAACAACCTTGCTTGCCTGCTCCGCTGTTAATCCAAACTTTTCCATTGCTTTTGCTCTTTGCGTACGAACTTCATCGTTTTTTTCAAGCTGCGCAATTTGTTTGTTTGCCTTTTCAAGTGCCTTTGTTGCTACTTCAAGTTCTGTCATGTTCTGACTATTCAAATCATCAAGCTGCGACTGTAATTCGTCAGCCCTATTAGCTTTTTCTTTGTACTGTTCAGCTTTGGCATTTGCTTTTTGAACCGTACTTCCATAGTCAGCCATTATTTTGTCTGCATTTTCTTCGCTAATTCCCATAGCGATAAGTTCTTCTCGTTTCATATTTTTACCTCCATGTCATACGAATTTTTATACGGTGCAACGACACCGATTGACATTGCTGTTTTGTACGCTCACAGCTTTGCGAATTTTTATAAAATAAAAGAGATAGTCTATTCGACTACCTCTTTATTTACTGGATTGTTGTTTGGTTCTACATCTTTGCTTGTCGGATATAGATATTCCATTCTGTCTTTTGATTCAAGAGCAACGGCTTCACTGTCACTAAACAAGTCAACTGTTTTTATTGCTCTCTTATAATCAACCCCTGCTTCAAGAAGCATCTTAAGAGCTTCTGATTTCGTAAGCAGATTATCTATTTTGTTATGGTTGATATGTATTTCAATGTCGCTTGGCATAAGCGTAAAATTTCGCTTTATACGCAAACGATTTAGTATAATTCTTAGAGACATTCTTTCCGATTTTTTTAGTATCGGTTCGTTGATTGCTGTTCTTAGTCCTGCATCATAATGTCCGTTTCGTAGGTTTACTGCATTTCCAGTATCACCTCCGGCATTGTTGTTGGAACGATTAGCCAAACCTTGAATACTCAAAAACCTTTCAAACAAATCATCAAAAACAACTTGACTTTCTGTTTGGTTCAGTTCATTTGTCATAACATCAACATCGGCTTTGTTTTCGCCATTGTTTGATTTAACAACTAAGGCACCTTCTAATCTCATCTGCGAAAATGTATCTTTGTCAATCTCGCAATTCACAAATTTAATCCATGCAGAAACAAACTGCTCAATGCCGTTTACACGGTCAGAAGATAATGTATTGATTGAATCCGTAATAGGAATTGTAATTTCAATATCCGATAATCTTCTTGCATTGTTTGGATATTCCACAACCGGAATAGCATTATTTCCGTTCAAACCACTACTTTTAATTTTTCCATCAACAATTTCAAAATACTCTCTTTCCGTATAGCAAAAATATATTGAATTATCGTTTTCATCTTCTCTAATTTGACAAGAAAAAGCGGGTTTTCCATTTGAATAATAAACGACAAACGTATAGCGTGGGTTTTCCGAAAACAAAGCAAAGTCGCTTTCGTCAAGCAAATCTCCGTTTCCGTTGTCATTTCCAATAAATCTATAAGCCGTACCGCAAATACTTCTCCAACGGCAAATATCAATATCTACTTCTTGCTTGCTTTCAGAATCCATCGTAACATTCAGTTCCGTAATCTCTTCTGATTTCTTATCGTCTGTTCCACGTAACACATATTGAATAGGCTCTGCACATATTTCAGCGGTCTTACGCTCAACAAGTTCATAAGCAAGATTTAAAACCAATTTGTTGTTTACTTCCGGTCTATTTACTTTTTTACGGTATAAAATAGGCTGGTCTCCTCTGTAATATCTATCAAGGTAATTGATTTCTTTGGCATTCTGCTCGTGAACCGAAAGTGCCTTATTTAATTCTTCGACAATATTTAATTTTGTAATTTTGGCTTTATTTGTAGAAATTACTTTTCTTCCAAAATTGCATTGATTTACTGCCGTAAACGGTCTTATGTTTTTCCCATAATATTTAAACATTAAAGCACCTCACTAACAAAACGTCATTCCACTCGATGTTGTCCTTTGTACTATTTTTTTCAACTCTGTAGTTCCAGTATCTACATAGTAAACAACTCTTTTCCTGCATTTTTTACAATTCACAGAAACATTCATACTGGACCGTCCATCCCATACGGCTACTTTTCTTCCGCATC
>ULVW01001651.1_pt1 | contig 25112 bp, 30 predicted proteins | sample 1959801 | NCBI WGS metagenome assembly ULVW01 (sample SAMEA4835796, study PRJEB28245) | human gut metagenome | biome: gut microbiome; material: fecal sample | place: Denmark | collected 2008
TCTCAAGTACATGCGCCGCGAAGAGATGCTGACCGATGTCCTGCGCCAGTACGAGCGCTATATCCGCATGATTGCCAACAGCAAGCACAATCTGTACCTATTCGACAAGAAGAACGATGAGACGTGACGTCTCCGGTGAAAGGTGATGTGAGATGAAATGATGTGGCGTGATCTATTCAATCTAAAGGGAGGCGCCGCCTCCATCCAAGAAATCAACCAGCGCATCCTTGCGGATGCGACGGTATCGGGGACGAATCTCATCGTCCTCGTCATGGCCATCATGATTGCCTGTGTCGGCCTGAACATGAACAGCGTCGCCGTCATCATCGGCGCCATGCTGATTTCCCCGCTCATGGGCGGGATCGTGGCCATCGGGTACGGCATGGCCACATACGATGTGCACTTCATCCGGCAGTCCATGATCAAGCTAGCCTTCCAGGTGGGCTTCGCCATCCTGACGGCCTCCCTCTACTTCGCCATCTCGCCGCTGGCCTACTCGACGGACGAGCTTCTGGCACGCACCTCTCCCACCATCTGGGATGTCATCGTCGCCCTGTGCGGCGGCATTGCGGGGGCCGTTGGCAATACGCGTCAGGAGAAGAGCAATGTCATCCCCGGCGTGGCCATCGCCACCGCTCTGATGCCGCCGCTCTGCACAGCAGGATACGGGCTGGCATCCGGCCATTACCCCTTCTTCCTCGGCGCGATGTACCTCTTTTTCATCAACGCCTTCTTCATCGCACTCGCGGCCTTCCTCGTCTTCAAACTCCTCGGCGTCCCATCGCATGGTGATGTCGAGGCCTCACAATTCCAGCGGCAGCGCCTCATCCTGGCGGCTCTCGGCATCTTAATCACGGCGCCGAGCATCTATCTCGCCTATCAGATGGTCGAGGAGAATCTGCGCGACATGCAGGTCAAGAGCTTCATCAGCGAGGATATGGACTTCCAGACGACGAGTGTTGTCTCCTACACCGTAAAGGGCCACGTCCTCACCGTCGATCTCGTGGGCACGCTGCTGACCGAGAAAGAGATTGCCACCCTGCAGGACGAACTGCACGCGCGCAACAGGCTCCAAGACCTCGAACTCGTCGTCATACAGGGGCAGCGCGAACTCGACCGCGAGCAAGTCCAGAATCTCATCAATGCACGGCTTGAGAAGCAGAGCGCTTCCGAAAAGGAAGTCTCCTACAAGAACCTCTCCGCGCAGTATTACCCAGCCTACAAGCGCGCGAGCGCAGACCAGCAGACCATCGAGCTCCTCACACAGCAGGGCCCTCTTCTCTTCCCCGAGGTCCTCTCCATCCAGGGCGGCACATTGACATCCGTAACGCCCCAAAAGGATCAGCCAAAAACGGAGGAAAAAGTGGATCACAAGCGCTTCATGGTCGAGGTCATCGTCAAAGAGCCGCTCCGCCCAGAAGAAGCCGACCGCTTGCAGAAGTGGATTGCCGCCCAAGTCGAGATGCCTGTCCTCATGACCGTCCAGACTGCAGATCATCCCAGTGATTTCTACGGCGACGGCATCGCCTGGCCGTAAAAAAACCTGCTCTCACCATCAAGGTGAGGGCAGGTTTTTCTCTAGGATCAGGCCGTCTGGCTCTTGGCGCGGTGGCTCATGGCAAAGCCAATGAGGATGACGCCTGCGGCGAGGATGGTCTGGAGGGCGATGGCAGCCCAGTCGCCGACGGTGCTCGTGAGCATCGTGCCGAGGATCTTGTCGTGGGCGATCATGGAGCCCGCCGTCCACCCGAGGAGGCCTGCGCCGGCGTAGAGCACGACGGGGAAGCGGTCCATGATCTTGCCAATGAGCGTGCTGCCGCCCACGATGATTGGGATGCTGATGAGGAAGCCGAAGACGACGAGCAGGAAACTGCCGTGCGACGCGCCCGCAATGGCCAGCACGTTATCAACGCCCATCGCGGCATCGGCGATGATGATGGTCTTGACCGCGCCCATGAGGCTGTCCGACGCCGTGACGTGCTCCTCTTTCTGCTCCGGCACGAGCAGCTTCACGGCAATCGGCAAGAGGATCAGACCGCCGATTGCCTGCAGGTACGGGATGGTCAAAAGCCACACGGCCACGAGCGTCATGACGAGGCGGATGATGACGGCACCGGCCGTGCCGATGAGGATGGCTTTCTTGCGCAGGTTCTCCGGCAGCTTGTTCGCCGCCATCGCGATGACGACGGCATTGTCGCCGCCGAGCAGCAGGTCCATCAGGACAATCGTGCCGAGGGCCATGAGGAATTGCATCGATAAGATTTCCATGTGATTGATTCCTTTCTTCAGGTAGTCAAACAAAAAGAGACTTCCGCATGGTATCCGGGGAACCGGGTATCATGCGAAAGTCTCACCTATTACATCAATGTGTGTAACGCTGCCACCAGCCGCTCGCGCGGCATGCTTGTTGACGGCAGCCGAAAGGTTACTCCCCTTCGCTATTCGTTTGTAGCATCAGTATAACAGATGGAGGCAGCTGCTGTCAATCCACGAAATCATCTGAGCTTGTGGAAAATAGGCTGCATATGCTCAAATGTCGCGATTTCTGTAAAGCCAATCTCATCGCGAAGAATCGCATAGGCGTCCTTGATGTGGTCGGCCAGATAGGAAGTCTGATGGGCATCGGAGCCAACTGTGATGATACGTCCGCCAAGGTCTTTGTAGAGATGCAGGATGTCACGGCTCGGCTGTGTGTCAGACAAGCCATAGTGCCAGGATGAGGTATTGACCTCGATGCCCTTGCCATCTGCGATAGCCTGCTTGAGAATCTCAGCCACGAGGTCTCTCACGTTTTCAAAGGGACAGCGGCCTGCCTTATCATAGCGGACCAGGAGGTCGAGATGCGCCAAGACGGAGTAATGCTTGAAGGCCTTCATCGTCTTGAGAATTTCCTCGTAGTACGCTTCATTGTACTCTTTCTGGCTCCGCCCGCGCTGGAAATCCTGTGTCCAGAATTCTTTATTGTCGACCTGGTGCATCGAGAACAGCACAAAATCCAGCTCATCCTGATACTTGACAAAGAGTCGCTCATAATCGTCCACCGTGATGGACTGGATGCCGAACTCCAGCCCCGAGCGGATCTTGATCGCATCGCCATAGGCAGCCCGTATGCGTGCTATCTTAGCAAAGTAGCGAGGATAATCGACGTTGGCGAGCGGCTCGCGCGCCGCATCTCCTGAAGAGATGCCGTCGCCCTGCCGCCACTCGATGCCGCGCGGGTCATCCCAGTCACGTTTGATGCCGTAGTCCACATGATCGGTGAAGCACATCTCATCGAGTCCCAGTTTGATGGCCTTTTCAACCTGGCGCTCCATCAGCTCCTTAGAATCATCAGAGAATTCACTGTGTAAATGGTAATCTGCATACATGTCTTATATCCCCTTTCTCTTGGCTTCGCTCAACGGGTCTTCTGGATGAGACGCTCGTGCATGAACGCCATGATGGCTAAGAGCACGAGCAAGTAGATTGGCAGCAGCGATATCGACAGATGGTTGGCCAAAATGCCGAAAAGCGGCGGCATGAGCATCGTGCCGATATAAGCAGCGGCCATCTGGACGCCGATGATGGCCTGTGACTTGTCCTTGCCAAAATGAGTTGGAGTTGAGTGTATGATGCAGGGATAAATCGGCGCGCAACCCAGACCGATCAGGATCAGGCCGGCCAGCGCGACTGCATCACCTGCGGGGAGCATCACCGTCACGATGCCGAGCAAGATCAGTACCTGCCCCATCCGGATCATGCTCTCGTCGTGCATGCGCATCGCAAGGAAGCCATTGATAGCGCGGCCCACCGTAATGCCGATGAAGAACATCGCGCCAAAGCTCGCCGCCTGTTCTGCCGAGATGCCCTTGCTGAGATTCAGAAAGCTGCTCGCCCAGAGCCCGCAGGTCTGCTCGACGGCACTGTAGCAGAAAAAGGCGACCAGTATCTCACGCGCACCCGGTATCCGGAAAATCTCGCGCAGTGAGAGCAGCTTGCGCTTGTGTCCAGAATCTGCCTGCACCTCATCCTTTCGCTCCTTCCAGAGCGGCAGGCTGGCGAACAGGATGATGGTCAGGACGACCTGCATCACCGCGATGATATGGTAGCCCGCCGGCCAGCCCGTCCCCATCTCGAGCGCCATGCCCATGATGTACGGCCCTGTCGCCGCACCAACGCTCCACATGCAGTGCAGCCAGCTCATATGCCAGCTCCTGTAGTGAAGCGCCACATAATTGTTCAGGGCGGCATCCACACCACCGGCGCCGAGCCCATAGGGAATGGCCCAGAGGCAGAGCATCCAGAACTCGCTCGATGCTGAGAAGCCGAACAAAGCCGTGGCCGTCATGGCGACGCTGATGGCCGTCACCTTCCCCGTGCCGAGCCAGAGCGTCAGCCTGTCACTCTGCAGGCTCGAGACAACCGTCCCGAAGGCAATGATCATCGAGATGATGCCCGCATAAGACAGCGGCGCCCCCAAGTCTTCGTGCATGACCGGCCAGGCCGCCCCGAGCAGTGAGTCCGGCAAGCCCAGACTGATAAAAGCAATGTAGATGATTGCTAAGAGCAAATGTACCATGTATTGTCTTCCTCCTCACTTGATGATATGATTATATCGTCTTTAAATATGAATTCATAGATAAATACAGGCATTTTATATGATGATACCGTCAATCTGAGATAAAAGGAGACGTAATATGGTCAACTTGCACTGCACCCTGCACACTGACAAGAATCAAAAAGAAATCACGCGGCACGGCAGTGTTCTATTTCCCGTGGCATGCTATGAAGATGATATGGCCTGTACAGACGTTCCCATCCATTGGCACGATGAATTTGAATACATCCTGGCGTTCAACGGGACCATCCATCTCCATGTCGGCACAGAGCCAATCACACTGCGGCAGGGAGCAGGTATCCTGATAAATGCAGGCCTCCTCCACTCTGTCTCACATTCTCTTCGCAAGCCGAGCATCCTGCGCTCGCTCGTCGTCCATCCCGACCTGATTGCAGGCTCCCCGCAGTCGTGCTACTGGCAGGAGTTGGTTCTTCCCTTTTACGGCAGAGAGAATCTGCCTTTCCTGCTCATGGAAGGCAACGAACCTTGGCATGCGACAATTGCCCATCTGATGATGCATGCCTGGGATGCCATCACGCAAGAGACCGCAGCTTATACAATCGAAGCACGCTATGCGCTCTCCAAGGCACTGCACATCCTGTGCCAGAATCTTCCTTCATCCCCGCCCACAATTTCTCGCGATGTCAGCCTGCTGGAGCGGATGAAACTACTCCTGCAGTACATCGAGCAGCATTACGCGGAGACGATCTCGAACCAGACTCTGATGCGTCTGGCTGCCTGCAGTGAGAGCGTCCTACTGCGCAGTTTCAAAAAGACGGTCGGAACTTCACCGATGAACTATCTGCAAAATTACCGCATCCAGCAGGCATCATCACTGCTCCTTTCCACCGATATGACTTCCAGCGAGATTGCCATTGTGACAGGCTTCCATGACATCAGTTACTTCACCAAGATCTTTCATCGGACAACAGGCTTAGCACCGCAACGCTTTCGGGCAGCCCATCGCACCAAATAACATCTCCCCCGCTATGAGCGATACATATACCGTCAGCAAAAACGACTCTCGCACAATGTCTTTAAAGAACATTGAACGAGAGTCGTTCTTATATCAGTGCCCAAATATGAGTCAACTGTTCATTCATTTGACAGTATAGCCGTTTTCCTGCAGGATAGCTATCGCTTTTGCGAAGTTCTCTTCCTTGATCAGGATGTAGTCCGTGTTATAGGTAGAGACAGCAAAAATCCCGATCTTGTTTTCGGCGAGGATCATAGAAAGTTTGGACAGGATGCCGATGAGCGAGAAATCCAGCGTGCCCTCGATGCGGAAGGCCCGCCAGCCATCTTCGCGCGCCGTCGTCTGAAATGGCGTGTCCTCGGTCTTGCAGACCAACGAGAGTTCTTCGTCCGTCTTGGCAAGGAAAAAGAAGTCTGACTTGGTATCCACTTTGTCCATCGCATCCAGCTTGCATACCGTCAGCGGGAAATCAATCTTTTTCAGGTTCATCTATATTCTCCTTAACGTATCAAAATGTATCAGAGGCGCTGCTCTACCGCGCACACGGCGTGGCGCACGCAGTCATCGCAGGAGCAGAGCATCTTGCCTGTCTCAATTCCCTTGAGGTCTTTGCAAATCGTGGCACCGGCTTTTTCCTCAAACTCGTGCAGGACATCGCGCATGATGGCCGCCGTCGGCTTACCGCTCTTGTTGAGGAATCCTATGACCATGCCCGCGCCGCAGAGCGCGCCGCACGTCGCCTCCGTGCAGCCCATGCCCATGCCGAAGCCCGAGCCGAGTGCCCGGAGCTCTTCTTCGGATTTGTCGAGCTCCTCTGCAAAAGCCAGCAACACCGCCTGCGCGCAGTTGCAGTCCTTGTGTTTATACGCCACAGCCCGTTCTGCTCGATTATCGCGATTTTTCATTTCCATGATGATGCTCACCTATTTCCTTTTGAATGTATTTCCCTTCATTATACGCTATCTTCATCCACTTGCAAACAGGTCTACCTACGGCATTTCCCGCAATGGCTGCAGCCATTGCAGATGCGCCGGCTTCCGCATTGCTTGCAGTGGGGGCCGTCGTATACAGGCTGATAGCAGTCCGACGGTTGCAAGGGAAAGCCGAGCGGCGTCTTCAGGTTGAAGCTCGGCAGATGGCCGAAACTGAGACCAGAACGATAGGCCTGCTCCGCTTGGCGCTGCTTGCTCCGGATGAAATACGAGCGTCCATCCTTGACGAAATGCGTTCCTGTCTCGATGAATGAGAACGCAATCCGGTGTGTAAGGCATTCATCATGCAGCTGTTTGACCCATTCGTAATGACAGGGCCGTGCGCCGTCGTAATTCTCGCCGCCGCAGATAACCTGCTCAATCACGCCACTCTGCAGATAAGGCATGAGGGATACTGGGCCAATCAGCGGCGCACACATGACGCCCTTGTGCTTGGCGGGAACATCCAGTAAAACAGGCATGCGCCTATCGGCCATCGCCTGATTCTCGCAAGTGACATTGAGCCAGACATTCTCCCAGCCCTCACCCCAGTCAGATGGCAGATGCGCACGGATGCTCTCCGGCCGCTTCGTCAGCAGGAAAAAGATGACATCGGGCCGCTGGTACATGATGTTCCAAGCTTCTTCACGCCATTCATCCGCCTCCGCCAGAAAAAAGTCCGAGGTCATGCAGACGCGGATGAGCTCACCGGATTGCACGCGATACCGTCCACTCCGATCCCGCTGCAGTGGGTAATCAAACGTTCCAGTACGATAAATCCGGCTGCCGTCCCGCCCACGTTGCCGGTCAAGGAAGTACATATAGCAATTGGCACAGCCGGGGCTGACACGCACGCAGCCATGCCAAGGATTCCAGATATCATGCATGCTCTTGCTCCAATCCAATCATCTCATCTCGCGTCATTGCCATCATAGTTCGAACATGTCACGCCTTCGCAGTGAAAGATATTGTTTCTCATTGCGCAGGATCTTGGATTTTTCATAATCCATATCAGCTAGGAGGAGTTCTTCTTCCACACCTGCTAAAGCTGCCAAAGTCCCATCCGGTGCAGCAACCAGGCTCTGACCACAAAAATCCATGACACCCTCGCGGCCGGTGCGATTGACCATGACCGTGTAGAAACTGTTTTGGAATGCGGGAATGCGGAGTTCCCATTGGAATACCTCTAGCGGCTCTGTCGTTTCGCTGGCAACAGCAGTGATAGCCACGTCTGCCCCCTTGAGCGCCAGTGTCCGAAAGCTTTCGGGATAATGCCGATCAAAGCAGACAATGAGGCCGATGTTCCCAGCAGATGTCGGCACAACGATAAAACCATCATCTCCTGGTGTGAAATAATCTTGTTCGTAAAAATGCGGTGCTCGAACGATGTGATTCTTCCTGACAATTGCTTTAATGCCGCCCGTTTCATCGATGACCATCATCGTAGAATAGATCTGCGCGTTCCAAGTCAGCGTTAGCGAAAATACCCCGATGATCCCTTCGTTCCGACAGGCATGGCAAAATCCCTTGATATAGGGATGGTCCAGTGCAATAGCGATATTTTCCTTAGGAAGTCCCGCATATTGAGGGGTATATTCGCTAAGCTGACCCTCTGGAAAGCAGACCAATTGAGCACCTGCCAGCTTTGCTTTGTGCAAGTACAGCAGAGCCTTATGATAATTCTCCTCCATGTCTTTTGTCAAGTGCAGCTGCGCGCAGGCAATACGGATCATGATTTCTCTCCTTCGTTCCAAGATAACATCAATCCAGAGCCGGCTGAGGCTTGTCCTTGTGCAGGCTCACTGCTGCGCCTATGAGCAGCAGGAATACACCGAGCAGAATGCGGCCGGTAATCGCTTCATTGAGGAAAATCAGGGCCATGAACGGGCTCAGGGCCGGCTTGATGAAATACGTCAGACTGCCGATGAAGGTCGATCCCGTCTCCATTGCCTTGAACCAGAAAATATACCCGCCCAGTGTGACGCCGAAGACCAGCAGCAGGACCCAGCCGATATTCTCGACGGTATAGCCGCCGAAAAGGCTGACCTCTGCAAAATCAGGCAAGCCCATCTGCACGAGCCATGCTGCAACGGCGTGGATGTGCGTACAGCAAGCCAAGAGGAAAAGCTGTACACCACCTGCCAGGAAACTCCCTGCCGTCGCCATGGCGCTGCCCAGTTCGTCGAGCATCTTCTTGCCGATGACAGCGTAGAAGCTGTAACAGAAAATAGTGAAGAACAGCAGCAGCAAGCCGATGAGTTCCATCGTCATCTTCATCGGATTCACCAAGACAAAAACTGCGCCGATATCAAAGAGCAATGCCGCCCACTGATGATGCGAAAGCGGCTCGTCCAGGATCACCATGGCCATAACCGCGACAAACATGGGATTCAAGGAAAACAGGATGCTCGTGACATTGGCCTGCAACAGCCACGAAGCCAGCTGGTAGGCAGGCCCAACCAAAGCAATGCCAACGAAGCCAAGCAACTGGAACCAGCAAAAATGCCTCCAGCATGTAAAGCAGTGGTTTCATCTGTATCATACGCATCATGCAAGCAGCCCCCTTGGATTCTCGACCATCATCTGACGGATTTCCTGACCAGAGATGCCGCGCCGATGGAGTTCCTGTGCAAATTGCCACAGTCCTTCAATTGACGTGCCAGGTCTGTATCGGTATACTTCCGTGAGACACAGTCCAGTGCCGCATGCACATGCATGTCGATGGCACCCGTCAGCCATTCTTTCAACACATCCAAACAATTTTTCGTATCCATGAGCAACATCGTTCCTTCCCGTTTTGCTCTCTTTTCTCGAATCATGAAAGCATTCTCTCGCGAAGATACGCAATGAAGCGTTTGGTCACGCCCGTCAATTCCGTCTGGCGAGGCCAGAGAACGGCGACGCCGGACGTGGGACTGTCCTCGATGGGGATTGCTGTGAGATTGCGGCCACGCAATGCATGGCAGGCTGAGGTCGGCAAGATGGCGGCACCGAGGTTGTGTTCAACCATAGCTACGGCAGTAGCCAACGGCGAGAACGCACAGGTGATTTGGCATGGCAACCCTTTTTCTGCAAACCAGCCGGAAATTTCCTCGATGCGCTGTGTCGGCACCAGAAGTTCTTCTTGGCTGAGGTCGGCCCAAGTGACAACCCCCTGTGCGTGAGCAGCCAAACGATGTCTGGGATGTATGAGCACCATCCATTGCTCATCTAGCAGGTGAATAGCTTCATAGAGTTTAGCATCGTATGGCTCGCGAATCAGAGCAATATCGACGAGATGCTTCGCGAGCCGCTCCATGACATCGATGGAGTTGCCCGACCACAGATTATATTTCACGTCGGGATACTGTGCCCGGAACCCCTCAATCCAGACAGGCAGATAAATCATGCCAACCGTCTCAATGGCACCAAGGTACAGCGTCCCCGAAATCCCTGACCTCATATTGAGCAGCTGTGTGGCTGTCTTATTCGCCAAGTCCGTGATATGAGCGGCCTGTTGACGTAGAAACCGCCCTTCCTCCGTGATGTGCAGCCGCCGTTTCTCACGTATGAACAGCGTCACGCCGAGCTCCTGCTCTAATGCATGGAGCTGCCGCGTCAGATGCGGCTGTGCGATGTGGAGCTCAGCCGCTGCCTTGGTAATGTTCTCATACTCCGCGATTTTCAGGAAATTCCGCAATACCTTGATATCCATGATATCCCCTTCCGCATGAATGGCTGATCATTCATCTTCCTTGATATGCAGCGCCGCGAAGACATTGTCGACCACGGCATTGCCATTGCGCTCCAATGCCTCCCGCGTACTGCCACCTACATGCAGTGTACCAATAAAGTTGTCCAAAAACAACAACGGATGGTCCGGGCGCGGTTGCTGCTGCTCGAACACATCCATGCCCGCCGCAAGGATCTGCCCCGTCGTCAAGGCCTGATAGAGCGCCTCTTCATCGACGACACCACCGCGGGATGTATTGACGAGGATCAGATCCCGATTGGCTTTGGCGAAGACTGCCGCATTGAACATGTGCTTCGTGCTGTCCGTCAGCGGGACATGGATACTGACAAAATCGACACTTGCAACCAGCTCCGCAACCGTCTCGATTTTATGGAAGCCAAGGTTCTTGCATGCTTCTGCTGAGAGAAATGGGTCGTAGACGAAAATCTCGCAGTGAAAAGCTGCCCGCGCGATACCCGCAACGAGTTGGGCAATCTGACCGCCGCCGACCAGGCCGAGTTTCTTGCCCGAGAGCTCAAGGCCGACCGTATCAGGCAGCCCAAACATCTGGAATTTTCCCGCCTGCAGGCCGCGGTCGAGGAACTTCATCTTGCGCGCCATCGCGAGCATGAAGCCGATGGCCAGTTCAGCGACCGACTGCGCATTGCCGCCCTTCGTGCGCTTGACCGAGATCCCGTACTCCTTCGCCGCCTCAACATCGATGCGGTCCAGCCCCACGCCGTGCATCTGGATGAGCCGGCAGCGCTTTGCCCGGCTGATGACTTCGCGCGGACAGTACTGCTGTCGCACGATGATGGCATCGAGCTCTTCCGGATGGTCAAAATTGTCGACGAGATTGACATGGCGGCGCAGCCGCGCCACAGCCGAATCACAGATATGATCGTGAAGATATACATTGGGTATCATATGGCACTCTCCTCAATTTCCTTATACAGATCACTACTCAGATCACTCGGATATCTTGTATTCTACTTTGCTTCAGTTCATACGTCTAATACTTTATCTCAGTATATTCATGCCAATCTTGTATGAACATACAAGAACTATGCAAAAACGGAGCGCAAGATTCGCGCCGATGCACGAATCTTGCGCTCCGTTTTCCATGAGGAATTGAGGAGCCATGAAGAAGATGCCGTATTTTCTTGTTTCGATTCATCACAGATGACGCAGGAAGTCCTTGAGCGCCTCTTGCACGGTGAGCAGAAGCTCGCTGCCGTTTGCCAATATCTTTACGCAAAGATTCCCCTCCCCGAAACAGGTCAAGCCAGCTTGGCAATCGTGTTCTGCAACCGTTGCATGCAGATAATCGCGTAACGCCTCTTCGCTCACCGGGAAATGGCAGAGGAGATAATTGCCAAGGTGAGTATAGCCTTCGTATTGGGTGAAGCCCTCACAGTCCACATCGTCTTCCTGCGGAGCAAAGCGGAAATTGTCGGCATAGATGAGATTACCGCCCGATTTGATGCGCACACGGGAACGGTAGAGTCGATAGGCGAATCGCTCGCCGCGGGCAGCACGGCCACAGGCCAGGATATCGGAATAGAACAAACGACTCGTCTCATCGGCCAGTTCGATGGTGAACGCACTGCGAAAAGCCGAATCGGCAAAAGGCAGGACCGGCAGCGGCGCATAGAACAGCGTGGCATCACGGCCCACCGTGACCACACCCTCACGGATGGCCTCACCCTCCGCCATCTGATGGATTTTCTCGTAAGACTGCGATAGGAACTCGGCTTTCGCGCCAGGCTCCAAGGTGATTGCAATGGACTGCCTATCGCCTGCCATAAGGCCAGCCGATACCTTGACGACCATGATCTGCAGGAATCCATCTTGATGAAAAGGATGCAGGACTTTAAAAGGAGCAGTGAAGGACAGATGACGCATCTTGCCCGGCGCAAGCACCAAGGACAGCTCCGACGTCCGCCCAAAGGGATTTGCTTGCATCATCCTTCACCATTCCCATCATGAACCTCATGAACACCATGAGCGTCTTCCAGCAGGACATTGTGGCGAATCCAGGCAATGATCTCAGGCACGCCCTCTTTCTTCATGAGATTCGTGAACAGAAATGGCCGCGATCCGCGCATCTTCTTAGAGTCGCGCTCCATGATGCTGAGGTCAGCACCGACATAGGGGGCTAAATCCTTCTTGTTGATGACGAGCAGGTCGGAACGCGTGATGCCAGGGCCGCCCTTGCGCGGAATCTTGTCGCCTTCCGATACATCGATGACAAAGATTGTGGCATCGGCCAGTTCCGGGCTGAAGGTCGCTGAGAGGTTGTCGCCGCCGCTCTCGATAAAGACAATCTGTGTATCAGGAAAGCGTTCGGTTAGCTCTTCTACCGCTTCAAGGTTCATGGACGCATCTTCCCGGATGGCCGTATGCGGGCATCCGCCCGTTTCGACTCCAAGGATGCGTTCCTTCGGCATCGCCGAGTGCTTAACGAGGAATTCAGCATCCTCTTTCGTGTAGATATCATTTGTCACGACACAGATGCTGTAATGCGGGCAGAGCGCGCGGGTCAGTGCCTCAATGAGAGCAGTCTTACCGGAGCCGACCGGACCGGCCACGCCGATTTTCACATAGGACATAGGGAACCTTCTTTCTCTTGCTTGCTCATATCTTAATACTCTAGTAGGATTCAGGACATATAGAGTCGGGAATAGAGGACTTCATGCTGCATGGCTCGGATGTCAAGGCCCGGTGAGGAAAGGCAGAGGTCACCCGCATCGGCCGCCAGGGCCATGTCAATATACGTACTATAACGTTTGCGAAACGATGCCACAAGGCGCGCGCCATCCGTCTGTGACAGCGGGATGAGTTTGACACAGGTATTCGTCAGGGCTGATAGCTGTGCGTAGAGATAGTGCTGCAGAGCCGCGCGCTCTGGCAGGCCCAATGCTGCCGCGAGCGCGCCATAGCAGACGGGATGGGAGGACGACTGCTCAGCAGCCTTCACATAATCGCCAAAGCGCGAGTCAAACGGCAGACCAATCTTCATGGCATTCTTGGCAAGGCGCCGTCCTAGCTTCTGCAGAGCCTCGCGCGGTTCGCGCGGCACGCGCGCCGCGCGGACTTCTTCCTCAAGAGTCTGCAGCCTTTCAATACCATCCGGTTTAGGGAAAGCTTCATAGGCCAGGCGAGCTGACAGCAGTTCTCCGTAGAGGAAGCTGCCCGAGAAATACGCCTGCAGCCATTTTCCTGCTGTTGCTGCATCGTGCACGAGCCCTTGCTGCACATACGTCTCGAGCCCATACGAGTGTGCATATGCCCCGATGGGGAACAGTGCATCATTGAGTTCGAGCAGTAGGAAGAGCGCTTCTTCCTCTGCGAGCGCGCGGGACTCAGGCATGATTTCCCTCCCCCTCCGCAGAAGCGGCACCACCATTGCGATGCGAAGAGGCATGATGATGCGTGCCGGACAAGAGCTTCAGGCGGCATCGTTCCTCGAGCTTGATCTCCTTTTTCTCATAGGGCACCTGAAGTTTATGGAAGAGGTCTTCCATGGCTGCATCGTATAAGACAGCAAAATACAGGCAGCCAGATGCGGGACCTTCCACTTCATAGAGCGGTGCATGCCGGTTGCCGACTTCATAACAGAAACGGGCAATTGCTGCGTTCCCCTCCGGCCTTGCCAAAAGCGACAGCACTGGCAGGATCTCGACTGCTACGACCGTGTCCCCGTCCTCGAGCAGGACATCGCCATCGTGCAGGCCGCGCAATTGCGCTTCTGGTGAGAGACGCAGGGCGATGTCACGCCCGCCGCGCGTCGTCCGGCGCAACAGATGCTTCTGCGCATCCGCATAGTCGAGCTGCAATGGATCGATTGCTTTCCCAGCATACGCCGCATCGGACAGCGTACCACATACATGCGTGAGAATCATACTATCTCTCCTTTTACTTTTAACTTTCGCAATGCAATCAGAACAGATGATAGAGCTGAGCCAGTGGCAGCTGCTCTGCTGGCTTGCTCGTGATCTTCGCGCCATCGACGCGGACTTCATATGTCTCTGGATTGACGGTGATGGATGGCGTCTTGTCGTTGAAATGCATGTCCTTCTTCGTGATGTCACGGCAATGCGAGACAGGACGTACCTGCTTCATGAGGCCCAGTCTTTCCTTGATATTGGCGTCATAAGCCGCCTTTGATACAAAGGTGATGCAGGTATCATGACGCGCACCAGCTGCCGCACCGAACATTGGGCGGTAAAAGACGGGCTCTGGCGTCGGGATGGAGGCATTCGGGTCCCCCATCTTCGAAGCGATGATGAAGCCACCCTTGATGATGAGCTCTGGGCGCACGCCGAAGAAAGCAGGATTCCAAAGCACGAGATCGGCCAGCTTGCCCTTTTCAATGGAGCCGACTTCTGCCGAGAGGCCGTGCGTGATGGCCGGGTTGATGGTATATTTCGAAAGATAGCGGAGGATGCGGAAATTATCGTTCTCGCCCAATTCCTCCGAAAGGCGGCCGCGCTCCTTCTTCATCTTATCCGCCGTCTGCCACGTGCGCACGATGACTTCACCGACGCGGCCCATGGCCTGCGAATCGGAGCTCATCATCGAGAAGATGCCCATGTCATGCAGGACGTCTTCCGCGGCAATCGTCTCAGGACGGATGCGCGAATCGGCAAAGGCCACGTCCTCGGGGATGCGGCTGTCGAGGTGATGGCATACCATGAGCATGTCAAGATGTTCATCGAGTGTGTTCTTGGTAAAAGGCATCGTCGGATTTGTCGACGATGGCAGGATGTTCTCAAAGCCTGCCGCCCGTATGATGTCCGGAGCATGGCCGCCGCCGGCCCCCTCCGTGTGATACGTGTGGATGGTCCGACCGCCGATGGCATCGAGCGTGTCCTCGACACAGCCTGCCTCATTGAGCGTGTCCGTATGGATGGCCGTCTGGACATCATAGGCATCCGATACGCGCAGGCAGGCATCGATGACGGCTGGCGTCGCGCCCCAGTCCTCGTGGATCTTGAGGCCCATCGCGCCTGCTTCAATCTGCTCAGCAAGCGGTGGCAGACTTGAGCAGTTGCCCTTGCCGAGAAAGCCGAGGTTCATCGGATACGCATCGGCTGCCCGCAACATCTCTCGGAGATTCCAAGGCCCTGGCGTGCAGGTCGTAGCATTCGTGCCGTCAGCTGGCCCCGTGCCGCCACCGATCATCGTCGTGATGCCGCTGTAAAGCGCCGTATCGATCTGCTGCGGACTGATGAAATGGATGTGGGTATCGAGTCCGCCTGGCGTCACGATGAGTCCCTCAGCGGCCAGTGCTTCCGTCGATGCACCGACTGTCAGTCCCGGCGTCACGCCTTCCATGATATCGGGATTGCCCGCCTTGCCAAGGCCGACAATGCGGCCGTCCTTGATGCCGATATCCGCCTTGACAATCCCCTGCACAGGGTCCATGACGATGGCATTCGTCAGGACGAGGTCCAGTGCACCGCCAACGCTCGTGATCTCCGAGGCCTGTCCCATGCCGTCACGCAGCGTCTTGCCTCCACCAAACTTTGCTTCATCGCCGTAGCTCGTATAATCCTTCTCGATCTCGAGCACGAGGTCAGTATCCGCCAGTCGCACCTTGTCGCCTGTCGTCGGGCCATACATCGCCGCGTACTTTTCCCGGCTGATCGTGTAACTCATCAGACATCGCCCTCCTTCTTTTTTCGATTCTCCGTCTCCACATCGGCTGCTCCGGCAAAGCCGCGTTCTTTCGCATGGCGCAGGGCTTCCGCGCGCTCAAAGTCACCAGCCGGCCCCATTGTCAGGCCATTGAAGCCGAAGCAGCGATTCCTACCGCGCAGCGAGACGAGCGCAACAGTCTTCTGCTCGCCCGGCTCAAAGCGCACGGATGTGCCGGACGGGATATCGAGGCGCATGCCGAATGCCTCCCCGCGCGCAAAGCTCAAGCAACGGTTCACCTCAAAGAAGTGATAATGTGCGCCGACCTGAACGGGGCGGTCGCCGAGATTCGTGACGACAAGTTTCCGGACCGTCCGCCCGGCATTGAGTACGATGTCCCCTTCCTCCAAGAAGAATTCACCTGGTATCATGCACTGACCTTCTTTCTCCATTCATTGTTTTGACTCATTGGATTGGCTCATGTACGGTCACGAGCTTCGTTCCATCGGGGAACGTCGCCTCAATCTGTACGGAGGGAATCATCTCTGGTACGCCCTCCATGACATCTTCACGCGTGAGGATTTCTCGTCCTCTTGTCATGAGATCTGTGACGGTATGGCCGTCGCGGGCCATCTCCATGAGCTCCATGCTCAGATAAGCCACTGCTTCCGGATGATTGAGCTTTAGGCCTCTCGCCCTGCGCTCTTCTGCCAGCTTGCCCGCATAATGCAGCATGAGTTTCTCCATATCCTGCGGCGTCAATCGCATCGTGTCATCGGCTCCTTCCTATCTGTTATCATATATCCATGCTTCAGGATGCCAGCATATGCTGCTGGATCTCTTCTTTCTTCGCTTCTCCTGCCGCTACGTGCAGGACGATCTGCCCCTTGTCCATCACATAGCATTCATCAGCCAGCTCCAGTGCAAAATCCAGATACTGCTCGACGAGCAGGATGGAAAGGCCTGTCTCTTTATTGATGGTGCGGATGGCCGCGCCGATTTCCTGGATGACAGACGGCTGGATGCCTTCCGTCGGCTCATCGAGCAGAAGAAGTTTCGGATGAGCAATGAGCGCGCGGGCAATGGCCAGTTGCTGCTGCTGACCACCGGAGAGGTCCCCGCCCTTGCGCGGCAGGAATTTCTCGACAATCGGGAAAAGATGGAAAAGCTCTGACGGGTCCTGCTTCTTCCCGCCTCAGACTTCAAGACCAAGCCGCAGATTCTCGGCCACCGTCATCTGCGGGAAGATATCGCGTCCCTGTGGCACATAGCCGATACCGCAGCGCGCCCGTTCATACGGAGGCTTCTTCAAGAGCTCTTCACCAGAAAGCTCAATGCTGCCAGCTGGCGTCTTGACAACCCCCATGATGCTCTTGAGCGTTGTCGTCTTGCCGACGCCATTGCGACCGACAAGCGCGATGATCTTGCCATCCGGCACTGAAAGATTGATGTCGTGGAGTATCTCACTTTCTCCGTAATATGCTGTAAGCCCTTTGATCTCAAGCATGCTGCTCCTCCCCTCGTCCAAGGTAGACCTCCTGGACCTTCTTGTTCTGCATGACTTCATTCGCCGTCCCCTCCGTCAAGATGGCCCCTTCATGCATGACCGTCACATCGTCCGCGATGCTCTTGACGAAGTTCATATCGTGTTCGACGACGGCCACAGCACAGCGGTCCTTGATTTCCTCGAGAATGCGTGCTGTCTTCTCCGTTTCTGCCTGTCCCATACCGGCGACCGGCTCGTCGAGCAGCAAGAGCTTCGGTTCCTCGACGAGAAGCATCGCAATCTCGAGCCACTGCTTCTCGCCGTGTGACAGGGATTTTGCGCGCTCCTTGCTCTTCTTGTCGAGACCGACGAGGTTCAGCACCTCGTAGATTTTCCGCATATCAAGATAGCGCTTGCGCATGAACAACGAGCCGAACACACTCTTGTCGTGATTCAATGCAATGCGCATATTGTCGTAGACACTGAGGTTGACAAAAGTCGATGGAACTTGGAATTTGCGGCAGATTCCTTTCTTGACAATCTCGAATTCCTTCAACTTCAGGATGTTGCCGACTCCAGCGTAATCGACTTCACCAGCAGAAGGCTTCGTCTTGCCGCAGATGACGTCGAGCAATGTCGTCTTGCCCGCTCCGTTCGGACCGATGAAGAAGTGGATTTCATGCGGCGCAATAGAAGTCGTCACATCGTTGACGGCCTTGAAGCCGTCGAATTCAACGGATATGTGCTTGAGGCTCAAGAGCGCATCTGTGGCGCTCTCTTTGTTGCCAGAATGACGTATCATGATGCCATCTCCTTTCTCTTGCAGGTACGGCGTCTGCCACCGAAGAATGCAGGCATGACCGGCAGATAAGGCCGGGCCTTAGCATACAGAGCGGAACAGACCCCGACAAGTCCTTTCGGCATGAAGAGCACGACAAGGACAAAGAGCAGGCCGATGAAGTACAGCCACATATCAGGAGCAGTCTCACTGATGCCCGTCTTCATCGCATTGACGAGCAGTGCGCCGATGACCGCGCCGATGAGCGTCCCACGGCCGCCAACAGCCACCCAGATAACCATCTCGACCGAAAAGGCAATATCGAGCTCTTTCGGCGAGATCATGCCCGCAAAGAGCACGTACATCGCGCCGGCAATGCCCGTGATAATGGCAGAGATGCAGTAGACAAACGTCTTATAGCGGCTCGAATCGTATCCTGTGAAGTACGTGCGGTTCTCACCATCGCGGATGGCGATGAGGATCTTGCCGATGCCACGGCTCATGAACCAAGTGCAGAAAACATACGTTACGACCAGCAATGCCACGGCAACATAATAGAAGGAAACGAGATTCATCGGGTTCTGGAGCTGGATGCCCAAAAGCGTCGTGAAGCCCGTGATGCCATTGCTGCCGCCCGTGTACGCCTGCATGCCGACAAAGATGGTCACGAAAGCCCAGGCCAGTGCCTGCGACAGGATGGAAAAGTAAACGCCCTTGATGCGGTTCTTGAAGGTGGCGAATCCTACAATGAAAGCTAAGAGCAGTGGCAGTGCAATGACCGCAAAGAAGGCGAACGGCGCAGATGCAAACGGCTTCCAGAATGCTGGCAGCTGCGTCAAGCCGCCCGTTACCATGAATTCCGGCAGCGAACTGCCACTGGCCACGAGCTTCAGATGCATCGCCATCGCATACGCGCCTAACCCGAAGAATACACCGTGACCGAGGCTCAGGATGCCCGTATAGCCCCAGATGAGGTCGATACCGAGCGCCACGATTGCATAGCAGAGGAATTTGCCGAGCAGGGTCAGGCGGAAGAGTGTCAGCACGAATGGCATCGTGAGCAGCGCCAAGACCAAGAGAATGAAGACAAGATTCTTCTTGTCCCGGAACCAATATTTGATACCCAAAGTACAAGGCCTCCTTTCTCAATCATCAAGAGAACGACTGCGCAGAGCGAAAAGCCCCTGTGGCTTTTTCTGCAGGAACAGGATGACGAGAAACAGCACTGCAGCTTTTGCAATAGATGCCGTGCTGCCGAATTCGAAGACTGTCCCTGCCACGCCGATGATCAGTGCCCCCGAGATGCAGCCAATCAGCTTGCCCACACCGCCGAGCACGACGACCATAAAGGTATCGACGATGTAGTTCTGCCCGAGCGTCGGGCCGATGGAGCCGAGCAGCGTCAAGGCGCAGCCCGCGATGCCCGCCAGACCGCTGCCGAGCGCAAACGTCAGGCAGTCGATGCGCTTCGAGCGAATACCTAGGCACTGTGCCATGTCACGGTTCTGGATGCAGGCCCGCATCTTGCGGCCAAAGTCCGTATGATAAAGGAAAGCCCAGACGCCGACGAGGCAGGCAAGAACAAGTGCCAGGATGAACAGGCGCTTGTAGGACATCGAGACGCCCAAGAGGGAGATGCTGCCACCGAGAAATGCCGGTGCCACGACATTGACGTTTGGTGCGCCAAAGATACTGCGCGCCAGCTGCTGCAGGATGAGGCTGACGCCCCAGGTTGCGAGCAGGCTGTCGGTTGGCCGACCGTAGAGCCTCCGGATGACAGTGACCTCCAGCGCCATGCCGAAAGCAGCCGCCACGAGGAAGGCGAGTACGATGGAAATGAAGAAATAACCGTCGCCAAGGACAGGCATCAGTAGCCCCTGCACGACATATGTCGTATAGGCACCGACCATGATGAATTCCCCGTGCGCCATATTGATGATGCCCATGAGTCCGAACGTGATGGCCAATCCCAGTGCTGCCAGCAATAGGATGGACGAAAGGCTCAGGCCATTGAATAAGATGGTAAGAATATCCATAAATACCTCTCTTTTTCATAAATAAGTGCAGGATATGCGCTGCTGATGCCTCGCACCTCCTGCACTTCCCCTACGTCACACGCTTTACTGTGCTTCTGCACTCAGACCTTTAGCCCAGTCATACGTCTTGAGGAATGGATCCGGCTTGATGGGGTCCGTCGCAAAGACTTCATCGATGAGGCCATTGCTTGTGACCTTGCCGATGCGCACGTATTTGTACAGATGCTGGTTGTCGCCATCAATCTTGACCGTGCCTTCCGGTGCATCGAAGCTGATGCCGCCAGCCGCCGCACGAACCTTGTCGACATCAAAGCTGCCAGCTTTCTCGACGGCAGCCTTCCAGAGGTAAACGGCGTCGTAAGCGGCTTCAATCGGATCATCCGTGACGCGGTCTTCGCCGTATGCTTTCTTATAGGCCGCGACGAACTTCTCGTTAGCCGGCGTCTTGGTCGTCTGGTAATAGTCCCACGAGACGAGGTCGCCAGCGATGTTCTCGGCACCGATGCCCTTGATTTCTTCTTCGGCAATCGAGAACGACATGACCGGGCATGCTTCTGCTGTTACGCCGGCATCTTTCAGCTGCTTGAAGAACGCCACGTTGGAGTCACCGTTCAACGTATTGACGATGACATCGGGGTTGGCGGCCTTGATTTTGCTGATAATCGTCGCGTAATCCGTATATCCCATCGGAGTGTACTCTTCGCCGACAACCTCACCACCCTCTGCGGCGAGCTGCGCCTTGATGATGCGGTTCGCTGTCTGAGGGAATACATAGTCGCTGCCGACGAGGAACATCTTCTTCCTGCCGTTCTTCAGCAAGTACTCGATAGCCGGTACAATCTGCTGATTCGGGGCAGCACCCATGTACATGATGTTTTTCGACTGCTCCATGCCTTCGTACTGGGTCGGGTACCACAGAAGACCGTTCGAGCCCTCCACGACTGGTTTCACTGCCTTGCGCGAAGCACTCGTCCAGCATCCAAAGATGGTCGCAACTTTATCATTCATCAGGAGTTTCTTGGCTTTTTCCGAGAAGATCTGCGGATCCGAGGCACCGTCTTCCTCGACAATCTCGATTTTCTTGCCCAAGACGCCGCCCTGATCATTGATTTCTTGGATAGCGAGTTTCTCGGCATCGCGTACAGACGTCTCACTGATCGCCATCGTACCGCTCAGGGAATGAAGCAGTCCGACTTTTACCGTATCGCCCGAAGCGTTGCTCGTATTGCCGCTCATGGCACTGTCTCCGCCACAGCCCGTGACTAGCAGACTTGAAGCCAGGAGAGAAATTCCCAGCAGTTTTTTCCACATTCTCATATCCACACTTCGCTTTCTTGTTGAACTCATCTATAATTCCAACGGCGGCATTTTCTCGAGAAAATCTGCACCCAGTAAAACGAAGCGGGGCTCATGATCCGTGCCAATGCACTGAATCATGAGCCCCGTTGCTCAACTGGATATGGTCCTATTGTAAGGCTACCTGTATGTTTTGTCAACAGTCTATTGTATGTATACAATAGACAAAATGTTCATTTTTGCACGATATCAGCATAAAAAACGATTTTTCTCAGCAGCATCTCACTATTCACCCATATTTATCTCATCAGATAAATATCCTGACAAAAATCCGCATGACGTCAGCCAGCCGACACCATGCGGAAATCTCCTAGTATTCAGTTCGTCAGCAGGGCATCCTGCATCTCATCGAGCATCGCCTTTGCCTGCTGCCAAGAATCGTCATGCGTACCCGCAGCAGAGGCGAGGTCATTGCTAGCCTGCTGGAGGAGCGGCCAGATGGCGTGCAAGTCATCCTGGCGCAAAAGGCACGCTTCTGCCTGCAGGAGCGTGAAATGCGCGCGCTCAACGGGCGTATTGCTGTCGAGCACCGCCAGAGAGGCGATGATACTGGCCTCGCTGTAGCGCCCGTCATGCATACATTTGCTAAAAAGCATCTCACTCGTATGGAGCGGTGTCTGATGCGCGTGGTTGTCGCGGATGGCGGTCTGCGTGATCCTGTACTGATCATCACTGATGACCGCCATCTCACGATATTTGAGGGCAATACGAGCCTTCAGGGCCGCCTGAGCGCGGACTGCCGAGCTCAGGCCGTTGTCGCCTCCATCTGTCACGACAGAGATAGGGTGTCTCACGGCGTCCCGTGGCTGTGCCGCAGCAGATGACGATGTGCTTCCAAGAGGCAGGCAGACGGCCAGCAATACCAGCACACCGCCTACCACCTTCCCTGCATTCAGCATTCCTTGAAGAGCTCGATGGACTCACCGCACGGGCCTACAGCAAAGGCAATGCGGACCGGGAACGGCGTCTCTGCGGGGATGGTCAGGTCAGTCGGCTCAACGGTGATCTTGTAACCTGCCTCGCGAATGGCCTTGACACAGGCGTCCGTGTCGTCGGTGGCCAGAGCGAAGTGGCGCACGGAGCCTTCGCTGTGGTTCTCGCCGCCCTTGGCAAAGATTTCGATGAGGCCGGCGCCGGTATCGAACATGATGCCAGCTTCCTCGCCCTCGCCCCAGCTGCGCTTCACGGGCAGACCGAGGACTTCCTTGTAGAAGTGGATGGCCTCCTGGAATTCTGCCTGGCAGCTGCACTTGAGTGCAGCGTGATGTAATCCTTTGATCAATGACATGGAAAAGACCTCCTATTCCAGTACGATACACAACATTTCATCTATGTCCATACCATCTATCGCCATCACGATTTCCGGTACTCGACATCATTCTCTTCACACCAGTCGCGCGCGGCCTGCATCAGATAATCCTGCTTGAAGGCCTCCCAGGCCGGCTTGAGCAGCAGATGGCGGACCTGATGGCGGAAGCGCGTCACGGCTCCTGCGCCCTGCAGGGCGGTGAGCAGGCGCTCTTTGACATCTTCGCGCGGGCGCGATTCCGCGAACGCGTGCATCATCGCCGTCTCATCCTCGTCCATGACGTTCGGGATGGGGATGTAGTGCTCCCAGTCCTCTTCCATCGCGAAGGCGTGGTGCATGGCCTCTTCCTCGGCCATGTCGTCCGCCATCATGACGACCTTGCCCGCCCGGATGTCCACATAGCCCTGACGCACATCCGACTGGGCAAAGGCCGCCGCTAATTCCTTTAAATCGACTTTCATATTTAGATCACCTTTCGTCTTACGCAATCTCTTGCTCCTATTATAGCAAAAGAAACACCCATGTGCCAGGATGCGTCATCCCGATGCATGGGTGGTGGACATACTCAGTTAGGGTCGAACTTCTTGCTGGCATCCTGCAGGAGATGGTCGCGCAGTTCCTTGGACGCCGCAAAGTAATCGTGGACGGTCTGGCGGTCGTGATGCTCGACGGCTGTTATGACCTCGCCGAGAATAGCCTGCAACTGCCGCAGGTCGCTCGCGATGGCCTCGCCGTTCGTCATGCAGATGTCGGCCCACATGTCGGCATTCGACGAGGCGATGCGCGTCGTGTCGCGGAAGCCGCCACCGATGAGCTTGATGCAGGACTCGCGGTCGTCACCCGAACGGTCGAGCAGCGTGACGAGCGCGGCGGCCGTGACATGCGGTACATGGCTGATGACGGACGCGCAGCGGTCGTGCTTGGCGATGTCGAGCGTCGTGAAGTTCGCGCCCGTGTACTTGAGCACGCTCATGAGCTTCTCGTGGGCCTCCGGCGGTGCGCCCGTGTCCTCGACGATGACGTACGCTTTGCCGACGAAGAGGTCCTTCATCGCAGCATCGACGCCGCTCTTCTCGCGGCCCGTCATCGGATGGCCGGCGATGTAGTAGATGTCCGGCGGCAGGATCTTCTGCAAATGTTGCCAGATGTAGCCTTTTGTGCTGCCCGCATCCGTCAGGATGCAGCCCTTCTTGAGGTACGGCAGGATTTTCTCCACCATCGGCACAATCTGCAGCACGGGCGGGCTCAGGAAGACGATGTCGGCATCGCGGACGACCGCCTCGACGTCAGCAGAAGCGTAGTCGACAGCCCCGAGCTCGACGGCCCGGTCCATCGAGGACTGATGGCGGCAGAGTCCCGTGATGTAGATGTCCTCGCCGAGCTTGTCCTTGAGGCAGAGCCCGAGCGAGCCGCCGATGAGCCCGACGCCGATGATGGCAAGCTTGAGGCGGCTCATAACGTGCGCCCCATGACATCACAGATCTTGCCGAGCTCGCCCATCAGGGCGTTGAAGTTCTTCGGCGTGAGGCTCTGGTCGCCGTCGGAAAGCGCGACCTCCGGATGCGGGTGTACCTCGATGATCAGGCCGTCGCAGCCAGCGGCGACAGCGGCGCGCGCCATCGGGCGCACCATCTCCCAACGGCCCGTGCCATGGCTCGGGTCGACGATGATCGGCAGATGCGAGAGCTCCTTGATGGCCGCGACGGCGCTGAGGTCGAGCGTATTGCGCGTGAACGTCTCGTACGTGCGGATGCCGCGCTCACAGAAGATGACCTGCTCGTTGCCGCCCGCCATGATGTACTCCGCCGCATTGAGCCATTCGCTGATGGTCGCCGCAAGGCCGCGCTTGAGCATGACCGGCTTCTTGGCCTTGCCGAGCGCCTTGAGGAGCTGGAAGTTCTGCATGTTGCGCGCGCCTACCTGGTAGATGTCGGCGTACTTGCCGACGAGCTCGATGTCGTCCTTGTCGACGATTTCCGTGACGACCTTGAGGCCTTCTTCATCGGCTACCTCGCGCAGCATCTTGAGGCCCTCTTCAGCCAGGCCCTGGAAGTCGTACGGGCTCGTGCGCGGCTTGAACGCGCCGCCGCGCAGGAATTTCGCGCCGCCCGCCTTGACCGCCTTGGCGGCCTCGCGCAGCTGCTCGATGCTCTCGACCGAGCACGGACCCGCCATGACGACGACTTCCTTGCCGCCGATCTTGACGCCGTCGACATCGATGATTGTGTCCTCCGGATGGAAGTGGCGG
>ULVW01117911.1_pt1 | contig 25105 bp, 22 predicted proteins | sample 1959801 | NCBI WGS metagenome assembly ULVW01 (sample SAMEA4835796, study PRJEB28245) | human gut metagenome | biome: gut microbiome; material: fecal sample | place: Denmark | collected 2008
AGCATTATTATGATCTCAGGTTTCATTTTCTTCGTCTCCTTATAAAAATATTGATTTGAACTGAATTTGCATGCTATACTAAATCCGCAGGATCGTATAGCATCTTGCATTTTATGCGACATTAAAATAACCTGATTTTCGCTTTTCGTCAACTCGCGGAACTCGGCCTAAACCATCCGAAAAGGAAGATCATTGCATTTTTGCGTGTTTCGCGCAAAAGTTTTTGCGTTTTGCGCGAAATTAAGCAAAAAAATTATTGATTTCTAACAAAAAAACTCTTTATTTTTCTACATACTCGTCATATAATTGTATTAAACGGTTAACACGTTTTGGGCAAAACACGAATTTTCATATCTGGGAGTGTTGAATATGAAGACCGGTATTCGTGAGCAGAAGATAATAAGCATCCTTGAAAGCCGCGGAGAAATGTCAGTCAGCGCGCTGAGCGAATACCTCGGCGTTTCCGTATCGACGCTGCGCAAGCAGCTTGCGGACATGCAGAGCAGAAAGCTCATCATCCGCACCTACGGCGGCGTTATGTCCGCAAACCGTTTTCCGGATGAGACGTTTGACAGCAAGCTGCACAAGAGCGTTTCGGAAAAGCGGCGCATCGCAACGAGGGCACGCCAGCTTGTTCACGACGGCGACTCCATTTCGCTCGGCAGCGGAACGACAGTTTATGCGCTCAGCAACCTCCTTGACGATATGGACTCGGCTACTATATACACAAACTCCATGCAAGCAGCGGACTTTCTCGCGCACTGCGCTTCGCTCGATGTTCACATCTGCGGCGGCATAATCCGCAGCTCGACCGGAACCATTATCGGAAACGAGGCCTACAATTTCTTTAACGGCATCTGCGTTGACTACGCTTTCATAAGCTGCGACGCCATCGATGACGACGGCGAGGTTTACAGCGACAACATAGCCGTTGCGGCCGTGGAGAGCGCGGTGCTGAAAAACGCAAAGCACAAATACGTTCTGTGCGATTCCTCAAAGCTCGGCAAGCGCTCGATAGCGCACATAGTAAATCTAAGAGAATGCGACGCGCTCATCACCGGCAAAAGCGACAGCGCCGTTGCCGATAAGCTTGCCTACTCGGTGAATGTTGACTGCGTCTGACGACACTTAAAATATATAATAATTATAGTTTAATGCAGCCTGTAAAACGGCTGCATTTTTCTTATTTCCTATACATATTTATAATATGCATATTAATTTAGCTAATAGCCAGTGAAACGTCAGCGTTTTAACAAAACGTTAAGCAAATTAACGCTTTTTTGGCCTGTTTGTTAACGTCTGGCAGGTGCCATGTGCCATTTTCGAGCTATTTTTGGCTTGCTTATGAACAAACTATTACCAATTTTACGTCCAATCGCATAAGTTTCCGTAAAGACATCGTCGGCCCGTGTTAAGAGCAAGTTAATATCCGAGCAAAACTATTGTAATCAATTTTTTAACAATTAGAATAGTTTCCAGCGAAAGCATTTATTTAAAGGAGAGAAAGTTATGGAAAACAATCGCGCTTCGTTTGGCTCCAACTTTGGTTTCCTGATGGCCGCTATCGGTTCGGCAGTCGGTCTGGGCAACATTTGGGGCTTCCCGTACAAGATGGGTATGAGCGGCGGCTTCGCCTTCCTGCTCGTTTACCTCGTTCTTGCGGTATTGGTCGGCCTCGCCGTTATGGTTGGCGAATTTGCCATTGGTCGTAAGACCGGCATGAGCCCTGTTGCAGCTTATCGCAAGCTCAGCAAGAAGTTCACCTGGCTCGGCTACATGGCAGTTATCTGCCCCTTCCTGGTCCTGTGCTTCTACTTCGTCCTGGGCGGCATGGTTATGCGCTATGCGCTCGGCTACCTGACTGCTATCTTCGGCTGGGACACCTGGGGCGTCGCCAACATCGCCGATTACTTCGGCTCCTTCATCATGAATGGTGGTCAGATGATACTCTGGACTGCAATCTTCATCGCACTGAACGCGCTGATAGTCGCGGCAGGCGTCGCGGAGGGCATCGAGAAGTTCTGCAAGATCGGCATGCCCGCTCTGTTTATCATGCTTCTTATCGTCATCGTTTACGTTGCTGTTCAGCCCGGCGCAATGGGCGGCTACAAGTTCATGTTCGGCTGGAACGTTGAACCGCTCAAGGAAGACTTCCTCAAGGTCCTCAAGACTGCGGCAGGCCAGATGTTCTTCTCCCTGTCCCTCGGCATGGGCGCTATGATCACCTATGGCTCTTACCTGAAAAAGCAGGAGAGCATTCAGAAGAACGCAGTCATCGTTGTTATCTGCGATACCCTCGTTGCCATCATGGCCGGCATGATCGTTATGCCCGCTTGCTACGCATTCCTCGGCGGCGAGACCAGCTCCGGCCCGGGACTCCTGTTCCTGTCCATGCAGATCGTCTTTGAGAAGATGGGCTACGTCGGCAACATCATGGGCTTCCTGTTCTACTCGCTCGTCTTCATCGCTGCAATCTCCTCTTCCTTCTCTCTGCTCGAGGTCATCACCTCCTTCAAGGTCGACCAGAACGTTGCAGAGGGCAAGGCTCCCGGACGCAAAAAGTATGCTATCCTCGCAGCCTGCATCATCTTCGTATTCTGCCTGCCCACCTGCCTTGACGGTCTGGGTGCCGGCACCAACGGCGGCGCTACCATAGGCAACCCAGCTGACGTTCTCGGAATGCACTGGGCCGAGGCCGGCGACATCAGCGAATTTGCGGAGGGCACCGATTACTATGTAAAGGGTGACGACGGAATTTACACAAAGCTCGCCGCAGACGAGGCCTTTGTCGAGGGCGAGACCTACTACCTGAACACCGCAAGGACATGGAACGGCGACTGGCTTGACTTCTACGACATGCTGTCCGAGGGTATTCTGATGCCTCTGGGCGCAATGGTAATGGCGTTTGCCATTGGCTGGATCTGGAAGATCGACATGGTCGTTGAAGAGTGCGAATCTTCCGGACACAAGTTCTGGGGTCGTGTATTCTTCAACATCTGCTACAAGTTCATCACCCCGATCGGCATGGCCTTCGTTCTGTACGCTCAGGTCACAGACTACTTCGGTTAATCAAATTAAGCAACATAACATAATTTTAAGGAGCAGCTTTTGCTGCTCCTTTTTCATTCACTTTTCCGCATTGAGAAAGCTCTCCGATCGGAGAGCTTTCTGTTATCCTATCTGACATATGTATGCGATTTTTCCACTGTAGAAGCGCGAATACTGCGCCATGGGATCCGGGCGGCTGTCGTTATAAAGCCAGGTACCGTCTGCCTGCTTTACGAGCATGATGTAATCTTCCGCAGCGCCGTCATAAGAGTCGGTCATGGACGGCTCGCCCTGCGCCCAGGCATAGAAGTCATGCTCTTTTCCGTCGAGCCATTTGATCTGACCGTCATCGCCGCGATATGCGCCGATCCAGACGTATTGCGCATTGCTGTCGGCAAGCAACTGGCAGAGCTTTTCGTAGTCGGCGGCATCCTTTATCGTTGCAAGATGGCCGCCAAGCTCGGTGCAGCGGCGCTCGGCCTCATCCCAGCTGACATCCTCTGAATAGAGCATGTACTGCACCTCGGCAGGAGCTTTGCTCGGCTCGGGAGTCTCGGTGGGTGCTGCGCTCGGCGGCGTTGTGGGCTGAGCCGTCGGCTCCGGTGACTGCGTCTGCACAGCAGGCGGAGTTACATCAAAGCTTATGCTGCTGCGCCCAAATCCTACGCCGACAAGCAGCAGAGTTATCACAGCAAGCGTAACTGCCGACCGTTTTGCCGCACGCTTTTCGTGAATGTTTCGCATCTGCTTCGGCAAAGCAGGCTCTGCCTCGGCTTTTTGGGGTGCTTCCTGAGTTTTCGGCGTTGGTGCTGCCTTGGGCTTTTCATTTTTCACCGGGGCTTTTTTCGGCTCCGGTTTCGGCTGCTTCTCCGGCTCGGGTTTAGGTTCAGACTCCGGCTGCTTCTCCGGCTCAGACTGAGGCTTCGGTTCCTCGCAAAGCTCGGGAGCTTTTGATGCAGGTTTTATCTCCTCCGGCTCATCGCCGCAGTATTCCCACAGCGCCTTGAGCATTTCATACGAATTTTCGTATCTGTTATCCGGCTCGAACGCCAAAGCGCGTTTGAGTATCGCAAGCAGCTTATCGGGCACTCCCTCCGGCATCGGGAAGCTGTCGCCGCTCATTCTTCGTCTGAGCGCATGCGCGCGTTTCTCGGCGTTCGGCTCTGTTTCATCGGCAAACGGAAGCTTGCCGCCGTTGAGACCGACATACACGATAAGCGCTATGGCATAAACATCCGCTGCCGCGCTCTCCTCGCCGTTCCAGAACACCTCTGGAGCCATATATTCAAGCTCAAGCTTCGTCCAGCCGTTCTCGCCGGCCTTACCGGCTTTGCCGACCTTGACTCGCCCATCCTCGGCAACATATATATTCCCCGGGCGAATGCCGCCCCTGAAGCCGTTTTCGCCGCATTCCTCCGCGGCAATACGGCACAGCTTTTTTGCAAGCTCCAGAAGCTGCTGCTCCTGGCAATCAACAAGGCTGCCGCTTTGCAGCTTCTGTGGGTCAAACACGACTTTATCTGCCATGCTGCACCTCCAATTTAGTTTTTTGCTGATTTACATAATATCACGGCTGCAAAAGCAAGTCAAACCATTTTGCCCATGAAAAGGCCCCGATAACACATGATGTGTCACCGGGGCTTAGCGCCGTATTAAAGCTTTGCCTTAATATTTGCCGCGATGCTGTCGGCATTCTCGGCCATAACGAATACGATATAGCCGTTTACTTCCTCAGTCACGGCAGATTTTGCGATCTCGTACTGATCCTCAAGATACATGTTGAAATTACTCTCCTGCAGCGCCTGATAATCGCTGAAATATTTAAGCACCGCATCCTTCTTGCCGTCGGCAGGCTTAACGATCGCTATCGTATAGGCCTGAACGTTCATAAGCGAAAAGGAGAACGCGCCCGTCTCAAAGTTGGCCTTGTCCCACTCGTTCCACTCAAACAGATTGCTGAGGTTTGCATCCTCGCTGTCGAGTGCGATCGCAGGATTGGACCCGGTCATTTCGTTGCCGTTTTCGTTTATAATTTTGGCAAGATTATCACTTGTGAGATTCGAGCCGGAGTTTGAAGAGCAGGCTGCAAGCATAGTCAGCATAAGCGCTGCCGCGATAATAGCGGATAGTAGTCTTTTCATTTTCTCACTCACCTTAATTTTATTTATTTTGATTGCCGGGCTTTCCCTCGGCATGCAATAAAGATACAACACGTTGTTCGATATCGCAAGTGTTTTCACAGTTTGTTTACATTCGCTTATAACCGGGCTTTAAATTTGACGCAATATATGATATTATAACCTATTATAAATGCAAAATTCATTATCGGAGATTTACCATGAACGGACACGAATGCTATATAATCGGCGCAGGCGATTTTTTCGGGCTGCGCGAAGCTCCGGACGACAGCGACTATGTCATTGCAGCCGACGCAGGCTTTGAATACTGCACCGAAAACTGCATAATTCCCGACCTTGTGCTCGGCGACTTCGATTCGCTCGGCAAAGCGCCGAAGCACCCGAACGTTTTGCAGCTTCCCGTGGAAAAGGACGATACCGACACCATGTTTGCTCTCAAGCTCGGACTTGAAAAGGGCTACAGGCGCTTTTACATTTACGGCGGCCTCGGCGGCAAGCGCCCGGATCACACCATTGCGAATATGCAGGCGCTTATGTTTCTTTTAAGCCACGGCGCGCGCGGCTGGCTCTTCGGCGAAAATTACGTCTGGACAGCCATAAAGAATTCCTCGCTGCGCATCGAGGGCGAGGGTGACGTTGCGGTATTCTGCTTTGACGGCAAAGCAGAGGGCGTTTCGATAAAGGGGCTTAAATACGAGCTTGACGATGCCGAGATAAGCTCCGACTTCCCTCTTGGCGTGAGCAACAGCTTTGCCTCCCGCGAAGCTGAGATAAGCGTCAAAAACGGCGCGCTTTTAATTATGTACGATATAAAGGTGAATGAAATTGACTGAATTTTACGCAGGAAAATGCGACGTAGCCGTCATCGGCGCAGGGCATGCCGGCATTGAAGCCGCGCTTGCCGCCGCTCGCATGGGGCTTGACACGATATGCTTTGCAATAAATCTTGACAGCATCGGCAACATGCCGTGCAACCCGGCCATCGGCGGCACCGGCAAGGGGCACCTTGTGCGTGAGCTTGACGCACTCGGCGGCGAAATGGCAAAGGCGGCTGACAAAGCCTGCATACAATACCGTATGCTAAACCGCGGCAAAGGCCCGGCTGTGCACTCGCTGCGTGCTCAGGCCGATAGGCGCAGATACCAGGAGGTCATGAAGCTTACGCTTGAAGATCAGGAAAAACTGCGCGTCAAGCAGGCCGAGGTGGTCGAGATTCGCACGGAAAACGGCGCTGTGAGCGCCGTTAAAACACACACGGGCGCGGTGTATTCCTGCCGGGCGGCAATCGTCGCCTGCGGAACGTATCTTGACGGCAGAACGATAGTCGGCGACGTTATCCGCTCCTCGGGGCCGGACGGTCTGGCCGCCGCGAAGGGGCTTACTCCCTGCCTCGAGGCATTGGGGCTTTCCATGCGCAGATTCAAAACCGGCACTCCGCCGAGAGTCAATGCGCACAGCGTTGATTTTTCAAAAATGGAGCTTCAGCCGGGCGACGCTGATTCGGAAGGCTTCTCCTTTGAAACGACAACGCCGCCGGAAAACCGCGCAGTATGCTACCTCACCTATACGAATGAAAAAACGCATAAAATCATTCTTGATAACATTGACCGCAGTCCGATATATTCCGGCGTTATCGAGGGCATCGGTCCCAGATACTGTCCGAGCATCGAGACAAAGATCATGACCTTCCGTGATAAGCCAAGACATCAGCTTTTCATCGAGCCGATGGGACTGGGGACACAGGAGTTGTACATTCAGGGGCTGTCCTCATCTTTGCCCGAGGATGTGCAGATAGAAATGCTGCACACGATAGCCGGGCTTGAAAACGCGGAAATGACGCGCTGCGCCTACGCCATCGAGTATGACTGCGTCGATCCCACGGAGCTGTATCCGACGCTTGAGACAAAAAAGGTCTCCGGGCTTTACGGTGCCGGGCAATTCAACGGCTCTTCCGGGTATGAGGAGGCCGCCGTGCAGGGCTTTGTTGCCGGAGTTAACGCAGCGCTAAAGCTCAAGGGCGAAGATCCGATGATATTGCGCCGCTCGGACGGATATATCGGAACGCTCATCGACGACCTTGTCACCAAGGGCACGAACGAGCCTTACCGCATGATGACCTCGCGCAGCGAATACAGGCTGCTGCACAGGCAGGACAATGCCGACAAGCGTCTTTGCGGCATCGGTCTGAGAATAGGCCTTGTATCGCAGGAACGCTACGACGCTGTACAGGAAAAATATGCCGAGGTCGAACGCGAGATAAAAAGGCTTGAAAAGACGCATATCGCGCCCTCAGAAGAGCTCAACACATATCTTGAAGCAAACGGTACGGCACCGGTATCAAGCGGTGTGTCCCTCGCAGACCTCATTCGCCGTCCGCAGCTGAGCTATGAGGGGCTTGCCCCGTTTGACGTTCAGCGCCCCGAGCTTCCGCGCCCGGTGTGGTATCAGGCGGAGATCAGTCTGAAATACGAGGGCTATATAAAGCGCCAGCTCAAGCAGGTCGAGGACTTTGCCGGCATGGAAAACAAGCTGCTGCCGGATGATATAAATTATGACGAAGTCACCGGTCTGCGCCTTGAGGCACGCGAGAAGCTTAAAAAGATCCGTCCGCACTCCTTCGGACAGGCAAGCCGCATCTCCGGCGTATCCCCTGCCGATATTTCGGTGCTGATGGTGTGGATGGAGGGTCGAAGATGAAAAAGGTCGTGCTTGGATTTTCCGGCGGCGTGGACTCGGCGGTGTGCGCAAAGCTTCTCAAGGACTCGGGCTTTGACGTTCACGGGCTGTATATGGACAACACCGACGAGCGCTCGCTTGCCGACGCCGTGAACACGGCTCGGTTCATAGGCATTCCACTCGAGGTGCGCGACGTTCACGCGCAGCTTGAAGAGCGCGTGTGCTCGCGCTTTGCCGAAAGCTATCTCAGGGGCGAAACGCCAAATCCCTGCATCATATGCAATCCTACACTGAAATTTAAAACTCTGCTGGACTTTGCAAACGAGATCGGCGCGGACAACATTGCAACCGGCCACTACGCACGCGCCGAAAACGGAGTTTTGTACAAAGGAATGCCGTCAAACGACCAAAGCTACATGCTCTGCCGCATACGCCGTGAGCAGCTTGACAGGCTCACGCTTCCGCTCGGCAGGTTCGAGAAAACTCAGGTGCGCAAAATGGCCGAGGGCTTTGAACTTCCAGTTGCGCACAAGCCCGACAGCATGGAGATCTGCTTTATTCCAGATAAGGATTACATCTCGTGGCTGGCCGCGCGTGCCGAGCTGCCTCCTGCCGGAAATTTTGTGTTCCATGGCGAGGTCATCGGCCGGCACGAGGGCATACATCGCTACACGGTCGGTCAGCGCCGCCCCGGGCTTTATAACGAGCGAAAGCTGTATATCTCGGCGATAAACGCCGAAACCAATGAGATAGAGCTCGCCCTGTGGGAGGAGCTTTTCAAGACCGAGGTAATAGCGCGCGACTTTAACTGGCTGTGCGACGTTCCGGCAGAGCCTGTGCGCGCAACGGTGCGAGTGCGGCATACGAAGTGGGAAAACCCGTCCTGCACCGCTTATATAGAGGGCGACAGAGTGCGCATAATCTGCGATGAGCCTGTGCGCGCCCCGGCAAGGGGTCAGTCTGCCGTGCTTTACGACGGTGACCGAGTGCTCGGCGGCGGATTCATTGTTTAACAACAAAAATCACGATTTTATCTTTAAAAACGTCAATTTAACAATTGACGTTTTTGCTCTTTTGTGAGAAAATAGCGGACAATATATCAGCGTGGAAAAAATCTGTGACTTTTTCACGCTTCAAAAACGCACATTTTTTGTGAAAACAAGTTTTCACGAAAAATCTCGCTACGCTCGTCAAAAAGCCTGATAAATCAGGCTTTTTGATGGCTATTAATCTAATTACGAGTGGAGCCTTTACCCCCCTCGATCTCCCCTGCTGCTTTGTTTTCTTTGCTCAGCAGCATAATTTTCAGACAGAATGAATATATAAAGGAGAAGTAATATGGCGATTTATTTTAACGAACCCTCGAGAACCTTCAGCGAATATCTTCTTATCCCCGGCTACACGAGCGAGGAATGCATTCCCGACAACGTAAGTCTCAGAACGCCCCTCGTGAAATTTAGGAAGGGTGAAGAACCCACGCTGAGTCTCAACGTGCCGTTTGCGTCGGCCATCATGCAGTCGGTTTCAAACGACACTATGGCCATAGCTCTGGCAAAGGAGGGCGGCATATCGTTCATATACGGCTCTCAGTCGATAGAGGACGAGGCGGCAATGGTGGCTCGCGTAAAAAGCTACAAGGCAGGCTTTGTTCCCAGCGCTTCGAACATCACCCCCGACGCAACGCTCAAGGATGTGCTCGAGCTTAAAGAGCGCAACGGCTACTCCACCATGGCCGTCACCGAGGACGGCTCTGCCACCGGCAAGCTTCTCGGCATAGTTTCCAGCCGCGACTACCGCGTTTCGCGCATGGAGCTTTCCACCCCCGTTTCCGAGTTCATGACTCCGCTTGAAAAGCTCGTCACCGCTCCCGAGGGCACCTCGCTCAAGGAGGCAAACGATATAATCTGGGATCACAAGCTCAATTCCCTGCCCATAGTTGATGCCGCAGGCAGACTGCTTTACTTTGTTTTCCGCAAGGACTACGCCGAGCACAAGAATAATCCCAACGAAATTCTCGATGATCACAAGCGTTATGTTGTCGGCGCAGGCATAAACAGCCGCGACTACGCCGAGCGTGTTCCGGCACTGATTGAGGCAGGCGCTGACGTTCTGTGCATTGACTCCTCCGAGGGCTTCTCATGCTGGCAGAAAAAGACCATCGACTTCGTCCGCGAAAAATACGGCGACAGCGTAAAGGTCGGCGCAGGCAATGTTGTTGATGCAGACGGTTTTCTCTTCCTTGCAGAGGCCGGCGCAGACTTTGTTAAGGTCGGTATCGGCGGCGGCTCGATCTGCATAACGCGCGAGACCAAGGGCATCGGCCGCGGTCAGGCGACCGCACTCATCGAGGTTGCGGCAGCGCGCGACGATTATTATAAGAGAACCGGCGTTTACATCCCCATCTGCTCGGATGGCGGCCTTGTTCACGACTACCACATGACTCTCGCCCTTGCAATGGGCGCAGACTTCCTCATGATGGGCAGATACTTTGCCCGCTTCGACGAAAGCCCCACGGCAAAGCTCATTGTTAACGGCAGCTACGTCAAAGAGTACTGGGGCGAAGGCTCGAACCGCGCGAGAAACTGGCAGCGCTATGACCTCGGCGGTCAGAGCAAGCTCAGCTTCGAGGAAGGCGTTGACTCCTACGTCACCTATGCAGGCCCCCTGCACGATAACCTTGAAAAGAGCGTTTACAAGATAAAGTCCACCATGTGCAACTGCGGCGTGACCAATCTTGCAGACCTCAAGCGCGACGCAAAGCTCACGCTCGTCTCCTCTGTCAGCATAGTCGAGGGCGGAAGCCACGACGTTATTCTTAAAAACAACTGATATAATAAACCTCTGCAATATCAGCGGATATTGCAGAGGTTTTTTCTTTTCTCAAACGGTTTTCTTTTTCGATGCGGCCTCAAAATGGTATCTGACTATGCCCAGATCGAGCTTTGTGTAAAATCCGGTGCCGCAGCTGGCCTTAACGCTTCCGTCGGACAGCAGCTCGAATTTGAATTTCTGCTGATTCATCGCCGTCGGCGCAAGAAGCGCGGCCTCCATACCGGCCTTGAACCACTCAGGCATCGGTTCGGGGCAGACGCACAGCTCGGTCATCGGCTTGCTTTTGTGCTCAACGCCCTGCACCTCGCCGTAGCCGAGCGCGATAAGGCACACAAGCTTTTCGCCGCTTTCGACCTTTGCCGCACTCTTGCCGTGGGTCATTGCGACCCAGCAGGTGTTAAGCCCCAGCTCCTGTGCCTTGAGAACGAGCTGCTCGCCGCAATAGCCGAGAGCTTCGTCAAGGCTCGGTGACTTCTTGCCGACCAGTGCAATGTAGTTTTTAACTCCGCTGAACTTACCGTAATGCGCCATGAACGAGTCAAAGCACTTCGGCTCATCGTAAATTATCTGGATATGCACTCCTGCGTCCGCATTGAGCTTTTCCGCAAGCTCGTTAAGCACAGTGCGCTTATCCTGCTCAATAGGCATATCGGCATATTGCCTGACGCTGTGCCGCTGCTGCATGATCTCGAGTTCTGTCATATTATTACCTCCAGTTTTTGTTCTGGTACGCTTACGTCGTGATTTACGAAAACGCCCTTGCAGGCAGGATCATTCCTGCACTTTATCAGCCAGGCAAGCGACTTTTCCGCAAGAGCGTTATCCACCGTGAAGCCCTGAAGCCTGCGCTCGGTTCATTCGTTTAAACCGAAGCTATTATAACACATATATTTTACAGTTGTTCATTGGTAAAGAAAATCGAGACGAAAAAATCCGCACCGAAGCTTTCGATGCGGATAATTTTCATTTCTCCATATTCTGAAGCCTTGTGTTCATCTCGCACAGGGCCTTGCGTATCGCGGCCAGCTCCTCGGCTACGGGGTCGGAGATGTTGACCTGATCGACCTCGGTTGCGTAATCGACCTTAACACCCTGGCGGCGAACCACGCGCGCCGGTATGCCGACTGCTGTGCTGTCGGGCGGAATTTCGCTCAACACAACGGAGTTTGCCGCAATTCGGCTGTTGTCGCCGACCTTGAACGGGCCGAGCACCTTTGCGCCTGTTCCTATAAGGACGTTATTCCCGATCGTCGGATGGCGTTTTCCGCTGTCCTTGCCCGTACCGCCGAGGGTAACGCCATGATAAATAAGGCAATCGTCGCCGATCTCGGCGGTTTCGCCGATAACTATGCCCATGCCGTGGTCGATGACGAGGCGGCGGCCGATCTTCGCGCCGGGGTGGATCTCGATGCCGGTTCTGTGGCGGCTGATCTGCGAGATCATACGTGCAAGGAACATGAGATTATGCTCATAGCACCAGTGCGCGCGGCGATGATAGAACACGGCCTTCACGCCGGGATACAGCAGCAGGACCTCAAACGGACCTTTTGCCGCAGGGTCGCGCGAAAGATATGCATTTACGGTTTCAAGCAATTCATCGAACATAATCAGGCATTCTCCTTAAACATGGGACTGGACAGATATCTCTCGCCCGTATCGGGCAGGAGTGCAACGATGCACTTTCCTGCATTCTCGGGGCGTTTTGCAAGCTCAAGCGCCGCGTGCAGCGCAGCTCCCGAGGATATTCCGGCAAGGATTCCCTCGCGCGAGGCAAGCTCTCTGCCGGCGGCATAGGCCTCATCGTCGGAAACGGTGATGATCTCATCATAAACGCTTTGGTCAAGCGCCTTGGGGATAAAGTTTGCGCCGATGCCCTGAAGCCCGTGGGGGCCGGCGTGACCTTCCGACAACAGCGGCGAGGTCTTGGGCTCAACGGCGACTATTTTGACGCCCTTATTGCGGCTTTTGAGGTACTGCCCCACACCGCTTATCGTGCCGCCAGTACCCACTCCCGCGACGAAGATATCGACCTTGCCGTCGGTGTCCTCCCAAATTTCCGGGCCGGTCGTTACTCTGTGCGCGGCAGGGTTTGCCGGGTTTTCAAACTGGCCGAGAATGAGCGCGCCGGGTATCTCGGCTTTGAGCTCTTCCGCCTTTTCGACCGCTCCGGCCATGCCCTTTTTGCCCTCGGTGAGAACAAGCTCGGCGCCGTACGCCGTCATAAGCAGCCGGCGCTCAACGCTCATGCTGTCGGGCATTACGATGATCACACGGTAGCCGCGCGATGCGCCTATCGCCGCAAGGCCTATGCCGGTGTTGCCGCTGGTAGGCTCGATTATCGTGCCGCCTGCGGAAAGGAGGCCCTTTGCCTCGGCATCGTCGAGCATTGCCTTTGCTACCCTGTCCTTGGTCGAGCCTGCCGGATTGAACAGCTCAAGCTTTGCAAGCACCCTCGCGCAAAGCCTGTGCTCATCCTCGATATTTTTCAGCTCCATAAGCGGAGTGCGTCCGGTAAGTTCCGATACTGATTTGTAGATCCTCATTTTTATCCCTCTCATGACATAAAAAAATCGACGATGCCTAAAAGCATCGCCGCTGCAAATATGGCTTTAACACCGTATCAAGGCATGCGACGACGCTGACATCGACAAGCGCAGATGCCACAACAACAGGTGTTTGCAACTATAACGTTTGCTCTATGCATGATCGCCGCTCCTTTCAATTCCTATTGCCCAAATGGGGTTTTTGCTGTATGTATCATACGCCATATTACCCGGTTTGTCAACAGTCTTTGCAAAAACTCTGTCAAGCGAAAGCAGCTTCGTATAAATTTCTTAACACAGTCTTTATGCTGCTTATGCTATAATTAATTTATAGGTGATGTATATGGAAAAAAAGCTAACTCAAAATAAAGTATTCCGGACGATACGAAACTGGCTGATCCTTGCCGCCGCACTGACAGCGGCATGGGTGCTGTGCTCATCGCTGAGCACAGTCGGAACGTCGGACACCTTTGTTCCGATGATATTCATCCTTGCCGTTCTTATCGTTTCACTCACCACCGACGGATACTTTTACGGAATCGTTACCTCGCTTGCAAGCGTCATCGGCGTTAACTACGCATTCACTTTCCCGTATATGAAGCTCAATTTCTCCATATACGGCTACCCTGTGACATTTGTCACGATGCTCGCGGTCTCGCTTGTTATATCAACGCTTACGACCCGTGCGCGCGAGCAGGAAAAGCTCAGGCACGAGGCTGCGCAGGCGAAGCTGCGCGCCGACCTGCTTCGCGCGATATCACACGATCTGCGGACACCGCTGACCTCAATAATCGGCTCGATCGACACTGTGCTCAACGAGGGCGATCACCTTTCGTCGGACGAGCGCAACGTTCTGCTCAGCGACGCCAAGCAGGATGCCGAATGGCTTGTGCGAATGGTTGAAAACCTGCTGTCGATAACTCGAATAAGCGGAACGGAGCAGACTCACATCGAAAAAAGTCCCGAGCTTGTCGAGGAAATTCTCGGCGAATGCCTTGCTAATTTCAAAAAGCGTAACCCGGAGATAAACCTCAAGGTTACCATTCCCAATGAGCCGGTGCTCGTCAATGTTGACGCAATGCTGATTGCGCAGGTCATCATGAACCTTTTGGATAACGCCGCAAAGCATGCATCGGGTATGACGGAGCTTCGGCTCGATGTAACGCTCGACGGAAAGTGGGTGCACTTCACCGTTTCGGACAACGGCTCGGGCATTGACCCCAAAATACTACCCGTTCTTTTCCGCGGACAGATCGATCCGGAAAAGGGCAAACCCTACGACAGCAACCGTTTCCGCGGCATAGGCCTTGCCGCGTGTCAGGCCATCGTATCCGCTCACGGCGGCAAAATAAGCGCGTCAAACCGTCCCGAGGGCGGCGCTGTATTTGGTTTTTCATTACCTGCTGAGGAGGAAGAAGAATGAACATTCGAGACAAAATTCTCATTGTTGAAGACGAGCGCAGCATAACAAACTTTCTGCGCACAATACTTACGTCCAACGACTACGACGTTATCATCGCCCGCTCCGGCGCGGAGGCGTACTCCATGATAACCTCGCACTGTCCGGATCTGATCGTTCTCGACCTCGGTCTTCCCGATATTGATGGGCTTCAGATAATAAAATCCGTGCGCGAATGGACTCTTCTGCCCATCGTCGTTGTCTCGGCGCGCGCGCACGAGCGCGACAAGGTCGAAGCTCTTGACCTCGGCGCGGACGACTATATAACAAAGCCTTTCGGCGCAGGCGAGCTTTTGGCGCGCATACGCACCGCCATACGCCACACGCGCACAGGCCTTGCCAACGAAATTATCGCGACCACCGGAAAGTTCAAGTCCGGCGACCTTGAGATAGATTACGACAAGCACCAGGTGCTCGTTGAAGGCAAAAACGTCGGCCTTACGCAGAACGAATACAAGATCGTTGCGCTGCTGGGCAAATGCGCAGGCAAGGTGCTGACCTATGACTACATAATCAAAGAGCTGTGGGGGCCCGGCATGCGCGGCAACAATCAGTCCCTGCGCGTTCACATGGCAAACATCCGCCGCAAGATCGAAAAAAGTCCGGCAGAGCCTCAGTATATATTCACCGAGATCGGCGTGGGCTACAGAATGGTCGAGGGCGACTGATAATTTACCCTGAGTTTACCAAAATTCATCCTGACTGCGGTATAATATCTATATACCGCAGTTTTTTTAATCGAAAAGGATGGTGAAAGAATGACGCACTTTTTCAAAGAGCACCTCTTCCCCGTTATCATGATAATCGTCGGCGCTGCGTGCGCCGCGTTCTCGATCGAATGCTTTCTGATCCCGAACACGATACTCGACGGCGGCGTCACGGGCGTGAGCATGATGATAAATTATCTTACCGGAATAAGGCTGAGTATACTCGTTATAGTCATAAACATTCCGTTTTTCTTCGTCGGCTGCAAGGCACTGGGCAAGCGTTTTCTGCTGCGTGCGGTTATTGCAATGGCTGCGTTCTCCGGCTTTCTTGAGGTCTGCAAGCTCATCCCGACCGTGACAAGCTCTGAGCTTCTTGCCGTCGTGTTCGGCGGAGTTCTGCTCGGCGTCGGCGTCGGCACCGTTCTGCGCCACGGCGGCTGCCTAGACGGAACCGAGATCGCCGCGATGCTGCTTTCCAAAAACGTCAGCGCATCGACCGGCCAGATCATATTCATGATAAACATTTTCATCTACATAACCGCCGGCATTCTCTTCGGCTGGGACAGGGCCATGCTGTCGCTGCTGACATATTTCATTACCTTTAAGCTGATCGACATCGTTCAGGAGGGCATGGAGCAGGCCAAGGCAGCAATGATAATCACCGATCATGCAGCCGACATTGCCGATACGATCTATCAGCAGCTTGGGCGCACCTGCACGTTTATCTCGTGTTTCCGGCAGCACAAAAACGGTTTTGTACTGCGTTATCACCCGCGTTGAGGTAAACCAGCTCAAACGCATTATAAGCGAAGCGGACGTGAGCGCTTTTGTGACGATATCCGAGGTGTCCGAAATAATCGGAAACCATGTCAAAAGCAGCAGCGCCGCTATTGACGAAAAGGCGCTGAACCAGTAAAATAGAACATATCTCTTTTGGAGGATGATCTCATGGATAAGCGCACAAGCAAGGAAAACTATTATCTCGACATAGCCGACGCTGTTTTGCAGCGCTCTACCTGCCTGAGGCGAATGTACGGCGCGATAATCGTGCGCAACGACGAGATCATATCGACCGGCTATAACGGCGCGCCGCGCGGCAGAATAAACTGCACCGACGCCGGCCGCTGTGCGAGGGTCGAGATGAAGATCCCCTCCGGCGAGCGATACGAGCTGTGCCGCAGCGTTCACGCCGAGGCAAACGCCATAATATCCGCCTCTCGGCGCGATATGATCGGCTCAACGCTTTACCTTGTCGGGCGCGACGCGCAGACGCATGAGCTTTTGACAAACGCAACAAGCTGTTCGATGTGCCGCCGCCAGGTCATAAACGCCGGCATTGAGCGCGTCATCATCCGCACCGGCGACGATACGTTCAACATTGTCGATGTTGACGAGTGGGTAAAAAACGACGACTCCGCTTTCTGGATCGAATAACAAAAAAGACCGCCACGGCGGTCTTTTTTGTTTTTTCATGCTCAGCCGATGGATTCGGATTTATACACGAACACAACGGTTGAGGTCATTTTTTCGGTGCGCTGGGTGAAGATATCATAGCTGCTGCCGAAATCGAGCCATGCCTGCATGCGCTCGGTCAATGCCTGCTGCTGCGCCTTGGTGAGCGTTTCCATGCTCACGCTGTTTTCAAGCTTCTGAGTGAAGGCTATGATCTTATTGATGCTCTCGCCGCCGAGCATGCTCGTCATGCGCTCGAGCATCTGCTCGCTTGCGTGCATGACGTTCACGAGGTTTTGAAGCTGGCTTATTATATTCGGCAGATTATCCAGCGACTGCTGCACCTCGGGCGAGGACAGATCACGGTTTAAGCTCTCAAAGGTCGGCGCCATATCGAGATAATCGCGCGTAAACTGCGCGAGCGCACCGATATTGGTATCGAATTTGCCCAGCAGCTCCAAAAGCTCGGACAGGTGCGTGAACTGCGCAAGCGACTGAAGCCTGCTCGTGTCGATGCGCTGCATATCGGCAAGAAGCTGCTCGAGCTTTGCAAGGTTGCCCTCGGTGACGTATTTATTTAGCACGTCAATAAGTGCTTTATTTTCCTTATAAAGCTTGGCCGCCTGCCCAACGGAGTTGACAAGCTGCTCTATCTGCTGCGCGTCGCCGTAGAGCATCTGCACCATATTGTTTAGGTTCAGCGAGTTAAATGCGCCCATCAGACCCTCGATATCGCTGAGCATGCCCTTAACGCTTTCCGTTCCGAGCTTGATATCGTCCGGGCCGAGCGAGGATATCGAGGAAAACGGCACCGCAACGAACATCATGTTGCCGAGCTTGAAGTCCTTTGCCTTGGCGCTTATCGTGTATTCGCTGCCGCCGAGCGTGGTTCCGATATTGATGCCGAGCTTATCTATGCCCAGGCTGTCGTTCATTCCGGGAACGCCGGCGAAAAACACGAGCTGGCGAGATCCGTCGCTCAAAAGCACACCGTTTGGGGTCGAAACCTCGCTGAAATTCTCGTCCGGCAGGATCATGCCGCACACGAACAGCATCGGGCATGATATATCATAGCTTCCGCCGCCGGCGCTGACGGACTTCTTCAGCGTGTTCTGCGCGCTTATCTTTATCGTAACATCGCCGCTTTTTCCGGCAAGGGCTGCGCCCTTTATCTCTTTTCCGTCAAGCGTGTAGCTGACGGATATTTTCATCGGCGGCGCGTTATCCGTGCTGCCGGAATAGTAAAGATCGGTCGAATCCATATCCCAGTAGAGCTTATCGTTATCCTTAACAGGCTCGGAGAAGGTCTTTACGTCCTGAATGCCCGAAAGGTTGCTCTTATCCTCTATGCGCACCTGGGGCATATCGGTATGCAGCCTATCGGTGACGCTGACCTTTTTCACCTCGCCGTCGGGAGATACGTTTATATACACCGTTTCTTCTTTGTTAACGGCGGCGTCGGTGAGCTCATACTGCGGTCTTGGTGTCGGCTCGGGAGTGTTCTCGGGCTTTTCATCGTTCTTTTTTCCGCAGCCGGCAAGCAGCGTGAGCAGCATGCTCATTGCCAGCAGCATGGCGATAAGTCGTTTTGTTTTCATGTTTTCAGCCTCCAGCTCGGGGTTGTTTTTGCAATCAGGCTCTCGCACACGCACAGCACGGGCGACAGCAGGACTATTATTACGATCTCGCTTATTATCGCGCCGCGCGCAAGCAGGGCGCACATTCCGCGAACAATGTAGATATCGCAGACAAGATACACTCCGAAGGTCGCGGCAAAGAACACGCCGGCACTTTGGAATATCGACTGCTGCGCCGCGCTGACCGCCTTGAGCATTGCCTCGTCGCGCGGCAGGTGCCGCAGTTCCTCGCGAAAGCGCGTGGTGAGCAGTATCGCGTAATCGACCGTCGCACCGAGCTGCACACAGTTTACTACCGTTGGATCGACAAACGAGGCCTCCGTTCCCATAATGACTGTTATGGAAAGGTTTATCCATATCGCAAGCTCAATAGACAGCACCAATATCACCGGCAGCGACGGCGACTTGAAGCATATTGCTATCAGAATAAATATGGCCGCTATCGACAGCGCCGCAGTCACGGCAAAGTCAACATCCGTCGTGTCTATAAGTCCCTGCGTGATCGCGCCCTCGCCGGTTATGTAGGCAGTTGGGTCATAGGACTTGACGACCGCATCCATCTTGACTAACTGCGCCGTCAGCTCATCGGTAGCCGCGCCGTACTCGGAATTTATCATCATAAGCTGCTTTCCGTCCTGCTTGCACAGCGACATGATATCGTCGGGAATTATCGTGTCCGGTATCGCAGCGCCGACTATTGAGTTATATGCCAGAAGCGAGGTAACGCCGTCAAGCGCTTCGAGCTTATTCTCCATCTCAATGAGCTTATCGGCCGGCAGGCTGTCATCGATTATAACAAACTGCGTGCACGCCATGCCGAAATCGTCTTTAAGCTTTGTAAGTCCCTCCATTGAGGTGAGATACGACGGCAGCGCCTTATCCATGCTGTAGTACATGTCTATGTTTTTCTGAATAAAATACGCCGGAGCCAGCAGCAGCAAAAACAGCAGTGCGAAGGCTTTCTTATGCTTTATCGTAAACTTGTTAAGGCGCGTGAAATCCGGAACGAAGCTGCGGTGGCGGTATTTTATTATCTGCTTTTCAAACAGCAGCACAACCGCCGGCAGAACAAATATGACCGTGAGTATACCCAGCACAACACCCTTTGCCATGACAAAGCCGATATCAAAGCCAAGCCCGAGCTTCATAAAGCACAGGGCAAGGAAGCCGAACACCGTTGTCAAAGAGCTTCCCATAAGCGCCGTGAGCGACACCGTGACAGCCTCGGCCATGGCGTCCTCGCGCGAAGAAAAGCGCTGCTTTTCTTCGGCATAGCGGTCAATGAGGAAGATTGAATAATCCATCGTAACACCAAGCTGCAAAACCGCGGCGACACACTGGGTTATAAACGATATCTGCCCGAGGAAAATGTTCGTTCCCATATTGTATATGACAGCAAGTCCGAGCGAGAATAGGATGATAAGCGGCTGGAACCACGACTCCATAAGAACGCTCATGACAATGAGCGCGAGAATGACCGCAACGGCAATATACAGCGGTGCCTGAGTCTCGGCGATCTCGCGCGTATCGTCAACAACGACCGTAAGCCCGCTCAGAAACTGATTTTTGCCCAGAAGCGTTTTTATCTGCGCTATCGCCTTGAGCTGGCTGTCATCAGAGCCTGTGTTGTCATACCTCACGAGCATCATAGTCTGGCTGCCGTCGGCACTGTAGAATATATTTTTGAGCACATCCGGCAGGATATCGGCCGGGATGCCGATATCGGCGATCGTATCGACCCAGATGACCGACGACACACCATCGACAGCGAGTATTTCGTTTTTCAGCGCCAAGGTCTGCTTTGGCTGCATGTTTTCGGTTATAACTATTGATATTCCGGCCGTGTTGAAGGTCTTATCGAGCACCTGCTCGCCCTGCACCGACTCAAGCTCATCGGGCAGATACGAAAGGATATCGTAGTTCACCTTCGTTCCGATAAAGCCCAAAAACGCCGGAATAAGAAGCAGCAGCGCCGCAATTATAACCGTTTTGGGATGCTTAGCCTCCCACAGAGCGATCTTCCTCAACTTTTCACCTCTTTTGACAGCAGGGCATAATGTGTAAATAATATATCAAACCGCCCAAATTTTCAAGCTTGAGCGGCACACTTTTGCTCTTGCTTAATCCCAATGTTATTGATATACTAAAAACATACACTGGAGGTGTGACAATGGCAGGAGATAAGTTCAAGGGACTTTTTGATTTTATAAACAACTTCGGCGACGCGACGGTTAACGTCTCGGTGCATGAGCCTGCAAGCGGCAAGACCTCGTGGATATTCGGCCGCAGCGAGGACTGCGACTTTGTCTACCCCGCGCCGAAGGCTTCGCGCCGCCACTTTCAGATAGAGCTGTGCGACGGGCACTATTACATACAGGATCTCGGCTCGACAAACGGTACCTACCTCAACGGAAAGCGCATCGACCACAAAGAGCGCATCTTCTCCGGCGACGTGATAACCATGGGCGGCGTAGACATTGTGTTTTCAAAGGATATGCTGTTTTAACGCAGAAACTCAAAAAGCTTCGGAATCATTCTTCCGAAGCTTTTTTGCCGCCATCTATGAGGTTTTTCTTTGCATAAACAAATCCGAAAACAACAGTCAGCGCATCGAGCGCAACAAATGCCCAGAACAGAGGATTTGTGAAATCAAACTTATCGCCTATGACCGTGTAGATAAGCATGCTCGGTATGAGAGCTGCCATCGAGCCGCCGATATACGCCCAGTAAGGCGTGCGCAGAAGCCCGAAAAGTACGCCCTGCACCTCGGTGGAAAGATGCAGCGTGTGCACAAAAAACACAAAGGTAAAGCTGTATCCCTCGGCATTGGAAAAATACCGGCGGAATTTCGGGTACTTTTCCATCATCCCTTCAAACGTCAGGCCCTTTGAAAAGCGCCCGATGAGGTACGAAACGGAAATGCATATTGCCGTTCCGACGGTGTTTATCGCAATGGCGACCGGCAGCTCAAAAATGAGCGCGCAGCCGATGAGAATAACAGCATACGGTATGCACGAGCAGCCCTTGAACGCGAAAAGCGCAAGGATAACGAGCGCCGCCAGAGGTCTGTTGTCGTTTACAGCGGCGATGATCTGATCAACATGCAGAATATCGAGCCATATGAGTATCCCTGCCGTGAGCGCTACGACGAGCATGATGATTATCGGCAGGTACATTTTGAGTTTTTCTTTCATAGCTTTCAGAAATTAATGACTCCCAAATGCTCAAGAAGTATTTTCAGGCCAATAAGTATAAGCACCACACCGCCAAGAAGCTCGGCCTTGGACTTGTATTTCGAGCCGAAAATATTCCCGACGAAAATGCCTACACCGGACAGCACAAACGTCGTTGCACCGATAAGCAGCGCAGCCCGCACGATGTCAACGCCCAGAAACGCAAAGCTTATGCCGACTGCCAGCGCATCGATGCTCGTTGCCACCGCAAGCGGAAGCATGGCTTTGACCGAAAAATCGTCGTTTTCGTGCTCATCGTCCTTGCCGAGGGCTTCCCTTATCATATTTCCGCCTATAAGCGCAAGCAGGATAAATGCTATCCAGTGGTCGATGCTCGTTATGAAGCTTTCAAACTTATAGCCGAGCAGGAAGCCGACCGTCGGCATGAGCGCCTGAAAGCCGCCGAAATACACGCCCACCGTGAGCACATGCTTTGCGCTGACTTTTTTTACCGAAAGTCCCTTGCATATGGAAACCGCAAAGGCATCCATGCTAAGCGCAACGCCGATAAGAAATATGTCTATGAAATTCAATTATCTTCACCTTACTCTTTGATATAAAAGATATTAGAGCACACACTCACTGCCCTTGTCAACAAATATATTCCTTGACTTATGAAAACTATATGATAAAATTGCTGTATTATAGACAAACTTGTTAAAAATTTTTAAGTATTTGAGGGATAACTATGAGCAAAGAAAAACGCCGTTTCGGCGACAGACGAGATGCAACGCTTATACGCCAGCAGGACGGCATGCATCTTATCATGCCGATGATCTACCCAAACCGCTGCGACAATGAGGCCTTTATATCAGAACGCATCGACCTTACGAACATCGACAAGTACCTTGAAAAGCGCAACGCGGAAAACCCCGAGTTCAAATTCACGCTTTTCCACCTTATCGTTGCCGCAATACTCAAAACGATTATCCTACGTCCAAAGCTCAACCGCTTCATCGCGAACAAAAACAACTATCAGCGCAACAGCTACAGCGCATCATTTGTCGTCAAAAAACAGTTTAGCGACACCTCGGAGGAAGGTCTTGCTTTCATCTATGCTACCGAGGACTCCACCCTTGATTCGCTGCACGAGGATCTCTTCAAGCAGATAAGCCGCGAGAAAAAGGGCGGTGCAGGCAACGCAACTTCCAACACCATGGACATTCTCAACAAGCTGCCGCGCTGGTTCGTCAAGTTCTTCATCTGGCTCATGCGCCAGCTCGACCGCCACGGCATCGTTCCGAAAGCCATCATTGAGGCCGACCCCTACTACGCCTCGGTCATCCTCTCTAACCTCGGCTCGATAAAGCTCAGAAGCGGCTACCACCACCTCACCAACTGGGGCACGACCTCCCTTTTCGTCGTTGTCGGCGAAATGAAGGAGCGCATCTTCCGCAACGAAAAAGGCGAAGATGAGTATCGCAACAGCGTTGACCTCGGCCTCACAATCGATGAGCGCCTTGCCGACGGCTACTATTACTCCAAGAGCGTAAGGCTTCTCAAGTACATTCTCGAGCATCCCGAGTGCCTCGAGCGTCCTTTCAGCGAGCCCGTGGATTACTGATAAATCACAAAATAACATGAACAAGGCTATGCGATCTATTTCGCATAGCCTTTTCTTTTATCCGCTATAATTATCGCTGCACACGCCGCAATAAGTACCGCAAGAATTAGTATCGCGCAATTACGGAAAAATTCCTCCGGCATGAGGGTGATTATAGGATCCAGCGCAGGGTCGAAAATCCAGTTATCCTCGCTGGGGAAGAACAGCAAATGGAACATAGTAAAGGCGCGGTCGAAGTTCGTCGCAGCCGCCGCGCCGATTACGAGCAGCACCGCGCCGATCCCGGCTGCGCCCCAGAAGGCAGCTCCGTGTCCGCGCAGGCGCGGGATTTCGTGACGCCGCCGATAAAGCTTCAGCAACGCTATAGCGGCCATACTGCCGAAAAACAGCCACAGATCGAGGATAAACAGCGTGCGGCAGTCGGCAAAATGCGCGCTGCCGGACTCCGAAAACGGCAGCACTCCGGCGGAAAACTCATCGCTTGCACCGATGCAGTAATCGAGCACCTCATCGTATGCCTCGATTATCTCTTCCCGGCTCAGGCCGCTCGACCGCTCAAGCTCCAGCGGATCTATCTGTGCATAGTAAAACGGGCGTATTATTATAGGTACGGCTATCGATCCTGTTAGAATTGCAAGCGCAACGGCAATGCTCATGACTATAGCCGGCAGCTTATTCGCATTTTTCATAAACATCCCGCTCCTTTCCCGACAGGACTATCATCACCTGCGACGGCAGATAGAATGTCCACATTCCGATACGCGCGGCGCTTTGCAGACAATCGGGCAGAGCCGACGGCATGTTATGAAGCCCCACGCATATATCGCAGCACAAAAACAGACAAAGTCCGGCGAAAAACAGCTTGTTCTCCAAGCCGGAGGCCTGCATTACATTGCAGGCAAAAAACGAAAAGTACGCTCCGGCAAGCAGGTCAAGCGGCGAAAGCAGGCCGAATTGAGCCATTATCGCAACGGCGGCCATGAATAAAAACAGCCGCATCGGCCATGCGCTTTTGCGTCCGTTTGCCCTATAAATGCGCACAAAATATAATATTTGCGCGGCAAAAAACAGCGCTATGCCGACCGCATAGTGCGCATCCAAAACAAGCAGCAGGATATCCGCCGCCGCGGATAGGCCGACGGCAGCGGTGACGAGCACCTCTCCGCCCCTGGCGCTCAGCAAAGCCGAAACCACAAAGCACAGCGCGATCCCGGCAAATTTAAGCCCCCGGCTGTCACCGGCGTCGAGAACATCCATCACCGTGAATGCCAGATACAGCGCCAACTCAACGCATATGAAAGCTTTTATAAGAAAATTCTTCATGCAATGATTATACCATGTGCGCCGCATATTTTCAACAGTTGCACATGCCACTGCCTCATCTTGCGCTGGGTGATAAAATAGGCTTGAGGTGATAACATGGACAAAGCCGAATACTCAGACCCCGTTTGCTGCTTTGACGCATCGCAGTACATGGGGTATCCCGATACGGAGCCGTGCGCAAGCGCCGTGAACGTTCCCGAGGTTGTCAAAGAGCTTGACCGGCTGCAAAACAGCGGGCAGCTCGAGCAGGCGCAGCGGCTTCTTGAGCACCGGATCGGCGCCGCGCGGCAGTCCGGCGACTGGCGAAGCGAGCTTTCGCTGCAAAGTGAGCTTATGGGGCTGCACCGCCGCACGGGCGACAAGGCCGCTGCCGAGAGCGCCGTTGCGCGCGGTCTTGAGCTTATACGCCGTCACCGTTTGGGCGCGACCGTTTCCGGCGCAACGATCATGCTGAACGCCGCGACAACGATGAAGTTTCTCGGCTTATCGGCCG
>ULVW01066490.1_pt1 | contig 24449 bp, 23 predicted proteins | sample 1959801 | NCBI WGS metagenome assembly ULVW01 (sample SAMEA4835796, study PRJEB28245) | human gut metagenome | biome: gut microbiome; material: fecal sample | place: Denmark | collected 2008
CTGTATGTTTGGTATAAAATTTTTTAACATTAAATTTTGATCCTGTAATAAAAGTATATCTAACCCCCTATTTTAGATTCTAAGAAATAATTTGGTGTTACCTAAGTAATTAATCAGATTTGATATTCTAAAAGCTCCTAGCCTGTTTTAAATGGATTTTATGATAGGTTTAAAAGGTTCATATGAATATAACTATAGAATACCCCTTAGAAGCTGTTATTTCCATTTAGAGATGTTTGATTCTAAGAAATGATTAATTACTTGATTAGCCTGTCCCATTTCCTTAGAAACTAATTTAGAGCTTCAAACTTATATCCTTTCCCTAAAGGCTTAAAAACAAAAGACCCTATAACTTCTAAAAGAATATCCCTTCAAGATAAACAAATCTATTTTGATAATCATATACCTTATTCCTAAATGCTATTTTTAAAAACCAAAAATATAGAATTAAGAAAATAGTTTTTTTGTTTGTTTGAATTAAGTCAGGGAAGGTGTCCCCCCTTTCCTTTAGTTTTTAAAAATAGTTTTTAATAGTTTTTATATAGTTTTTAGGGGTACCCAAAACCCAGTATTTCCAATATGTTGCTGAATTGAAATATGACAAAAACATAATGAACTATGACAAAAACATAATGAACTATGACATTTGCATAATGAACTATGACAAAAACATAATGAACTATGACAAAAACATAATGCCTGTGGACAAGTCTGTGCATAACCCTGTGGATAGTACTGTGAACAACTCATACAACCATTGAAAACACTAGGATTCAGAAAAAGGCATTTTGCTGTTAATTTTATCAAAATAGGGTCAAATAGCTATCTAAATATGACATTTGCATAATGAACTATGACACTGATTATGTTTTTGTCATATTTTAATTATGACTGATTATGTTTTTGTCATATTTAGTGTTGACAGATGTATTTTTGGTATGTATAATAAGCTTATAACATTACAGAAAAGAGGAACAAAACAATGAGTAACCAAGAAATATTAATGCAACCAAATAACCTAGTAAAGAGTAGATATAACTTTACTTCAATAGAGAATAAATTATTCTATAAAATTCTGTACAATGCCCAAAAACAACACACACAAGGGGCTGAAAACTACAAAGCAACATTAACTACAGCTGAAATACAAAGCTTTATAAAAAGCCCAGTGGATTATGTATCATCATCTATAAAAGAAAGACTAAATATGTTCCAACAAAGTATATTAGAATTTGACTATTTAGATGAAGAAACAGGAAACTTAAAAACATTTGGGTCAGGATTAATTACAGCCTATACATTAGACCATGATGAACAGGTCTATACTATAGAAATACATAAAAAGTTATATGAACATATTACAAACTTTGTGAGAATGCAACAAGAAGGGTATAGTCCAATAAACTTATCTTTACTATTTGGGTTTAAAGGGGCTTACACTCAAAGAATATATACTTTATTAAGAATGTGGAGCAGACAAAACCAAGAAGTGGAGATTAAATTTAAGATAGAAACATTAAGAAGCTATCTTCAACTTGATAAATTATATCCTTCATATGCTGACTTTAAAAGAAGGGTATTGCTACCAGCTATAAAAGAAATAAATAAAACTGGAAATATGCAAATAGAGTTTGATAAAACTTGTGAAATTAAGAAAGGGAGAAAAGTTGCTGAAGTTGTTTTCAAAGTAACTGATTTTGAAACTAAGAAATATTTTGAACAACCTTTAGTGGTAGAAGCTCCAGCTGACCCTAATGAGGGAAAGGCTGATGTAAAAGAAGAATTTAAAAAGTTCTTACTTGAAAAAACAGCTATGACTAAATCAGCTTTAGACCCATTTATGAATGAATATGACTTCTATGCTGAACAGTTCATGGAGCCTGAAAGTCCTAGGTTTAAGATTCTGTTAACCCTAATGGCTAAGGCTATGGAAAAGGATAAGGTAGACACTTTTGGTATACAACAATTTGCATACATAAAAAGAGCCTTAATGGATGAATTAGTCCAATATGATATGATGCATGAATAAAAAAAAGGCTGGGGCCTAATGCCCCAACCAGTTAATTTATAGTCCCAAAATTTTAGACCATGCTTTCAGATCCCACACACCAGTGGCTTCTAGACCATTATTTGTTTGATATGTTTTTACTGCTGATTCCATACCAGCACCAAAAGAACCATCAACACCTTTGCAGTCTAAATTATATACAACAGTAAGATGTTCCTGTAGTAACCTTACTACCTCACCAGTAGAACCCTTTTTAAGTTCAGGACAAGCTTCTGCTGTGTTTTTAGAGTACCCTAAAATATTACAAGCTGTTTGTAGCCTAGCCACCCAACCATTGTATTGGTTAGGTATTACTTTAGAACCTTTTACAGCTTCACAGTAAGCCATAGACACATAGCCTGTGACTTTATTGTATGTAACCTTGCCCCAACCAGCAGACACTTCAGAAATGTCTATAACTGTGTTATGTGGTAAGTTGCCAAGTATGTTGAAAGCTGTACTTTTACCAGCCCTGATGTTTAAACCATCTTCAGCTGTTATTTTATAAACCCCTTTAGAAGTAGATGGGGCTGTTGCAGTGCCTTTAGTTATTTCATCAAAAGGAAAATTCTTACCAGGGCAGTCTGTATTTGCATAATCTCTGTGTTTAGCAAACTTAGTGATTTTGTGATACTCTCTGATATACTTACACAGCTGTTTCCCAGCTTCTATTTGAGCCTGTGGCATTGTGTTGTCTTGAAGATTACCCTCAAAGCACACACCAATAGAAACCCTGTTCTTGCCCTGTGCAGAACAATGACAACCAACTGCTGTAGTAGGTCTACCTTTGTATACTGTACCATCTTTTCTTACATAATAATTATATCCAATTCCACCCCAACCTTTTGATTTGTGAAACTCATGTATAGCTTCAACTGTTCCATTGCCTGAAGCATGGTGTAAAATACATTCAACTGGTTTATTAGTGTGTTTTAATCCAGTAAAGACTAAACCAGTATCAATAATTTTAATAGTCATAATATGACCCCCTTTCACTATTTACACAAACTACTGTAAACAAACAATATTAAAAACAAGCTTATTATTGAAAAATACTTTTCAAAATAGCTTCAGCTGTACTCAAATTGAAAAATACTTTTCAATAAAACTGGTAAAATGGGCATAAAAAAACAGCCCCCAACCAAAAGGACTGTTTTTCTGAATAACCAAAACCCAAAACAGATGGTACTGTATCAATACCATGTATTGAGTGCCTAATGGCTCAACCAATAGCCATTAAACAAATATTAAATATATTATATCATAGTGTTTGTGTATGGTCAATACTTTACTTTAATTTAATTATTTTTGAAAAGTATCTTTCAATTCAGAAGGAGATGTTTCATCAGCTATATCATGGAGTTTAGCTAATCTTTCTCTAATCACTTCAGGTATAGGAACCCCTACAGCCCCAAGATTCTCTATGATAGAAGACCCTTCAATAGAAATGTAGAATATAGTAACCACAGTCCTTATTACTGGGTCTGTGTTGCCCATAAGAGTGTCTAGCTGGAAACACAGTATTAAAATTAGGATATACCCAGCTTTAGTAACTAATCCTTCTCTGAATTGTTTGGAAGTAAAGGCAAACCCATGTAGGCCTTTGAATACCCCTGTAAGAATATCTATAGCAATTAATATTAATAAAACCTGAAGAGTGAAGTCCCAGCCCCCAATTAAGGCTGAAACAACTCCTATAATAATACCTGTGATGTTTTCAAAACTTTGTTCTAACATAAACCCCCCTAGTCTGCTATACAATCTTTAAAGAACTCTTCAGTTTCAAGGTACTTATATGCCTGAACATATACAGATTTATTGTTCAGGCTTCTAGCTGAAAAGTGCTTTTCAAATTCATCTTCTACCCATTTGGCTCTCACCTTTCTAATGTTCATGGGTTCAACTTCAGAAAGCCTTGCTTCTTTACTTGTATATCCCCCAACAGTAATATCACAGTATTTAAACTGCATATTCAGGTTTATTGCCAGTATTCTATAATATTCCTCCTGAACACCAAATTGATTTATATTATTTTTCTTAATTAATGCCATTATAAATAACCCCCTCTAATTTTAATAATCTTTGCTCTAAAGCTTCTTTTTCAGATTCAAGTGATTCTACCTTCTGCTGTAGATGTTTAACAGCTCCTAGCACCAGGGTAGTGTAGGCATAGTTGTCTACTGCTCCACCATCCCCACCTTCATTATCATATAGAACTACCTCCATAGGTAATTCATCTATCATACAACCAAGTTGCATATCAGATCTTTTGACCCTTGCAGATACAGTGTTAGCTTCATCTTTTATATCTGATATAGTTCTGTAGCCATAAGTATTTAAATCCTTTACTGTGTTGTATAAATATTCATTATCAAATTTTTGTATATCATATTTAGTTGACCTTTTTGACACAGAACCTCCATATCCATAAACCCTGTACCACTCATAGCCAACACCCCCCAAATAGCCCCAGCCTTTTCCTAAACTATTCCAAAGAGATACTTCACTACCCTTAGAACCAGCCCACTGACCATTTATCATAAGGTCTGTGCCTGCTTCAGCTTCTACATCCCACTTGTGACAGCCCACTTTAATTTTTGTAGTGTTTTCTTCACCTAAAGATAACACCCCACCAGTAGCAGTAAGAGAAATATTATTACTTCCCAAATCACTAAGTATTGCTTTTCCAGTACTTGCTACAACCTTTCCTGATTTATCTAATTTAACTACAGGTGCTTGTAAATTCCCAGTAGAATAGAAGTTTCCTAAAAACTTCAGATTGTTGGCTGAAGTTAAAGCTAATCTACCACTGTATTCAGTGTTGGTATTTGGTAAATGGAAATCAATATATTGGCCAACTTCCATAGACCCATCTGAAGCCACATATGGGATTTTATTATATATATCATTCTTATCACCAGCAAGTCCATTGACCATACTCTTAGTGACTAAATTAGTAGTGTCCACAGGAGCAGAACTCCCACCTGAAGAACCTCCTGAGCTAATGTCTACCCCATTAACAGAAAGCCTTCCTTTGATAGCTACATCCATATTAATGTCAAATAAGCCCTCTGTTTCAGAAGTCTTTCCTATTGCTATACCTTTACCACCTTTTAAGAAGTCCAAAGTAACAAAAGAAGTAGCTAATACTAAAGTTTCTTCAACTGTTGCAAAGTTATCTGAAAGGGTTAATTTTATTTCATAGGCTGATGTTGTTTCAAACCTACCACCTATAACTACAGCACCATCCTGAACAGGTGATTGACTAGCTGTAGTATAGTTGGAATCACCTGTTTTTCTGTAGCTAAGCTGAACTCTCACATTATTTGATCCACTGAGATTAGCAAAAGAATAGTTAGTATAAATTTTTGCATAAGTTCCATCTTCATCTGCTAATCCATTAGATAAACACCTTCTAGCTGAAAACTCTATTATCTTGGGATTAGTGTAAGGTTGTACCTGTATAGATACAGTTTTAGTTGCTGATTGCCTTCCCCTTGAATCCACTACATAAGCAGTAAATGATATTGTTCCAGCTTCAGTTAAAAGTCCAGTAGTGGATTCAGCAACATTGGATGAATAGTTACCACCTTTTACTACATAGTTAGTAATTGTAGACCCATAAACACCCTCAGCCCCTTTTACAGATAATTTACATTTGGATTTATTCTGAACATACCCAACAGAACTATTAATACCTACTGGAATTAACTCAGTTGTTATTTCTGTAAATGTGGGTTTTACTGAAGTTGGTACATGGGCAACAAAGTTTGTTGTGGTCTGACCCATCTTTGTACCATTGCTGTATGTTTCTAAAACCATTTCACCAGCCCCAGTAATACTGTTTGGCAACTCATTACAGTCAGATATACTAGGGGTAAAAGTAACAGAAGTTGCCCCTGAATCCAGCAGTAACTTGTTTATTGACCCTAGTCTATAGTACAGTTTATGTGTGAATGTTGAAGATGATTTGTTTATTGCAACTTCAACAGCAGTACTTCCTAAAGTAATATCTGTTGTATTTAATGTAAAGGTTGATACCCTAGGGATAGTATTAAAGGAAGCTGTCCCTGTGGCTGTAACACTTGTCCAAAGCTTCCCTGAAAGATACACATTTAAAGGGAAAGTTGCTGATATATCACAGCTCTTTGTCCCATCACTGTTATGTTTTATATCTATTGTTTTAGTGTACAGGGTCTTTGTTTGCCCCCCTGTAAGTGTTGGGTTATAGGTAAAACTATATTTTGTACCATTTATTGTAACTGTACCAGTCTGAGTATTTGAAGATGATATTGTATATCCAGCACTACTCACCAGCTGACATTTAAAAGTTACATTAGATGTATTTGTTGTTGGGTCTTGGCTGTTTACTGTCCAAACAACCTGAACCTTGTACCCTGTCCTAAAAGCATTTACAACACTTCCTGATGTTGCTCTTAGGTCTATATTTCTATTAATCATTTATATCCCTCCAATTATGCTCTACTCCATTTTAAAGATAGATTCCCATTAGCCCCTTCTTGCCAAGTAAAGAATCCCTGTTCTACATTACCAATCTTTAGAGAGTGTCCAATCTCAGCCTGTGTAATGTGCATTTTGTTGTTGGAAATATAAGCAACTTCTTTATCATTTTCTAAAAAGGCAAGTTTCTTATTATCAAGTGAAGCTGTAAAAGGTGAATTTATTTGACCAAGCTCCATACCATTTTCAGAAAATCTAATGTGTGTTTTTACTTCCTCCTTATACTTGTTTAACTCATCCCCTACTTTTACAGTGTAGTCATTAACTCTATTGAAATTTAATTCTACCATTTGATTTGTTTGTAAGATTTGAGAACTAATACCACTTTGCATTTCAGTAATAGTTACCCTGTCAGCATAGTTTTCAGCCACATTATTTAGGATTTCTTTCTGAGAATCCTGAACAGCATTATCTATATTTTGATTTAAGATTGTTTCAGTATTGTTTAATTTATCTTCAACAACTTGATCTAAATCTTCTTGGGCATAACTATGAGCTGAAGCAACATTCCCATATTCAAGCTTAACCCATTCAATAGTATTCTCAGCATCTATTGATGTTGATATTGGATATATGTTGATAAAGGCATCTTTACCTTTAATCCATTTGAATGTTTTTACATATCTTCCATCAGGCTTTCTATCTTCAGGAGTTAATTGACACAGCTCAGTAACTCCCCCTGAATTACACACCTGCCAAGCTCTTTTTCTTTCTCCTAACTGCCCTTTTATTGTTATGGTGTAGTCAGCCCCTTCTTCATAAGGCTCTAGTTGTGAAAGTGTAAATATTGCTGTTGGGTGATTATTGTTTGTGACCTTCCTTACAGAATCCAGTAATAGGTTTCTACCCCCCACTTGGATAGATTGAATCTTATCTTTCAATTCTTCAGCAGTACCTTCAAATTTATTTGAGATGTAAACAAGTTTATCAGCCATAGCCCTCATTTCATCTGTGATATTACTAGATACTTCTTTGAAGTTTGTTAAAGTACAATTATTAGATGTTGGGTCAGATTGAGATAATTCTAATTTCTGCACCCTTGCTTCTAAATGTAGAGGTGGATTAAAAGTATTGTCTATAATATACACAGTGTCCCCTAGCCCCACTTGTTCCCCTAACATTTCTAAACTTAAATCATAAGTTATTTTTGGGGTAGACCTTTTGATGCTTTCTTCTCTAGTTAATAGCAGTAGCTCATGGGGTGAATTGGCATCACATTCAAACACACCAAAGATATGATTACCCCTGACATTGAATCTTTCAAAAGCTTCTTGGTTAACAATGAAATCTTGGTCTAAGGGTTTATCCTCTGCTTCCACTGATTTAATGTCTATATTATCAGCCCCTACCCCTATTAGTGCAGTGCAAACCTCTGTTGAATCAACTTTTCTTGTTACCCCTGACATATTAAATCCATACTCAAACCTATGTAAATCCCTAGCACCCCTTTGAGTGTATAGGTCAACATACCTAGCAACTATTCTGTTATTTACAATCTTAACCCTGAAAGACACTTCAGCTCCAAATTTACCTATAGCAATATCTTGAATTAGTGCATATACAGAAGTATGTTTATCTATCTCAACATCCTCTAAAGCTGTTAAAGATAAACTTACATTACCTAATTTAAATGGAGTATCAGCCAGTATTGAATCCATAAAACTTTTTATATTTACTCCCACCATGCTTACAGGTCTGACATAACTGTTTAGCAGTTCAAGACCACAGGATTCAGTATATACAGTCTTATTAAATACATCTGTGTGATTATCTTCAATATCAACTATAGCAAACAGCTTCACTTCACCATTAAAGTCAAAGGCTATATAGTTTCCTACTTCTAAATAAGAAGCTTCAGGTGAATCCCCCAAAGTGGTAAATTCATATGATTCAGACCCATTATCTAAGTCTAAGCTGTGAACATCATCCCAAAAAGGTGTTACCTGTGAAGCATAGCCATTATTAGATAATACCCCAACTATTTCCTCATTCTTATTTAATATATAAATCATATTATTTTCCCTCCTAAACCAAAAAGGATGTAGCAACATTGCCCACATCCTTTAATATTTATTTTATAAAAATTTCTCTCTTATACCAGTTATGGTATGAATGTATCTATCATCTGATCTCACCAAGAATTGTGAATCCCCTGGGGCTGATGTGAAGAACTCTGAGCCTATATCCAGCTTATCCATAAAAGGAACACCATTAAGATAAATTTTATGTTCCTCACAGTTAATTTGAAGTTCATCCCCATTTTGGAATATTGGGTTATTTACAAATTCTTCTGTTTGTTCTGAATATGAGGTAACCCCCACATTTTCAACTGAAATAGTATCAGAAACAGGAGCAGATTTGTACTGACCAAACCATAACACCACACTGGCAAGTTTACCTGTAGGGTATTTTGAATTGACTAAAGTATTACTTGATAGAGTTTTAACCACTTTACCATTTTGTAACTTCTGCATTTTACATTGCCACATTGTTCCTAACCTACTTAATGAGAATCTTATTGTCCCATCATTCCAAGCCCCATATTTACCTGAATCAATATTGACAGTTACCTTTTCTTCTCCCTCTGTCCTTGTTTCAGTCTTAGCTTTAGGACAAACAGTGCTGTCATATAAAACCCTATTACTGCCTATAAAAATTTCAGGCTCTACAAATTCATAAAAGGCTTGAGAATCCTTGACACTGAACTTTCCAATCTTCTGACTGTTTTCATCAAATAAGTAAACCTCTATTCTTCCCATTTTACTAAAGTCCTCATATTCTGATTCATCTATGACCATAGCACCACCTAGGCTCCTACTGACTGCTGTAAGATATTGCATTGAGCAATAACCAGTTTTACCATTATAGGCAACCCTACCCCATCCATTTTGAATATCTGTTACTGTTACAGTGGTGTTGTATGGTATCTTAGCAATAGAAGTGTAGTTTGATCCTCTACCACTTCTCAGATTCAGCCCAGCAGAAGTGTTAACCCTATACCTAGCCCCAGTACTGCCAGTATTAGCTACAACCTTAGTATGTTCCATGCTTATATATCCAGTAACCTTGTTATAGGTAACCTTACCCCAACCTTTAGCTATGTCTGAAACCTCAACAGTTTTATTTAGTGGAATCTTTCCTAAAATCTTAGCTTTTGTATTTCTATCAGCTCTAATCCTTAAAGATGGACTAGCTGTAATCTTATATGTACCTGATGTACTTGTACCACCAGTTCCCCCAATACCTCCTGATGATTCAGTGCCACCTGAACCACTAACACCTGTGTCTTTAGAATCAAAAGCCACATCAATGTGTACTTCAAAATCTTGCACAGTAGATTGAAGGTTTCTTCTAACACTAGCCCCATGCCAACCATTATCTGATGACCCATAATCTCTCCCAGTGATACCAGTACCATATTTATTTACAGCCACACTTCCCATGACTTCCCTTGGAACATCACTATCTAATACATTTCCTGAAGAAGCCCAACCAACAGTACTCCCACAATCATCATTTAAGATAACTGGATTTGTTTCAACTGAAGGCACATCCACAGAAGGTCTTTGACCCACTAATATTGTCCTTTTATCATAGTTTGTAACTTGTAAGAAATGTGCTGACTGTGTAAAGGCCACTGATATTACAGGATGGGCTTCTAAATTACCATAATTATTTATTGTTGTTATTCCAGTAAGATTATCCCCTTCAAATAACTTCATTTCATCAGTGTAGGCAACAGGGTCATAACATATGAATCCTAAAGTTCCTTTGCCTACAGCAAGGGTTTGGTCTAAAGAATCAGAAGCTTCAGGAACAGCATAATAATATTTATCTAATTCTTCTCCTAAGTACAATTTCTTAGGCTCAGAAACATTTAAAGCACCAGCTAACATCCTTATCAAGTTGTTATAAGATTGATGGTCAGAACAGATAAGGGCAATATCTATTTCTATCTCCCTAGCCCCAAATTTAAACCCTCTGTACCTTTCACCCATAGCATAAGGTATGTCAGTAGTATAGTTTGTTCTTGGTGGCAAGATACTTTTTTTAACTTCTAAGACCTTTATATGTTCTGAAAAATTTATATCATTGTATATTAAGTTATACATTTTAAACCTCCTAAAATTGAAAGATATTATTCAAAAAGGAGCATGGTCACAAAACCACACTCCTAATAATTAAACAATACCTCTTTTTCTATTTTCTCTGTCTTGTAGAGTTTTAAGCTCTCTAGCTATTCTTTTTATGTCAGCTTCTTCTCTAACTACTAACTCCCCAACATTGATAACAATGTCACCTGAGCCTGTAGCTGTAGTTGTTGCTGGTGAACCTATCATAGAAGCAACAGCACTGGCAAAAGGTTTCATCCTTCTTTTGTTTGATAAAGGAACAACAGCTTCATCACCATTTTCCCCTACCCCTATGACACTTGCACCAGTGAATATACCCCCAGTTTGGTACCAATCTATTCCAAATGAAGGGGCTGATGGTGGATTTAAACTGAACTTACCACTGATTTTAACATGAGGTAATTTAAGCTTAGGTAATGACCAGCTGAAGTTGAAGGCACTCTTTATTTTATCTATAGTGTTCTTAACTACAGATAAAGCCCCCTCCACCTTTGTCTTAATGGCATTTTTTATATTGTCAAAGATTTTACTTACTGTGTCCTTAGCTTGATTTAACTTAGTGCTGAAGGCACTTTTTATAGTATCTAAGACAGAGCTTACCTTATCCTTAGCTTGTTGAATCTTAGAGCTTATTGCTTCATGTATTCTTGAAAATACTTGCTGTGTTATGTCCCTAGCTTGGTTGAATTTAGAGCTAAAGAAAGATTTTATATTATCTAAGATCCCACCTATGAAACTAGAAACAGCTTGCATTTTACTAGATATGTATTGGTGTATTGTTGAGAAAACTTGTGATACAAATTCCTTCACAGCTGTAAATTTATCCTTAAAGTAGTTATATACCTTTTCACAGATTTCCCTTACCTTATCACCTATCTTGTGCATTACCTCCTGAATCTTAGACCATATTGATTCTAGAATAGGCTGTAGCCAAGATTTACAGTTCTCCCAAATTAATTTCCAAGGCACAAATATTGATTCCATACCAAACTTAATTAAGTTGCCTATAAGCTGAAGGGCAACATCCACAACATCACAGATTGTGTCCCATGCTTGTTGGCAAGTATCTTTCACTTTTTGCCAGCACTCACCTAGCTTGTCACCCATCTTTGAGAATGTGTCTTGAGTTGACTTTACAAAGTCTTTAAATCCTTCCACTATTCCATCTATGATACCCCCAACAGTATCCTTAATGCTGTTCCAAAGATTGATACAGTATTCTTTTATTGCATCCCAGTTTTTATAAATTAATACACCTATACCAGCCAAAACTGCTACAACACCAGCTACAGCTAACACTACTGGATTACAACCTGTTAACCCCATAATTGCACCTTTTAATAGTCCAAACATACCTGATATGGATTTAACAGTTTTAAGAGCTTCTATACCCTTCTTAACACCTTGGAAAGCTGGGATTAATTTACCTAATGCCCCCTTAACACCTATGAAAGTACCTATAGAAGTTCCAAAGACAGTGATAATATCCCCATACTTCTTCCAAAAACTTTCCAGTGCTGGTAAAAGATTGTTTATACCTTCTGAAAGCTTTTCAATTAAGTCAGACAGGGGTTCTTCTACCTTAGCCCCAATCTTTATCAGTAAACCCTCCCAAGCTGATTCAAGGCCCCTTATAGCCCCACCAAGACCTGATTCCATTGTGTTGGCTGTATCTTCAGCAAAGCCACTACAATTATACAGCTCTTCAGTCAGCTTGGGTAAATCATCAGTTGAAGCATTAACAAGTGCCAAGAATCCTGACATTGATTCAGACCCAGCTATTTGTTTTGCTGTAGCAACTTGTTGGGTTTCAGATAATCCAGCAAACTTTTCTTTAAGTAAAGGAAGGAATGATCCTAAGTCTTTACATCCAGCTTCTACATCAGCAGTAGATAATCCTAATGTTTGGAATCCTTTTGTAACTTCAGCAGTAGGACTTGCCAATCTACTCAGAATATTTTTAAGGGCATTCCCTCCACTACCAGCCTTAATACCATTATTTGCCATGATACCCAGCATAGCAGAAGCTTGTTCTATATCTAATCCAAATGCTGAAGCAGTTGCCCCTGCATATTTCATCCCCTCACCAAGTTGCTGTACATTGGTATTGGCACTTGCCTGAACCTTAGCAAACACATCTGAAGCCCTAGCAGTATCTTCAGCAGTCAGGTTAAACATTGACATGCTATCTGTTAAAATATCTGAAGTGGTTGCTAAATCTAGGGCTGAAGCACTTGATAGTGAAAGTACTCCCCCAACTCCATCCATGATTTCTTGGCAATTCATTCCACTTAAAGCCATATAACCCATTGCATCAGCAACATCTGAAGCACTGTGGGCTGTAGTTGAACCATACTCAATTGCAACATTTTTCATTGCATTGAATTCACCTTGTGTTGCACTTGACAGGGCTTTTACACTAAGCATTGAATCAGAGAATGTAGATGTAGTATTAATTACACTCTTACCAAATCCAACAACCTTATCTACAGCAAAAGCTGTCCCAATAGCCTTTCCAACCTTACTCAAAGCCCCATCCATAGATGAAGAACTTTTGGAAGTAGTATCAGACAGACCTTGAATACTTGACTGAGCCTGTTTTAATCCTTTCTCAAGATTACTAATGTCAGCCTGTAATTTTACAATTACATCATTTGATGCCATATTTTTTCCACCTTTCAGTTTATTTTTGAAAATTATTTTTCAAATTTGAATAATAAAAAAAGGCTGTCAGGAATATCACCCAACAGCCCCTAAAAGAATTATGACAGTCCAAAAGTTGCCATTAATTCATCTTGTAATTTTTTCTTTTCTTCAGGATCAATTCCCTTAGCCCTAACCTTTTCTTGTTCCCTTTGCTTTTCTAAAGGGATGTATAAATCTTCAGGCTTAATTTTCTTTTTATAGTTGCCTGTACTATTCATTAATAAAGCTGTTTGCCATGACAACATAATCATCTGCATATCAAAGGCTTCTTCCTCAGCCTTAGTATGTGCTAGAACCATATCACACAAGATACTAAGGTCAAGATTATAAACCTCTGAAGGCTTCAGTCCTAATTTGCCATAAGCCCAGTACTTTATTTCAGAAGTATTAGATAGTCCTAAGATTATTGCAAACCCCCAAAGGCTTGACCTATAGCCTCAGAAACAGCTTGTATATCACCAAAGCCTATCATTTCACCTACAGCTTCAACTGTTAGGTCTTTGTCCTCATGTATTAGTCCAGCATAGACTAACACTTTTAAAGTTTTCATTGATATATTTTGTGTTATCTTGTCTAATGTAGACCCAGTTAAATCCTCTATAATCTCTAAAGAGTTTAAATTATAATGTAAATGTCTTTCTTGACCAGCTAACTCTATTTTTACCATGTTCTTTTTCATAATTAATTTTCTCCCATCCTTATTTTAAGTTTAAATTATTTGCTCTTTTTAGCTCTCATCTCTGAGTTCTTAGCTCTTTTTAAAGGTGAAGCCCCCTGTAAAGTTAGTGAGTAAGTAACAGCATCATCTTGTGGAAATTCTTCAGGAAAATCTGTTATAACCACTTTACCTGTGTAAGTATATCCATCAGTATCTCCCACTTTTATTTCAACATCTATAGCCTTTCTTTCATCAAAAGCAGTGTGTAATTCCTCAAAGCCTTCATCTCCTAAGCAAACAAACCCTTCACAGTCTAAAGACCAAGATTTAAGACCCATTATTGATTCAGTCCAACCTTCTGAAGTCTTGTCAGACACATCTATTGTTTCAGCACTTCTTGATAATGAAGCACCCTTTTGTCCTCCTATTGCTACAAAAGAACCACCATTTTTCTTAATTTTTAATAAAACATCTACACCAGCAATCTTTTTAGCCATGTTTTTATCCACCTTTCTTTAAAATTGAAAAGTATCTTTCAAAAACAGCTACAGTGAAATTGAAAAATACCTTTCAAAAGTTGTTATATTTTTGTTGTCAATACCCTGAAATCTACAGAAAAGATAAATTCACCTGTCTGAGTTTCACCCACAAATATGGGCTGTGGTGTACTAACTCTCAATAGAATCAGCTGATATTTTCCATCAGCAAATTCTTTATTTGTAACCATGTTTAATTTATTTATACAATCTATTGCTGAAGCTTCAGCCTTAGCTGGATGATTCTCAGACTTAAACATCAACTGAATATTAAAGTCCTGAACCCCACCTGTTTCAACAATGCCTGAAAGTATTTCTAATTTAACAAAATTCCCTTTTGTAAAGCTGGGGAAATTAACAGCATATATTTCTTGACCTGATAACTCAGTCAATAATTTTGCTAACTCAATCACACTCATAAAAGCCCTCCTTACTTAACAAAGCCACCCATCTTGATAGCAACATCAACCTTATCCTGAATATGCTCCTTATATCCTTTTTCACAACTTTTGATTGTATCTGATAGGTAACCAGCCCCAACTTTCAGGGTGCCTTTACTAAATTGGCTTCTAACTCCTGAAGCTGATTTGCTTTTAGACTTTTCACCTAAATTATATTTTCCAGTGTCCATCTTATAAGCATAGTTGTAACCCCTTTTAACAGCCCTAAAAGATACCTCACCAGTAATACTAGAACCAGTAGAAACCCTAGAGGTTCCTGACTGCTCCAGTGTTCCTGAATCAGTTGGTGACCTTAAAGAAGCAACCCTTAAAAGGTCATTAGTGCAGTCAGTGATGGCTGTTTTAACCTGTGTTTTAACTCCATTTTGCAAAGCCATGAAGCCCTTAACAGGTAAAATTATTTCTATAGCCATTTAATCACTCCTTAAACAGTAACCTTAGTCACTAAAACCTTCCTTGAAAGGTCTTTAATTTCTACCCTTTTCAGAACTTCTTTAGTTTCTCCTTCTACCTCTAGCAAGTCCCCCACTTTAATGGCAACAGCACCATTGAAGGAAATATCATAAGTAGGTAATACTTGTTTTCCTCCAGTGTCCTGTAAGCCTGTAGAAGTTTGAGAAGCTTTTATATAGCATTTAATAAGCTCCTTTTCTTCTGAAGTAGTAGGAAGTCCCCAAGAATCAAACCCACCTTTAGAAAGTAGATAAATGGATTCCTTTTCAGGTAATAACTTCATACCTTAGCACCACCCTTTTCTTCTACTATCAAATAATGATGTTGAATACCTTGCTGTTTTCCTTTTCATATTCCAACCTGAAGATAGGTTGTGATAATCCAATAGGAAAGGGCATAGGCTGTTATCCTTAGCTGATATAGTGACATTGATCCCATCTATACTGAAATAAGTAACACCCATTTCTGATTTCTGAATCATTTCATCTAACTTCAAAAGCCATACACACTGTTCAGCCAAGTGTTCAACTGGAACCCCTTCTGTATAAGCTTTAGGGAACAGCCTTTCCAGTGTTCTTTTAGCATGATTAACAGCTTTAGACCTTTGTTTTTCTTCTGCTGAATCCCATGCTTCAGTGTGTATTATATTTTCATCTATGAACTCATGTACTTGTTGCACTAAATCCATTTAATACACCCCCAAATATCCAAATAAAAAAGGAAGCCTTTCAGCTTCCCTAATTATTAATTATGACTACTTAACAGCTTTCCCTTTAGCTTTAGCTCTTGAAACATTGCTTATTTCTAATACAGAGAAGCAATTTTTATGTTTAGTAGCTAAACCACAGTAGAACTCTATTCTTGTTCTGTAGCAAGGTTTAGTATCTAATTCACCTAAATCCCTAGCTTGAACACCACCATTTGATAATCCATGTACATATGAATCAGTACCAAATTTAACAGCATATATTTTATTTTTAGGTATTAAAGAATCCTCAACTGGAACTATCTCAACCCCACCATACATAGCTACTGGTCTACCAAAGGCATCAGTACCATTTTCTATATAGTGTTTATTTTCTTGAAGAAGTTTCATAACTTCCCTTCTCATTGTTTTACTCATAAACATAGCATCTGCACCATCTACTACATTATCAAGTAATTCATTTAAAGCATCTAAAGATAAATCCTCTTCAGTTTGTTTAGTACCAGCTATAGTACCAGTTATTCTAGCATCTAAACCTTTTAATTTATCAGATGTACCTTCACCAACAAAGAAGTCTTTTTCAAATTGTCTAGCAACAGCTTTAGCTTTTAATTCTGTTTGCATAGCTCTTAATTCATTTAAATTTGAATGTGTTCTTGTTAAATAAACATCCACATCAGCATCTCCACCTAATATAACTAAGTGTTCAACTGTTTGCTTTGGTTCAGCTGTACTTTCAGTGTAAGTACCATTTACAGCTCTGTATTGTACATCAGGTAATTCCTCTACAACATTATAAGCATATCCTGAACCCACTACCTCTATGAAAGGTAATCTTTGTAATACTCCTGAAGTCTTAGCCATAGTTTCTATGACACCTCTTTGAAGCATATCTTGTGTTAATAATTTAGCTTGATTTAATAATATCATTAACTAATTCCTCCTAAAATTTCTTTAATATAAAAAAGACTGTGGCAATCTTGCACCACAGCACTTGTGTTATTTCTTATCTCTTAATTGAGTTGTAAGCCATTCTTAATAACTCTCCCCCTGACAGCTTAGCTGTATCTACAGCTGGAACATCTACATTTAAAGGCTTCCCTATTTCCACATTTGGTTTTTTCTTTTCTTCCTTAGTAAATAAACCTTTAGCTTCAGCCTTTTCTAACCATGATAATTTACCTTTAAGGTCTAAGTTATCAGGAATCAAGTCCTTATAATCTTCAGGTACCTGTTCCATCTTTGTTTCAACCATCTTAGTTATTAAATCCTCATATTCTTTTATAACAGTATCTTTTTGAGAAGCTTCATTTTTTAGAGTTTCTATAGTAGCATTTAAGCCCTCTATTTCAGCCACTTTCTTATTAGCTTCTTCAAGTTCTTTTCTTACAGATTGTAATTCTGAATTGTTTTGATCCTGTACTTCTTCTTGTTTAGATTCCTCTTTCTTAGGCTCCTTTTTAGGTTCCTCTTGTTTTGGTTCTTCCTTTTTAGGCTCAGCTATTTCTGTTGGTTCTTCAGTTTTAACTGGCTCTTTAACTTCATTATTTTCCATACTTATTTCCCCCTCATTATTTTGCAATAGTAACCAGCTGGTCAGGTCCTGTCAATCAAAGGAGAACCAGCTAGCTCTTTTAAAATAAGGAAGGGAAGGGACAGTAAAGCCTGTCCTTGTTGTTTCCCCACCTTCTCATATACACCTTTAACAACTTGTGACAAAAACAAGTAATTTTTTTTATAAATTTTTATTTTTTCTTTTGACTGCTGTCACACTCTTTAATCCTCTAACCTTTTCATTGTGCCTGTCTATGTCCTCTTGTGGTAATAAAGATATATCACCCACTGGGAAAGGAGAATGAACACACCTAGGATGAAATATAAGCCCTGTAGACTGTAGGCTGTCATATGTAGGGAAGCCTTTGGCTGTACCAGTTAGGGATATCAACATCCCCTCAAAGTATCTACAGCCATCTTTTGCCCCCTTCTCAGGGATAACAGCCATATCAAAGCCTGTTTCTACTGCTCTATCCTTTAGACCTTCCACATATGCCTGATTTAGCTTTGTCTTAACAGCCATGTCAACATAATTCTTAGTACTCCACCTCCTTCCTGACTTATCAACCAGCCCTATGAATCCTTTCTTATTTAGAGAATCCTTTAGCCCATTTCTTGAAAGTTCTTTTTCAATAATCTTTTTAATCTCTTTCTGATTTTCTTCTTTTAAGGTATGATATTGTAAATTCTTACTGAACACTTCCCTGACAAGCTTCTTCAATTCTTTTGAAGTGTGTTGAGTAGTGAATAGTAAATCATCCATTGTATCCTGTACTATCTGTTCCATTTTAAAGGTGTTTAAGGTAGAGTAAGGAACAGCACCCTTTAAGGCTTCAATATCTTTTATAGTTTCACTGGCCAAAGCATGAAACAACTTGGCTGTCACATAAGATTCCTCTAGCTCCTGTTTAACCACCTGAGCCACAACACTGTCCAACTCTGTCATCCTCTTTTCAATTAATTGCATTAAAGCCAAATGTGACTGATAAGAAGGGGAAGATAATACCCCAAAGTTATCAGCTAGTTGACCATGAAGCTCTTTAAATATCTTCTTATATGCTGTTGCATACTTCTTTGATATAGCTTCTGAAGATGTTTCAATCCTTCTTGCTGGTATATTTTGATTACCCTTTCTATGAAGTTTCATAACCTCAGCCAAAAGCTTATTAAATTCTTTTTCAGTCATGGTATTCCTCCCCTAAAATTTTATATTTCTACCTCAGCAATTTCTAAATCATTAATATTTGATCCTTCAGGCTCCAACTCATTAAACACTGAAGGGTCAGCTGTTTCTAAAGCTTCTTCCTCTTCCTGTTTAATTCTTTCAATCTCAAGCTCAGCCTGTTCTTCTGTAAAGTTGTTTAGTATCATTACAGCTGATTTTTGACTTAGTGTCTTAGCTCCACCAGTTCTGACACTCATTATATTGGCCTGCTCCATTTCATCCTTTGGAAGCCCATCTTGGAAGTGTAGTACTGGAACAGTAATATCATAATCTGCAATACCTAAAGCTTCTTCAAGCTTCTGAGCTATATAAAATACTTGCTTGATTCCTTTAGAGTAATATTGTTTCTTCCTGTTTATCTTAGCCAGTATACTGTTCATTCTCCATTTAATAGCAAGCCCTGAACTTCCTGAAGTCCCTGAATCACCTTTCCCTAAAGCAACAGCTGGTATTTCAGCAACCATTAAGACCATATCAACCAGCCTATCTAATTCAGAAAAGGCTTCATTAAGTTGCCCATTCCAAGTAATATAAGAAGGAACAATGTCATCTTTGCCCATTACCTCAAAGACCTTATCTACAGCAACTCTAAATTGTGCATTTCCATCTTCATCTGCTGATAAAAGCCCACTTGGTACAGCCATAGCTGGGTTAGAGTGCTTATCTAATATATCTGCTATTTGAGTAATCCTATTATTTATTTCATCTAATAATGGGAGAATTTCAGTTAAATCATCAAGACCTTCCCAAGTATCAGCTATGGATAAGTTTGGAATATGAACAACTAAAGGCATATTTACTCCTGTCATAACTTCATAACTTGCTGATTCATCTATCCCTTGTATAGCCCATCTGTCAGGCTCATTATCCATATTGAAGTTTATAGGAGCTATATTATATCTAGAATATACAATCTTTCCAGCATAGTGGCTCTCTACTGTTAGGCTCCACTTATCCTCTTCTTCATCATATAAAGGAATAGCTATGTGATAACATTTTATTCTATTTTTATCCCATGATACTGTTTCAGGAAAAACATATTCAGGGTTAATATTTTCAATTATCACTTTAGGTTCATCTAACTCAGGAGGAAGTTCTCCACCATATTCTTGACCATATCTGACTTTAATGAAGCTGTCCCCAGCATAAGCATTAGAGATTGCATTTTCATAAAGCATTATATTTAGGTGGTTTTCCTCCATAAGCCTGTTAAAAGCTTCTTGTTCCTTTGAGTACTCACCTTTACCAGCCAACACCTTTAATTCCTCTCCAAAAAGAAAGTCTGCTGACTTCTTGCATATGATACCAGCTAAATTTACTGATACATACAGAAGGTCTTTGTGGCTAGGCAGAAGATTAGAGCTTTTAAATACCTCATTGTGTAACCCCTTAAAGACCTTTTTATTCATTCTGTACTGTCTGATTCTTTTGTTGTGTGCTTGTGGTGGGTACAGTTCACCAACAGCAAATAATTTTTGACTTTGCATTATCATAAATAAATAAATCCTTTCTGTATATTGTTTATTGAAAAATACTTTTCAAAATAGTTACAGCTGTATTCAAATTGAAAAATATTTTTCAATAATAAGTAATAAAAAAGCCCAAAGTTAAAATCCTTTAGGCTTTTGATAGTATGTTCTTTTTCTTTGCCTTCCAGCAATTTCAACAGCTGAAGCCAGTGCATCAGGCAAGTCATCATGGTCATGGGCTGGAAACAGCTCTAGCTGTTCCTGAAGCAGTCTGTGACCTCTATTAAATCTTAGATAGCCATTTTCAACTAATGGCTCCAAGGTTTCAATCCTGTCCTCTTTCTTTCCTTTTGGATTAAATGCTAAAACTCTAGTAGAATATAGACCTTTTTGCATACACCTTTCCCTAAGTTGTCTGTACATATCATATTGAGCCTGTACTGTTTCAACACCAAATACTTTAGGCTTCCACTGTCTAACTTTCATTTCAGCAACTTCTAAAGCCTTGTGCATAGGGATTTTATCAGCCCAAGCATCTAGTACATAGATAACACCAGTAAATTTATCCCTTCCTATTGTAACAATGGCATTGTAGTCAGATCTTTTAGACTTACCAATGGCAATATCCCAAAATGAATATATATCAAGGTTTCTGTAGTCCATTTGGTGTTCATTATAATAAGTAAAATATTCTTTCTTAAAAATACATGAATCATCATCTGAAGGTTTATTCAGATACTCTGAAGCAAAAGCCTTTGACCCCACATTAACTTTAATTTTCATAAGCTCAAAATAAGTAAATCTTTCATTCCAAAGAGTTCTACTCCCTTTGTCCATTTCTTCCTTATGCTCATAGTAAAATTTATCAGCTTCATACTCTCTGTTTGGATTTTCTGTATTTCTTAATAAAGTGTCTATATGTTCCCATAGATCCAACCTAACAGGTTCAGACACAATAGCTGAATAAATCTTCCCATCAAAATCTGACCTATTTAAAACATGGGGCAATAACCCCTGACCATGTACTAAAGTTCCCATGTAAATGAAGGCTGTTCTTGTTATATCTCCAATGGGCATGATAACAGAGTTGAACCAGTGGAGATTCTTCTCCCTTAAATCCTTTGTATTAGTATTTTTACTAGATTCTAAATCATCCAGTATAACTAAATCAGGCCTGTATGCCCCATGCCTAGCACCCCTTAGCTGTTTTCCTATAGATGCTGACTGTATTTTAATATTATTATGAGTGATGAATCCTTCTTGGTTATCCTGTTCATTTCCCATTTTAGAAGGGCTTAGCAGTTCACCAAAGTCCTCCCTAAGTTTCTTATTATATTTAAGCTGGTCACCAACCCACTCCACAAACCTTTTAGCCATAGCCTCTGTTTCAGAAACTATTAGTATGTAGTGTCTTTTTGCAAATATGATTTGATGTGTTGGGAATACATTGGACATATAACCTGATTTAGCATGACCCCTTGGAACAGACCAGCAGATTTTCTTGGTAGGTTTAGTATTTAATTCATCCAGCTTTCCACAAAGCTCAGTGTGGAAGGCTGGGGCTTCTGTAAATACAGTTCCTTCAGGAATCAGATTATCTTCATTTTCAGGATTGCCCTCATATGAAAAGTATTCATAAGCAAAATATAAAACATCATATTCAGACCTAAGCACCCTGTAAGCCCTGTCTATAGCTTTATATTGCTTCATGTACTCTGTTGCAATCTCTTTTTCTCCATTATCATTATAATATTTTGCAAGTTCTAAAACTTTAGCCTTGCCTTTTTCAAATCTTTCTAACTCCTGCACTACCTCTTTAGGTAAATTGTTCATATACATCCCCCCTACCCCTTTCTGTAGGTAAGAGGAAGTAAAACAAGTAAAAAATGCTAGGCATTAAAAAAAGAAGCCTTTCAGCTTCTTCTTCTTCTTCTAACATCCATATTGTTTACTTGTTTTAAAAATTTGGCTACTTGGGCATAAATGAATATAATCTTTAAGAAGTGTAAAAGCCCCTACCAATACAGATGGTTCTACCTCAACCTTTAGGCTCTTTTGCTTTTTAACTACAGCTAAAATCTGTTCTAGGGCTTCTTTACAAAGATTCATTTCCCTTTTACCTACACACACATAGGAATCAGTATCTATTATGTGCAAGGTCATAGGACAACTCTCTAATCCCTCAAAGCTTTCCAGCTCAGTTGAACCTTTATAATGTTTTGCAAATGCTTCTAAATATAAAGTATTTAGAGATTCAAACCCCTCAACATTTAAACCAACTAATAAATGACCTAAGAATGAATCTATCTTTAAGTTAATAGCATTATTCAAAATAAGTTTTACATCCTCTTGGGTTGGGTTGTAATAATTAATATACATAGATATATGACCCTTGTTTAAATCAAACCAAAAACCATCAGAAGCCCATATCTCTGTGCCTTCTAGCTTTTGCCCCACCTCAATTTTTCTGATACCTTTAATCAATCTCATACACTCAGTACTCTCCTTTTAGTTATTATTTAACTCCTATTTTTTTCAAATACCTCCACAGGGTAGTCCTAGACATATTGCATCTTTCTGCTATCTCTGTTGCTGTATATTTGCCTTCCTTATATAAAGCTAGTGCAAGATCAAAGTTTGCACCATTTTTTAATTTCTTGCCATATTTGACACCCTTGCCCTTTATTTCTTCAGTGATTTGCTTCTGTTTTAGTGCTTTAAATTCTCCATCTAAATTATGTAAAGCCACCAATCCCTGATATTTAAAGATTGCATATTTTGAAGTACTGTCTATCCATACTTCTCTTAATGAAAGTACTCTGACTCCTTTTTTATGTAAGCCCACCAGGAACTCTAAAAGATCACTAATGTTATTAACTACATCTATTATCTGATTTAATACCAAAGTATCTCCATCTTTTAGTTTTGACATTAAGTGTTCATAACCTACTTGCTCAATATCTTTATCAACATAAATGTTTTCACACCCAGCATTCCTCAACTGCTTCATGACTAATTCCACATCTTGAGTATTAGAGGTTCTTAAATAGCCATATACCTTCCTATTTGTGTGTAAGTCCATTACTCCCTCATCTACAAAGCCACTGATTGCCTGTAATCCCTGTATGAAGAAAGGGTATAACATTGGAATGTGGTATTTAATGTAATCATGGTCATATGTTCCATACTCTACAAATTTCTGCTGAGCAGTCAGGTTCCCAAGGACACAATTTTGAGCTAAGACCTTTAACCCATCTTGCAATGTTTCTACTGATTCCATACCTTCAATGCTTTTACAAGTTTCCTTCATTTCTTTTAAAACTAAGTTCACATCTTTCATTGTTTAGATTCTCCTATCTGTAAACAGTTGAAATCTTTTACAGGTATTGATTGTACCATTAAACTGTAAAAGCTACAACTATTATTTTTTCTATATTTTAATTTGTTGTGTTCTCTGTTGCTTCATAGTTTGTAACATTTGTAACACTATATACACACTTTAAAAAAATACTTTTTTGAAATTTATGGAAGTGCTGTAAAATAACAGGATAATTTATCCAATGTCATGTAAAATACAGTATTAAGTCCTTATAGGGCTTGAACAAGTTGAAGTGTCTAGTTTTCCAGTTAATAGTTATGTAGTTTTTTATTGGTTTGTGTTACTGGTTTCTGTTACTTACACATCTTATGTTACACTAAATTTGAAACAAATGCAACACTTATTTTATGGAGGTAATTAAAGGAAATGTGTTTACAGCTTCTTGTATATATGAAAAATGATAAACACATAATCTATCAAGTTGATTCCCCATTTTTAAAGCCAGTATTACAGATTCATGGAACAAATATATTGTAACACAATTAAATCCCCTCAGAATAGCTCTCAGGGGCTTAAATAAGTATTTATAAACAGGATTATTATTAATAAACACAGATAAATATACTCCCCATTTTATACTCAGTTTTAATGTTAATAAATT
>ULVW01098285.1_pt1 | contig 24137 bp, 20 predicted proteins | sample 1959801 | NCBI WGS metagenome assembly ULVW01 (sample SAMEA4835796, study PRJEB28245) | human gut metagenome | biome: gut microbiome; material: fecal sample | place: Denmark | collected 2008
CGCAATTCAAATGTAAAAATAATTTTGAACACCTACTTACAAGCTTATTTTTTACGACTGATTAAACTGTATGTTGTGGTTGTAAGGCAATGATACGTTTGGGATTGTGCTTTTTGGTTAGAAAAATGGTTAGAAAGTGTCGTAATCAGAATGTAATCATAAATTTACAGGTTAAAAATAGGGGTTGTAGGTTATATTTTGTAATTTTGCTCATGCAAAATCATATTATGCTTGGGCAAGTAGGTTTTGTACACGGACTTGATGATGAAATGCGTTCTTTGGCCTATGCCGAGGGAACAATATTCACGAGCTAATCAGAGGAAACAAACAACCAATTATTACTTAACTTATGATTCAATCATTACGTTTTACAAAAATGCTCCTCGCTTTTTGTGTGCTCTGCTTGAGTGCAGTTATGGGGGGGCAAAATCGTGTGTTTGCGCAGGACGCAGAAGTTACTGATGTGCTGACGGCTGAGGACTTTAAATTGGGTGGTTATAATAACTATTCCTTTACCTCTTCGAATGGTGTAACGTATTGTCTGTATCAGGCAATGAAGAGTACCGATGGCATCATTCAGATTAACGGAAAGAAAAATAGTTATTTTGCCGTAACCAATGCACCTGTCGGTTACATGGTGAAGTCGGTAACGGTGGATTTTAGAGAGTCGACTAAAACCAATATTTTAGTTCATGGCGATAATAGTGCCTATGCTGCAGAAAATGCAACACACCAAGGTACGGAACTGAAACAAGGACTGAATTTTGATGATAAAAGCTATACTTTTGAAACTGAATATCCTTATTTCGCACTGTATACCAAAGGTAAAAATGCTGTTTACATCAAAAGCATCACCGTGGTATGGAACACAACCGGTGGTGGCGGCTCAGTAGAAACTGTAGCAGCTCCTGAAATCAATCCTGCTTCGCAAAAATTTTCGAAGGCTTTTGACGCTACGATTACGGGTGCTGAAGGTACGACGCTGAAGTACACGCTCGACGGAACTGACCCCGCTAATTCACAGACGGCTACTGTAGTCAAGGCTGCAACGGCTACCGTAAACATTCCGGCACAGACTACTACGCTGAAAGCCATTGCGCTGAAGGGTGATTTGGTGAGCCAAGTAGCTGAGGCTGTTTACACTTATCGCGCACCGTCGGATAATGATGGTACATTCGCTAAGCCTTATACCGTTGAGGAGTTTGTAGAACTTGCAGAACTTGTAAAACCTCAGCCCACTCAAGATGTTTGGGTGAAAGGTACAATTTTGGGCTTCATGGAAAACGGTGGTTACAACCCCAATCCCAGCAGTAATGAAAATACCAATGTTTGTATTGGTACGACCGATGGCAGAGTTTATATGGGTGTAAAACTCGAAAAAGGCTCTATTTTCCGCGAATTAGGACTAAATAAGAAGGTGGGTACAGAGTTGATGGTCAAAGGAAAGTATACAGAAGATTATTTCTTGAAACCCGGTATGAAAAATGAACCCACCTACCTCTACATTGCCGACCCCACCCAAGCACTCGCCTCAATCAATGTAAAAACAACGGAAGGTTATGCCACTTATTACAATGACAACTTGGGTGTGACCATTCCCGAAGGCATTGATGCAAAATGCGGTGTGATTACGGACGTGAACAATGGCGCACTCACCATTGACTACCGTTATGCAGCAGGCGCTGAAATTCCTGCCGGCAATGCCGTGTTGGTAAAAGCCGGAAAGGCCATGCAAATTCCCTTGATAGTGTCGAAGCATACCAGCAATGTCATAGCAGAGAATATGCTGAAGGGACTGGCTACGACGGGTGATTTTATAGCCGACCCTGACTATAAGTACTACAAGTTGGCCTACAACAATTACAACACTAAGGAAGGTCTTGGCTTCTACTTCGGTGCCGAGAATGGCGGTGCATTCACCGTGCCCGCAGGTATGGCCTATTTGGCAGTGCCCCATTCAATGGCCGTGAAGTGCTTCCTGCTTGATGGCTCGGCAACCGGTATCGAAGGCATCGAAGCCGGACAAACCGCTGAGGCTGTGAAAACCGTTTATACCCTGGATGGCCGCAAGGTTGAGGCACAGAAACTGCCGAAGGGTATCTACATTGTCAACGGTAAAAAGGTAATCGTAAAATAAAATCACTTATCTCTCACTATTTCTTATTTCTAATTATTTAGCGCACAATGAAAAAGACTTATATCCGTCCGATGGCTGAAGCTATCAATCTGAATTTGGAATCGCCCATTATGGGCGTGAGTAATCTCTCTACTAACGATAACACGCCCATGGTTGGAGATGATCCTATTAAAAATATATTTTCAAACCAAAAAGATGGCTGGAGCAGCGATTCTTGGACATTGAACGATTAACCCCGGCATAAGGACTCATGCTCTCGGTGGCATGAGAGCCGCTGGGTATAAAGAAAAAGGTGCTTGAAACCTCCCTCTCCGATGTGGAGAAATGAGGTTTCAAGCACCTTTGTTGTTGGAGAAAAGGAAAATTATGTGTTAGCCCTCGGTGTCGACGCTCACCTGCACGGTACCGGTGGGGTAGGGCAATTCGTCGATGAGTCCCTGCAGTCCACGCTGCGCAAACCTCTGGCGTATTTCCTGACATTGTGTGCGTCTACTTACGAATTGGCAATCAGTGTTTCCCTTGAATTTTGAATGCAAAGAAAAGCAAGTAGGCTGCAGCCACCAGCATCACGGCCACAGCTCCCAACTGGCTACCGATGCCATCGCTGGCCATGCTCATGGCCAACGGAAAAATGGTACCGCCAAACAGTCCCATAATCATGAGGCCCGACACCTCGTTTTTGTACTCAGGGCAACTTTGCAGTGCCTGCGTCAGCGTGATGGAAAACACGTTCGAGTTGCCCAACCCAATGAGTGCCACGCAAAGGTAAAGCGCTGTTTCGCTGCGAAACCCTGCAAAGCCGATGAGGCCGCACATTATGCAAACTACGCTGAGGACGAAGAAACGGCGGTTCGACACGCGCGAGAGGAAAAAGGTACCCAACAGACACCCGACGGTGCGGCATATAAAGTAGAACGAAGTGATCCTGCCGGCATGGGTCAACGACAGTCCTTCGTACTCCTGAAATATGCGCGGAGCGGTGGCGTTGATGCCCACATCAATGCCCACATGACACAGAATGCCGATGAAGCAGCCGCACACCATGGGCCGGCGCATGAGCGCAAAGGTGCTTCGTAGCCCCGAAGTGTCGGCAGGCTTTTCGTCGCTGAAAGGGGTGGCGCTCAGCACCATTACGGCCAACACGGCAATGAGCATGTATGCCACCAACAGTATGCGCCAGTTCATGCCGAACACATTGTAATGTACCCCCCAGGCAGCAATGAGCGGTGCCAGAAAAGAAGCAATGGCCTTGACAAACTGGCCAAAGGTAAGTGCCGACGACAGTTCGTCGTCGCTCACCACCGTGCTCAGTAATGGGGTAACCGAGGTTTGCATCAATGTGTTGCCAATGCCAAGCAGCGAAAAGGCAGCGAGCATCCCGGCAAAACTTTTATTGAATACGGGCAACAGCAGGGCAGCCATGGTGACACACAAGCTAAGCAGCAGCGTGCGCTTGCGTCCGATTTTGTTCATGAGTATGCTTGTGGGCACGCTGAAAAGCAAAAACCAAAAGAACACGAGCGAGGGCAGAAAATTGGCCGTAGTGTCGGTGAGCTGATAGTCGGCTTTGGCATAGTTCGAGGCAATGCCGACCAAATCGACAAAGCCCATGACAAAAAAACTGAACATGAGGGGCAGCAACAGCAGCAGGTGCGTGCATCGTGAAGAAGAGATCATGAAAATGGAGTTATGTAGCTGTGAGTGATGTATGAGATTTTACAAATTTACGCTAAATAATGCGGTGTGGCAGCGACATTCGTAGCGAGTAGATGCAAGAATGTTGCATTACATCATAATTTTATAAATTTGCAACATCTCCTTAAGCGGCGCATGCCTTAGTGAGTTGCAAAAGTATGCGCAACAATTTTCACTGCCCCCCTCAAAAAAAAGCATCATCCGGCACAGGCATTTGCTTCGTCCTGTAACTTCCTGCTTATGGCGTCTTTTCCCCAAACTACTACGCATACTATTTAGCCCATAAAAAGAAAAAAGGTGCTCGAAAAACCGCTTCTCCTGTGTGGCGAAATGGTTTCAAGCACCTTTGTAATATGTGTTGGGCTGAATAAGGAAAAACTCCATTCGACAGCCTTAAATATGGCCAGTTTCAATTATTGGCGCGCTCCATCCAATCCGGGCGCAGTGGCGTTCGAGGGTATTTCGTTGGTGTTGAGGTAGTAAATTCGGTGCATCGTTGCAACCGCAAGCAAGGCCGGTTGTGCGGTCAGAAGCCGCAGGCAGTTTTACTTTAGTTCCTCGGGCAGGAACGGCATGGCCCCGTTTTGCGTACAGACAAAGGCACTGACGCGAACGGCACGTTCGTGAGCCTCGCGGACAGAACGTCCTTCGAGCAGCGAAGCCACCATGGTGGCTGTGAACGAATCGCCAGCCCCTACGGTATCGACTACATCGACCTTGGGCGTTTCGACAAAGGATACGTTGCCGGGTGTGAACACGTAACTGCCATTGACCCCACAGGTGAGAATGAGCATCTTAAGGTTGTATTTGGCCAGTAGAATCCAGCATTTATCTTTCAAGTCAATGCCGGGATAGCCAAACAAACGGCTGATGGTGACGAGTTCCTCGTCGTTGATTTTCAAGATGTTGCACTTTCGTAGACTGTTTTGTATAATTTCTTTGGTATAGAAATTTTGTCGCAGGTTGATGTCGAACACTTTCAGCCGGTCTTCGTCGTTGGGCATGGCATCAAGAAACTGTGCAATGGTTTGGCGCGACACAATGCTTCGCTGAGCCAGTGATCCCCAGCATACAGCACGGGTATGTTGGGCCAAATTGCGTAGGGCAGGGGTGAAGGGAATGTTGTCCCAGGCCACTCCCTCCTTAATTTCGTACGAAGGTACGCCTTCGGCATCGATGCTAACTTGCACCGTGCCGGTGGGGTAGGGCACCTCCTCGATGAGGCCTTGCAGCTGACGTTGGGCAAGCACTTCGCGAATTTCCAGACCGAGCTTGTCGGCACCCAATGCGCTGACTACGCGGCTTTCGAGTCCGAACTGCGAAACATGAAAGGCAAAGTTAGCCGGGGCACCGCCTATTTGTTTGCCTTCGGGCAGCACGTCCCAAAGGGCTTCGCCCATGCCGACAACGTAGGTGGGCTGTTGGGCTGCGGTTTGTACGAAATTATCAATGGAACTATAAGGAGAAGTGATGTTGTTCATCATTTTTTTTTGAAATGTAAAGAGTAGGTGAGTAAAAGCAGATAGGCGTAATCAGCCGTTTTTTTGAATTTTAAAGGCAAAGAAAAACAGGTAGGCCACAGCTGCGAGCATCACAGCTACTGCACCAATCTGGCTGCCTACGCCATCGCTGGCCATGCCCATGGCCAAAGGAAACACGGTTCCGCCAAACAGTCCCATAATCATGAGCCCGGATACTTCGTTTTTCTTGTCGGGACAAGTTTTCAGGGCTTGCGCCATGGTAATGGGAAAGATGTTGGAGTTGCCATAGCCGATGAGGGCAATGCAAACGTAGATAGCCGTTTCGCTGCGAAGAAATATGAATCCTGAGAGTCCGGCAATCATGAGTGCTACACTGAGGAAGAAGAACAGGCGGTCGGACACACGAGCCAGTATGACGGCTCCCGAAAAACAGCCTATGGTGCGGAAAATAAAGTAGACTGATGTGGCAAATCCCGCATCGAGCAACGACAGGCCGGCATATTCCTGCAGAATTTTGGGGGCGGTGGTGTTGGTGCCAACGTCAATGCCTACATGACACATGATGCCGATGAAGCAGCAAAGTACCAAAGGATTGCGCAGAAGCGCAAAGGTGGCGCTGAAGCCTGATGTGCCGTTGGGCTTTTCCTCGTCGATGGGCACGGCTCCCAACACCAGTACAGCCAGTATGGCTATGACCATGTAGAAGGGAAAAAGAATGTACCAGCCCATGCCAAACACATTGAACTGTGCGCCCCAGGCAGCAATGATGGGAGCCAGAAACGAGGCAATGGCCTTGACAAACTGGCCGAAGGTGAGCATGGACGAAAGGCTTTTGCCGCTGACCATGCTGCTGAGCAGCGGGTTGAGCGAAGTTTGCATCAGTGTGTTGCCAATGCCTAAAAGCGAAAAGGCGGTGAGCATCACTGCAAATGAGTGGCTGCAAAGTGGTAGCGCCAAGGCCACCGCAGTTACAATCAAACTGAGAAGTACGGTGCGTTTCCGGCCAATACGGTTCATCATCAGTCCGGTTGGAACACTGAAAATAAGGAACCAGAAGAAAACGAGTGATGGAAATATGTTGGCTGTGGAATCTGTCAGTTGCAGGTCGGCCTTGACATAGTTCGATGCTATGCCTACAAGGTCAACAAACCCCATGACAAAAAAGCTGAACATAACAGGCACCATGAATAAAAAGTTGGTGCTCCTTTGTTGGGTGGTAATCATAAAAGTTTATACTTTAAGTAGATGTTCAAAATCATGGCTACATGGTGCTTTGTCCGGTATGGCTGCATCTTGGCATAGCTTTTATAAGCAAGTTCTGCACGGGGCTTTTACTGACAACACACAGAACAAACCGCTTGGGCAGAATGGCGCAAATCAACATGTAAGAGATGATTCGGAACATCTACTTGCTGTTTTTTAAAAAAGAAAAAGGTTTCGGTAAGGACTTAGAGTGCGAGGCCGTAGACCTTGGCATCGCTCACGCGAGCCTGTCCGCCTTCAGCGTAGAACTGCAACTGGTTGTAAGGCTTTGTGGGGAACACCAGGTTTGTCATTGCTACGCGGCCTCCGTCGACAAAGAGTTCAACAGAACTGCGGTCAACGTAGATGCTGACTTTGTGAGCATTGTCCTTATCGTTGAACAAGGGAGCCCAGGTGCCCAGTGCAAAGGCATTGTGGTAGTTGACGGTCAGCGTTTCGTAGCGTTTGAGGCTTTCGGCATTGTCAAGATGATGCGGAGCCACGTTTTTGCCAAAATCAGTGATACCGCTTTGCGTACGGTCCATCACGATGCGCTGCTGTTTGGCATCGTAGTAAATGTTGACCATTTCGCCCTTGTCGTTGAGCAATTTCACGCCGCAGGTAGTCGCCTTTTCGGGGTGGAGTGTAAATTCCAGTTCGAACGTCCCGTTTTCGGCCTTTTCCGGCAGTTGTCTGACCGTTTTTTCGCCCAGGCTAATCTGGCCTATTTCAAGCGAATCCTTTCGCAAAGCCTTCAGTTCGGCAACAGGAGCAGCACTTACAAGGAGTTTTCCGTTGGGTGCCGTGTAGAGTTTCAGTTCGCGTGCCAAAGCGTTGCAGCTTCTGAATTGCTGGGTCGGTGTAAGGTTGGCATATTGCCAGTTGCTCATCCAGGGCATGGCAATGACGCGGTTGCCGGTGTTCGAGTAGCAAACCGTGGCATAATGATCTTTGCCCCAGTCCAGCCATTTCACCTCAGAGGGTTCGGTGTCGCATACAAACCGGTGTCCGTCGAAGTCGCCGACAAAGTACATGGTTCCACTTCCGCCATACACAAAGCCCGGATTGATGTTGACAATCATAACCCACTTTTTATGTTGCTCGTTGCCGTCGACTGCCATTTCAATAAAGTCGGGGCATTCAAACTGGTTAGGCTGCGGTCCGTATCCCTGTCCAAATTCGCTCATGTACTTCCACTCCTTCAAATTGGGCGATTCGTAAAAGCGCATGTTCTTGTCGGCACTGACAATCATAACCCATTTTTTTTCGGGTGCATACCAGAACACTTTCGGGTCGCGGAAGTTTTCGAGTCCGTCGAACGGCGTGAGTACAGGGTTCTTGCTGTATTTCGTAAAGGTGCGTCCGTTGTCGGTGCTGTAAGCCACACATTGCTGCTGGCGCTGATGTCCGCCGGGCAAATTCAGGTGTGAGGTGTAGAACGCCACAATGGCATTTTTGCCGAACCCCGAGGTGTTGTCTGCATCGACAATGCACGATCCCGAAAAAATGTGTCCCATCGTGTCGCGGGCAATGGCCGGTTCAAGGTGTTTCCAGTGTACGAGGTCGGTTGAAACAGAATGCCCCCAGTGCATGTTTCCCCATACCGAACCGTAGGGGTTGTATTGAAAATACAGATGGTATTCGCCGTCCTTGTATACCAGTCCGTTGGCATCGTTCATCCAACCGTAAGCCGGGGTGTGGTGAAAAAGCGGACGGTAAGTTTCGCGGTTAGTCGTGTCGAAAGTATCGGCCAGTTCCATGTGCTTCCATGCTACGGCGTTGGCCGGTAAGCCCTTCACCACGAGCGAATCGTGAGCGGCTCCTTCGTGAAGGGGGAAAGGCACGGTGTAGTCAATGCTATCGACCGCCAGACGCACATCCATCGGTGTGCCGTTAAGCATTATCTGCACTTCGGGCTTGTTTTCCTGAATGGGCAGAAGCACATATTTGGGCGCATTTTCAATGTTGACGACAGCGGTTGAGTCGTTGGTGTGATTTATAGTCAGTTGGCTGTTGGGAGCTACCGAGCAAGCAGCTAAGAAAGCAGTGCTGATGAGTGCGCAGAAATTATGAGTTTTCATGATAATGGTTGTTTTTTGAATGTTTGTAAAATTTAGGGTAGCAGTTAGTATCTTAGAATGTGATTTTTGCCGAGAATTCAACGGTGAACGGGCGAATGTAGCTGCCCGACATCCAGGCACCGTTGTATGCCGCAGCATCCTCCTTGTCAACCAGTTCGGCCCCGGCTATTGAGCCCTTAGCACCGGTTTGGTTCAGGAAATTGATGACGGTGCATCCTAATTGCAAGTACTTGTTGACCTTCCAGTCAACACCGCCAAAAGTTTCCCAGCGTCCGTTGAAGTAGTATGCGTTTTTGATATTGGCATAGGTTTTCGAAAAATAGCGGAACGAAGCCCAAATACGTAGCGCATCGTTTTTAAGGAACGAGTAGGAAGGGTCGAGTTCAACTAAAACTTTCGGAATTTCGGTGACAATGTTTCCGGTGGCATTGATTTTGCTTTCTGTACCATCGGCAAAGGTCACTCCGGTTTCGTACTTCTTGTAAGTAGGTTTTTGATAAGTGAACAGGAAGTGGAATTCGAATCCCTTGAACGGACGTACAACCGCATCGGTGGTCCATCCCAAAGTTTGGATGTCGTAGGTAAGTGCAGAGGCCTTGATGTCCGATGGGTTGTTCGGGTTAATCAGGTTGAGTGTTGAGTTGTTGTTGGTTTTGCTGATGTAGCTGAATAGCGAGGTGAGGCTTATCCAGTCGTTGTTGTAATAGATACCCGCTCTGCCCAGAGGAATTGAAATTCGGCCCGTGTTAGGCATTTCGGCTGGAGCAAACGAGTTCATAGCCGGGTGCTGCGTGTTGTAGGTAAAGTCAGCTGTAAAGCCAAACTGCTTTGTCATTTTGTAGGTGAGTGCCGCAGTGTAGGCCATGTTGAGCCAATTATGTTCGTAGTCTACGGGCGCAATGACGGTTCCGTCGGGAGCAGTTGCCCCTAAGTGGTAGTTTGCAAAACGGCCCACATATTTGCCGTCGGCATTGCGCACAGCCGCATTTTTCCCTTTTGAGCGATGCCATTCCAGTCGGGCACCATAGTACACATTGAACTTCGGCGTGATGTCCCAATTGTGTGTGGCATAGAGCGCCAGTTTGTTCTCGTGTCCGCGGTAGTATTCCGAGGCATTCTGGTTAAAGTTGTAGTAAGGCGTATTGCCGTAATAATGCTTTTCGGCAAGCTGCTCAGGGTGATAGAGCATTTCGGGCATGGTCTGTACGTTGTGGTCGTACATGGTGGTGTTTGAAGCATAGTCGGCAAAGTAATGCCACTGGTTGATGCCTACACGCCACGTCATGTTGTGAAGTTGCCGCTTCAATTCGGTGGTCAGGAAAGTTTCATCGATGCGTCCGCGGTTAAAGCACGACATACGGCTCTGAATGTGTCCTTCGTAGGGTTTGAGGGTGCCATCGGCATTTTGCGTGAAATAGCCATCGGCCGTTTTAACTTCAGAGAGCGACATCGGAGTTTGGTACAGATAGGAACCCAGGGCATGGTCGTATTTGAAGCGCAGGTCCCATTCCAAACCATTGTCCCAGCGATAATTGTTGAGCAGGGTGATTTGGTTGCCACGGCTTGCAGTGGCGTCGTAGAGTGAAATGTTTTTTATTTCGCCCGTGCGCATATCCATATAGGCAATGCTCGACTGATTGGGCAGGTAGCTCGATGTTCCGAGCGCGAATCCCGGTATTTCCTTTACCGAACCATCGCCAACATAAATGAACGGTGCCCCGGTTGTGGCATTCGACAGCCAGTGAGAGTTGGAGTAATGATAAATGGCCGACAGGCGTCCGCGTCCCTCGTTGTAGGTTTTTGTCAGGGCGAACTTGTAAATTTGCGTTCGGTCCTGATATTGTGCAAAGCGCAGCTTGAAGCTGCCCGGGTCGAAGTTCTGATAAACACTGCCGGCATAATACCAGCCTTTTCCGATGGCACCGTCTAAGTTGAGGTCGAACTGTTGCTGTCCGAAATGATTGGCGTGATAATTCAGTGTGCCATTGACCAGGTTGGTTTTGTCAGTTCCCAGTTTCCCGAACGAATTGACGGCATAACCTATGTTGCCTGTTGTAATGGCCGTTTCCGAAATTTTGAGCAGGCCCGTATGCGAGAGTGAACCATCGCCACGCCAATGCGTGTTGACATTGTGCGGATTGGTATTGAACACCACGGGCAAGCCGTTTTCGAGTACATTGACATCGCCCCCTGGCAAACCTATTGAAATTTCGCGCGGGCCATTGGCTGAGGCCGCATTCAACATTACGTTGCGGTTTCCCTCTTCTTTGTTGTTGCCCGTGTTTACGCTGTCGGGTTGAACCGGAGTTTGGGCATAATTCGAGTTGCTGATTGCAGCAAGCAGCGTAACAAATGCAGCGCGGCGCAGATTGTGTTTCTTATGAATTCTCATGATTCTTATTTTTTTAAAAGTAAAAGTCGGGCGAATGAGTCAGTGTGTATTGACCTGTGAACAGCCTAACGTACCTCACACAGATTGCTGCACTTCAGACGGATTGCGATGAGCATTTGCAGATTTAGATGCCAACTTCCGGACGTAGCACTTAAAGTGTTTGTTTGCTATCCCGACTTTCGGTTTCTGCTGCAAAACTAAGGCGAAATGGGATAGCTAACAAATACTTTTGTTGCATGAAACAGCACATTTGTTGCATGGCATCATTTTTTTATACATTTGCAACATATACATTATTTTTAGGTATTAAATGGTGTATTTGTTCTGTGTGTTTGTCAATATATGTGCAAAACGTTTCTTTTTTCTCGTATAGTTCTTAATGCTGATGTGGCATATTAAGTTTGTGAAACAGTTTTTGCTGGTTATAAACCTGTGAAATTCATGTTCGGCATCAAGTTTGCGCAATATTCACAGTTCGTAACAGAGCTTTCCTTAAAGCACCTCGGCAAGCCCCCTGATAAAGTACTGAACCCGGCACTGAAAATTGCGTGAATCTCCCCCACGGTTTGCGTTTCTGTTTGCCCTGTGGCAGGTTGGCAGTCAGGACTATTTTTTGCCTGTGCGGTTCGAGGGTCGATTCTTAAAACAAATTACAGGGTAAAAGAAAAGCCGCATTTCATTTGGCTCGCCGTCGAGTTTGCTGTAATTTTGCGTACACATTGGTGCAAAGCCCTATAGCAAGGCCGTTTTGCACCCATTTGCGAATCGTAAACTTATAAAGCAAAACAATGATTGATATTTTCATTCTCATCCTCCTTTTGTGGGCCGCATTCAGCGGTTGGCGCTCGGGATTTTTGAAAGAAGTGGTTTCGACCGTAGGTTTTCTGGTCGGTTTGTTTGTGGCAGCAACCTGCTATAAAACCTTCGGCCAGTATTTAGCTGTGAACGGCAGCGAAGCCAATATGCTGACCAGCATTATCGCCTTTTTGCTGCTTTGGGTTATTGTGCCCATTGTGCTCGGACTGGTGGCCAACATCCTGACCAAAGCCCTGAAGGGTATGCAGCTCGGACTGCCCAACTCGATACTCGGCGCGGCGGTGAGTGTGACGAAATACTTGATTCTGATGAGCTGTGTGCTCAACGTTATGGAGACGCTGCACATTATGAACACCGAAAAATCGGAATCGTCGCACCTTTACAAGCCCGTGACCGGTGCCTTGCAGTATTTCTTTCCGAAAGACAGCACGCACCTGGAACGCATGAACGACTGGATGAATCAAAAGAACGACACGGTGTGGATTGACTTTACGAAAAAAGCACCGGCCGACAGTGCGCAACAGGCGCAATAAACCCTGCTGGCGAGGCACGTCGGGGCTACCGTACGGGAACGATAAAGGGGGATTGACAACCTTTGGCTTCGCTTCCGGGCACATGGTGCTTGAACGGGTCGGCTTCGCCACGCATAGCTCTTAACCATTACCTATATGGCAAACAACGAATTTGTAAAAGAAATAGCCGATAAGAAATACGAATACGGCTTTACGACAGACATACACACTGAAATCATCGAACAGGGCCTGAATGAGGACATTATCCGCCTGATTTCTGCCAAAAAGCAGGAACCCGAGTGGCTGCTCGACTTCCGACTCAAGGCCTACCGGCACTGGCTTACGCTCGAACAGCCCGACTGGGGACATGTGGCGCTGCCCGAAATTGACTATCAGGCCATTTCGTACTATGCCGACCCTACGAAAAAACAAAAGGACGAGGGTAAAAAGGAAATTGACCCGGAGCTGATGAAGACTTTCGATAAACTGGGTATTCCCCTTGAAGAACGCATGGTGTTGGCCGGCGTGGCGGTCGATGCGGTGATGGACTCGGTTAGTGTGAAAACCACGTTTAAGGAAAAACTGCAGGAAAAGGGCATTATTTTCAGCTCGTTTTCGGAAGCTGTGCGCGAAAACCCGGAGTTGGTGCGCAAATACTTGGGTACGGTGGTTCCGCATACCGACAATTACTTTGCAGCACTGAACAGTGCCGTGTTCAGCGACGGTTCGTTTGTTTACATTCCGAAAGGCGTGCGCTGCCCGATGGAACTTTCTACTTATTTCCGTATCAACGCCCGCAATACCGGACAGTTTGAACGTACGCTCATCGTTTGCGACGACGGCGGCTATGTGAGCTACCTTGAAGGTTGCACCGCCCCCATGCGCGACGAGAACCAGCTGCATGCTGCCATCGTTGAAATCGTGGTGAAGGAAAATGCGGAGGTGAAATACTCAACCGTGCAAAACTGGTACCCCGGCGACAAGGACGGCAAGGGCGGTGTGTATAACCTGGTGACGAAGCGCGGACAGCTGCGCGGTGCGAATTCGAAATTGTCGTGGACGCAGGTTGAAACGGGTTCAGCCATTACCTGGAAGTATCCCTCGTGTGTGCTGATGGGCGATAACTCGCAGGCTGAGTTCTACTCGGTGGCTGTGACGAACAATCATCAGGAGGCCGACACGGGTACGAAGATGATTCACCTTGGCAAAAACACGCGCAGCACCATTATTTCAAAGGGTATTTCGGCTGGTAAGAGCCAGAACTCTTACCGTGGTTTGGTGAAAGTGGGCCCGAAGGCCGTTGGGGCACGCAATTATTCGTCGTGCGACTCGCTCCTTCTGGGCGATCGGTGCGGTGCACACACTTTCCCCTACATTGATGTGGCTAACCCCGATGCTACGGTGGAACACGAGGCTACGACGTCGAAGATTTCTGAGGATCAGCTGTTCTACTGCAATCAGCGCGGCATTCCCACCGAGGACGCTGTTTCGCTCATTGTGGGCGGTTATGCCAAGGAGGTTATCAACAAACTGCCGATGGAATTTGCCGTCGAAGCGCAAAAGTTGCTCAGCGTTTCGCTCGAAGGCAGCGTGGGATAATGCGCTGCGCATACATTGAACTGCAAATCATTTTCGACATTTGCTTACAGACATAGAAAAAACCGTTTCGTTGCGAAGGTATTTGGCAGCGAAACGGTTGTTTTTTTTAAGAAGAAGGGGCTGAAAAGCATCGAAGCAGGGACCTATGAACCTGTTTGATGAAAAAACGAATATTAGCGTAATTATTTATTCAGCGTTCTTTGACATGTTGTGACCACAGAAAGTAAGGCAGGTAAGCCTGTCTGAAACCCATGCGTGCAGATGCGTTTTGGTTACGCACCTTTAATGGAGGCTGCCGCAAACGGATTGAATGGTGATGTGTGGAAACCCCCAAAAAAAAGGTTTCCCTTTACGCAGCACGCCTGTTGCTAAATGGGAAACCGTGGGTAAAAAAATTGTAAGGATTGTGAGCTAAGGAATGGGAAACGGCCTATACCAAATTTTTGCGGGCCTCGTTGATGAGTTTGGCACAGCGTTCCGGGTCGGCCTTTCGTTCTTCGGCGTAGTGTTCGGTGAGGAAGGCAAAGAACTGGTCGTTGCCGGTGAGTTGCGCCAGGTTCTTACATCCTGCTTCGATGCTGACGCTCGTTCCGCACTTCATGTTGTTGGTGTCGATGAGCGAAAAGTGATAGCGTTCGCCAATTTTATCGTACAGAATGTTGGTAGACGAAAAATCGCGATGCAGAAAACCGCCTTCGTGCAAATGGGCCGCAAAGCGCGCAAATGCTGTGAGCACGTTGTGCTGTTCGTCGGTCGATTCGCCGGTGAGGGTGAGCATGTTGTAGCGATAGTTCGAGAGCAGGCAAACGAAATAGGTGGTTTGCTTCCAAAGTCCGTGCCTGTACATGACATAGGCTATTGATTCGGGACTTTCAAAACCGCGTTCGCGCAGCTGCATGGGGCGCCAGTAAGCCTGCTTTCCTTTTGATGATTTGTAAATCATTTGTTGCAGACGCCGTTGCAACGTCGGAGGCGCATAGCGCTTTACACAAAGCGTCAGTCCGTCCACTTTCAGCGTCTTAATCACATTTCGCCCGCTGTGGATTTCGTGGCCCTCGTTCTCGAAATGTTCTTCGAGTTTCGTCATGTAAGCGCGTAGTCTTTCGTATTTTGGGTTGAGAATGATTTTCATGAACAGATTTTGTACAGATTTCAGGATAAGCATTGTGCGCCGTTGCATGAACGACGCTTCATCATTGGCCCCCGACGCAGGCAGGAGCTTAAGTTTGCTATGCTAAAAATGTAAAGGAAAAACTTGGGCATCGTGTATAAATTCGCTACAAAGGTAGTTAAAATATATAAGAATAAAACGTGTGTGATTGTTTTTTTGTCAAAATAATCTTTGTATTTCGCCCGATTTACCCCATACACTCTCGGTTTTGGACCTAAGGCACCTGGAATGTGACGAAAATGAGGCGGTTCGTGAAAGTTAAAAGGAAGTGAAATGCAACGAAAAGCTGGCGGATGAACCCCTGAATAAAGGTATTTTTTTGTAACTTTGCCTTTGGCCCATTCAGGCCATCCCCTACATTAACCCTACTATCGCTTTACAACGATGACAGACAAGACCAAAGACGACTCAGAATTACAAAAAAATAGCCAACCTGCTGACGAAACAACCTCTACTGACGCTGAACGCACGGAAGAGGAGCCAACCGATGATGTGCAGAACGGCGATGAGGCTGATGATAGCCAAACTCAGGCGCATGCTGACTATACCCCCCAACAAACCAAAGACAGAGAGGGAAACTTGCAGCTCACCGGCATGTATCAGAATTGGTTTCTTGACTATGCCTCGTATGTAATTCTGGAACGTGCCGTGCCGCACTTGGGCGATGGACTTAAACCCGTGCAGCGACGCATCTTGCACTCCATGAAGCGCTTGGACGACGGACGATACAACAAGGTGGCCAACATCGTGGGACATACCATGCAATTTCACCCGCATGGCGATGCTTCAATCGGCGATGCACTGGTGCAGCTGGGACAGAAAAACTTGCTCGTCGACTGTCAGGGTAACTGGGGTAACATCCTTACGGGCGATGGGGCTGCCGCGCCGCGTTACATCGAGGCACGATTGTCGAAATTTGCCCTCGATGTGCTGTTTAACCCTAAAACGACGGATTGGAAACTCTCGTACGACGGACGTAACAAAGAACCTATTTCGCTGCCTGTGAAGTTTCCGCTGCTCCTGGCTCAGGGAGCGGAGGGCATTGCCGTGGGACTTTCGGCTAAGATTCTGCCGCATAACTTTGGCGAACTTTGCGATGCGGCCATTCATTACTTGCATGGCGAACCTTTTCACCTTTATCCCGACTTCCTGACGGGTGGTTCGATCGATGTGTCGCGCTACAACGATGGTTTGCGCGGGGGAGCGGTAAAAGTGCGTGCGAAAATCGAAAAACTCGACAACCGTACGCTCGTTATCCGCGAAATTCCGTTTGGCAAAACCACTTCGTCGCTCATCGACTCTATCCTGAAAGCCAACGAAAAGGGTAAGATAAAAATTCGCAAGGTCGACGATAATACGGCGCAAAACGTCGAAATCCTGGTGCACCTTACGCCGGGCACTTCATCGGACAAGGCTATCGATGCGCTTTATGCCTTTACCGACTGCGAAATTTCGATTTCGCCCAACTGCTGCGTCATCGACGAGAAAAAGCCGAAGTTCCTGGCGGTGAGCGATGTGTTGCGCCGCTCGGTGGACCATACGCGCAGTTTGCTCGAAAAGGAACTGCTTATCCGCCGTGCCGAACTGATGGAAAGTTTGCATTTCGCTTCGCTCGAACGCATCTTCATCGAAGAACGCATTTACAAAGACCGAAACTTCGAACAGGCTAAGGATATGGATGCTGCCGTGGCACACATCGACGGCCGGCTTGAACCCTTTAAAAAGGATTTCTACCGCGAGGTGACGCGCGACGACATACTGCGACTCATGGAAATTAAAATGGGACGCATCCTGAAGTTTAACAAGCAAAAGGCTGAGGAACTGATTGCCCGCATGACCGAGGAGGTGGCGCACATTGACCGCGACCTGAAAAACATGGTGGAAGTGACGGCTAACTGGTTTGCGCTGATTCGCGACAAATACGCTGCGGCTTATCCGCGACACACAGAAATACGTTCGTTCGACAATATCGAGGCTGCCAAGGTGATTGAGGCCAACGAAAAGCTTTACATCAACCGCGAGGACGGATTCATGGGCACGAGCTTGAAAAAGGACGAGTTTGTTGAGAACTGTTCGCCCATCGACGATGTCATCATTTTCTATCGCGACGGTACTTACAAGGTGACGCGTGTGCAGGAAAAGGTGTTTATCGGCGAAACGGAACGTGCCAAGAAAGAAAAGCGCAAAAAGGTGGAAATTATCCACATCGCTGTGTTCAAAAAGGGCGATACGCGTACCATTTACAATGCCGTTTATCGCGACGGAGCCAGCAATGCGTGCTTTATCAAGCGTTTCAACGTAACCTCGATTACGCATGACCGCGAATACGACGTGACACTCGGTACGCCCGGCAGCCGCATCCTGTACTTTACGGCGAACCCCAATGGCGAGGCTGAGGTAATCAAGGTGACTTTCCGACCTAATCCTAAACTGAAACGCATTAGTTTCGATAAGGACTTTGGCGAAATTCTGGTGAAGAGCCGACAGAGCCGAGGAAATTTGCTCACGCGCATCGATGTGCACAAAATTACGCTCAAGGCACACGGTGCTTCGACCTTAGGCGGTCGGAAGGTGTGGTTTGACCATGATGTGCAGCGCCTTAACTACGATGAACGCGGTGCTTATTTGGGCGAGTTTCATTCAGACGACTTGGTGCTGGTGATGCTCGACAGTGGCCAGTTCTATACCACGTCGTTCGACATCAACAACCATTACGAACCTACAGGCATTTTGCGTGTTGAAAAATTCAGCGAAACCAAGGTGTGGACAGCTGTGCTTTTCGATGCCGACCAGCAGGGCTTTCCGTATGTGAAGCGTTTCACCGTGGAAAGGGCTTCGCAGACTAAACCGCAAAGTTTCATTGGCGAGAATCCCCAGTCGCGCTTTGTGTTGCTCACCGAGGCCGCTTATCCGCGTTTGCGCGTGACTTACGGTGAGGCCGATGCTTTTCGCGACCCGTTGGAGGTGGACGTGGAGTCGTTTATCGGTGTGAAGAGCTATAAGGCAAAGGGTAAGCGACTGACTACTTGCGCGGTAGAACGCATTGAAGAGTTGCCGCCGCTGCGTGAGGCCACTCCGGAACCCGAAGAGGAAGAGCAGCCCGAGGAACAGCCCGAAGTAAAGACGGCTGATAACACCGAGGAACCCAAACAGCTTTCGCTCTTCGACCTTATGTCTGCTGACGAATAAGTGGGTGCTTAAAACGAGGTTGTTCACCTACTTAAAACGAGATTGTTCACCTGTTCAAAATGAGGTTGTTCACCTGTTTTACTAATGAACCTTATTCATTCGCTGCTTGCGCTTTTTCCCGGCAAATAACGAACGCTTGTTGCCAACAAACGTGCCGTGACGGGTTGAATGCAAACAGCATTTTAAACATAGATAAAAAATATGACGCACCAAGAATTGATGAGACGTGCCATTCAGTTGGCCGTCGACAATGTGAAGAACGGTGGTGGTCCCTTTGGGGCTGTCATTGCACGCAACGGCGAAATCATTGCTGAAGGGGTGAACCGCGTTACGCCGAACCACGACCCGACAGCTCACGCTGAAGTGCAAGCCATACGTGCTGCTGCTGCCCGACTCGAAAACTTCGATTTGGCGGGTTGCAGCATTTACTCCTCGTGCGAACCTTGCCCCATGTGTCTTGGAGCTATTTACTGGGCACATCTGGACCATCTTTATTTTGCTGCAACCAAAACGGATGCCGCACGCGCCGGATTCGACGATGCTTTTATTTACGACGAACTGCCGCTGCCCATTCACGAACGTAAACTGGCTACTGACACGATGATGCAGACTGAAGCGCAGGAACCCTTCGACAATTGGATGCAGAAAACCGATAAGGTGGAGTACTAAATTTTCAGCTTTTGTTTTTACTAAAATGATAACGGCTACCGACTTGAAACAATCAGTTGGTAGCCGTTATTCTTGTTTTGTTGCTAAGGTTGAGGTCGGTTGAGCCTATTCTTCCGCCAATTGTTGAGGCCGGTTGAGCCTATTTTCCGGCCAATTTACGCACTACCTGTCCGTTTGCGTAGCGTATGAGGTACACTCCGCGAGGCAGTTGCGGCAGTTTATCGATGCTGTAGCGCAAACCATTGAGGTCGTAAACAGCTACCGGGCGATTGTCATTTCCCATTTCCACGTTATCCACGGCACTCAACTTCGGAATCATTTCGTCGAGGAAAGTCAAGCGTTTTTGCAGTTGACCGAGCACCTCATCCACCTGCATAGCCAACGATTTGTATTGTTCGTTAGGATAAACCTTAGTGTGCAGTGCCATGCTTTCTTTGTAAGGGACAGCGTAAGTGTCTATCATCTTTTGCAAGTCCGATTTGAATGTATCGACCAAGTTCGGCCGGAAATGCTACAGATTCTTGATTGTCCACATGTATGAAAGCATGCAATACAAAAAACTCCCGATTCGCTGAATTTTTTCCAGTGAATCGGGAGTTTTTTTGTTAGTAGTAATGAAGTCGTCTAAACTTTTCTGACGAAGATTTGAATTGGAGTTTTATCTCTTCTAAATTCAATCTTCACCTTTCTTTTTGGCCGTTTTTTGACCTTTCATCGGTTGTGTAGCGAGCTACACTCCCTCTTCAAGGGCCCAAAAACACCTCAAAAAGAAAGGCAAATCTTGAAATTCATAAAAGTTCAGACGACTTCAATAAGTTATTTCGTAGTCGATTCGCCCTTGCGGTAAAAACCCTTGAGCTGAATGTCGAACGTCAGGGCAGAGTAGGGCGGAATCAGTCCGGCCGAAGCACTCATGTAGCCCAGTTCCTGCGGCATATACACACGCCAGCGGTCGCCAATGCGCATTTCCATCAATGCCGTCGTAAATCCTTCGATGAGGCTGCTCACGAGCAAGGACGTAGGCGAGCAAAATTCAGGGCTGAACACATAGTCCTCGTCTTCATAGAGTCCGCTGTGGTCGAACACTCTTCCGTCGGGATAGTTTTCCGTAGGGATGAGACGTCCGATGTAGTTTACGCGAACCGAATCCGTGTAAAGCGGATAGCCCGAACCCGTGCCGCGTTCGGTGATTTTCACGCAGATAGAATCCGCCGTAACGCCACCCGGCATTTTGGCAAAACTGCGGTAAATGCGCCAGTCACAATGGTTTTCCCAGTCCTGTCCGTAGGTGTTTTGAGCATCAGCGATAGCCTTTTTCGCATCCGCCATACGTTCGTCAAAGAATTTGGCGTTACGGTTCACCCAGTCGTGCGAAAACTCATCATTGTCAGTTTCGGCAATGTTATCATCGCAGGCAGTGAAACCCACCAACGGCAGTAGGGCAAGGAGGAAATACAGAATTTTCTTCATTGATTACAATAGGGGGATAGTGCTCTGATTATTGCAGTTTTTTGAGGAGCGAGGTGATGCTCACCTTATCCTCGATGAGGCTGCGCAGTTCAGCAATGGGAACACGAGTTTGTTCCATCGTATCGCGGTCGCGCAGGGTCACGCAATTGTCGGTCAGCGTGTCGTGGTCGATGGTGATACAGTACGGCGTACCGATGGCATCCATGCGGCGGTAGCGTTTACCGATAGAGTCTTTTTCCTCGTATTTGCAGTTGAAGTGGAACTTCAGGTCGTTCAGAATTTCGTGAGCCTTTTCGGGCAGACCATCCTTCTTAACCAGCGGCATAACGGCCAGTTTCACCGGAGCCAGTGCAGCCGGCAATCTCAGCACTACGCGCGTTTCGCCGTTTTCGAGTTTTTCCTCGGCATAAGCATGACACATTACGCTCAAGAACATACGGTCAACACCGATTGAAGTTTCGATAACATACGGCGTGTAGCTTTCGTTCGTTTCGGGGTCGAAGTATTCGATTTTGCGACCCGAGAACTTAGCGTGCTGCGAAAGGTCGAAGTTCGTACGAGAGTGAATACCCTCAACCTCCTTGAATCCGAAGGGCATTTTGAACTCGATATCGGTGGCAGCGTTGGCATAGTGAGCCAACTTTTCGTGGTCGTGGTAGCGGTAGTTTTCAGCACCGAAACCAAGAGCCTCGTGCCAAGCCAGGCGGAACTTCTTCCACTGTGCAAAGCTGTCGAGTTCCGTGCCGGGTTTTACGAAATACTGCATTTCCATCTGTTCGAATTCGCGCATACGGAAGATGAACTGACGAGCCACGATTTCGTTACGGAAAGCCTTACCGATTTGTGCAATACCGAAGGGCAGCTTCATGCGGCCGGTTTTCTGTACGTTCAGGTAGTTTACGAAAATGCCCTGAGCCGTTTCGGGGCGGAGGTAAATAGTTGAAGCACCTTCAGCCGTCGAACCCACTTCGGTTTTGAACATGAGGTTAAACTGGCGCACATCGGTCCAGTTGCGCGTGCCCGAGATGGGGCAAACAATTTCTTCGTCGAGGATGATTTGCTTGAGTTCGGCCAGGTCCATGGCATTCATGGCGTCCGAATAACGCTGGTGCAGTGCATCGCGCTTAGCCTGGTGTTCGAGCACGCGAGCGTTTGTGCTGCGGAACTGAGCCTCGTCGAAAGCCTCGCCAAAGCGCTTGCGAGCCTTAGCCACTTCCTTGTCGATTTTTTCCTCGTATTTAGCAATCTGGTCCTCGATGAGCACGTCAGCGCGGTAACGTTTTTTCGAGTCGCGGTTGTCGATGAGGGGGTCGTTGAACGCATCAACGTGACCCGAAGCCTTCCACACCGTGGGGTGCATAAAGATGGCAGCATCAATACCCACAATGTTTTCGTGGAGTAGCACCATCGACTGCCACCAGTATTGCTTGATATTGTTTTTCAGCTCCACACCGTTCTGACCGTAGTCATACACAGCGCCTAAGCCGTCGTAAATGTCGCTTGAGGGAAATACAAAACCGTATTCTTTACAGTGAGAAACGATTTTTTTGAATACATCTTCTTGTGCCATGATGTTGCAGTATTGTTGTTATATATTTATATGCGTAATATAATTAAGCCAAAAAGCAGATTTTTCAGGTCTGTTGCGTGCAAAGTTACTAAATATTGCGCGATTGCTGCTTTTTTACTTCCTTAAAAATGCCGCAGCGGCTTAGGGTTATTGCAGATGCGGCTTCTTTTTCAAGCGTTCGGTAAGCACGGTTTTCAGGTTTTGGCTCGTCTGCAAATTCAGTTTTTTGCGTATGTGCGCCCGTTGGCTGTTGATGTTGCTTTCGTTTTTGTTTAGAATCGTACAAATTTCGCTCAGTTTCTTGTCCTGCAGAATGAGCTGGCAAATTTCGAGTTCCGAGGGCGAAAGTTCCGGGAAAATGCCTTCGAGCAGTAGGAAGTCAGCTTCTTGTAGTTTTATTAAATTTTTAACATTCTTGAGCAGTGTTTGTTTGGAATCCTCGGTCATCATTTCCAGCAGCAGCGTAGTTTGTTGTGGGGTAAGATTTGTGCGTGCCATTTCAATGTAAGCCTTGATTTCCGATTTGTTCGTGCGCAGCATTCGCAGTATGTCGCGTTCGTCGGCCTTCAGTTTGTTGTTTTCCTGATACAGCTGTTTGACACTCCGTTCCAGATAATGGGCCATAACCCCTGTCAGGCAGAAAGCCACTACATACACACCGTAAAAATTAAGCAGTGCTTCGTCCTTTGTCAGCACCACGCATACACCGTATATCGCAAGTGAACACACACAAAGTATGTAGGCCACATTTTTAAAATAAGCCACAATGCAGAAGAGGATGTTGAAGGCCAACAGCACCATGTTTCCCACGATAAGCATCAGGTGATAGGGCGTGTGGGCCATCGACGACATAATCATTTCGATTGAGGTGGTGGTTTGCGACAGGAAAATACAAGCTATAAGTGCCGTATGTAACTTTATCACGTTTTTGTGGTAAAGTGCCAAAATTCCAACCGTTAAAAACAAATATACGCGGTTTTGCATCACAAACCAGTAATCCTGCGGTCCGGATAGACCGGCTTCGCCGAATATCAGCGAAAAAATGATGGCTGAGCCAAAAAAGTAAAACAATATTTTTCGTTGACGCTCAATCAGCATTTGTGCATTCTCGATAGCGTTGTAATGTGGAAAAATGGTGAGCAGATTATTTATAAACTTCATATTCAGGCATATCAATGTGTTTTAAGGTGCAAAATTACGGTATTTATCTGCATTAAAGGTTATTCAAGGTTCTATAAATTTGAACTCCTAAATCAGAAACCTTAATTTTGCACTGCGTTTGCATACCAAGGGTCGTTGAGCAACGAAAGGCTTGGGTATAGGATTACTATAGATAATTAAATGACGGATGATTTTTTAAGCTGTCAAATGCACTCGAAATGAAACATTATTCCGGTGTTTTGGTCATTGCTCCGGCCCGGGTATGTGACCCCCATAAAGCAGGCTGTTTTCAAAGTCTGTGTTCTGCTTAAATGCAGATATTTCTTTTTCATCTTTTACGTGTTTGTCGCCGATTGCGTCTCAGCTGAGATGGGTCGGCGATTTTTTTTGTCCCTTTTTTGTGTACTATTTTCTCTTCGTTTAGGTCAGCTCGTGGTAACCAGCCCTTTCTAAATTCAGGTTTCAACCCCCTCGAAAGCGTAAAATTTTAAAATCGAAACGAATCAAACAACTGTTAAAATGTGTGCTTTTTTAAGCAGGCAAAATGGGGCGATGATAGAGTCGCTTCACACATAGCCCCCGTTCACCATGCTGCCCAATAGCAGGGGGCAACATAGTGATGAAGTGCGAACCATTGCAGAGATATTCGTAGCTTCCTAATCGCCCAATCTTTAAATTCGCGGTACTTCGCCTCCGCTTCTGCCCGGTTCACGAAGCACACTCTTCCGATACGTTGCATTTGAAAGCATTTCACCGCTTGGGTTCCTCATGGCGGTTTTAACAAATAACTTAATAAAAGCAAAGGTGAACGGTTTGCCTATCCTTGCATGTCAGGGTGCAATCAGCGTGCGCGGCACCGATTTAGTGGCTTTTTCTCAAAACGCTGATTATCAGTAGTTCCAAGCTTGTTGAAACTAGCTCGGAACTAATTTGCACAAGCTCGGAACTAATT
>ULVW01023173.1_pt1 | contig 23648 bp, 25 predicted proteins | sample 1959801 | NCBI WGS metagenome assembly ULVW01 (sample SAMEA4835796, study PRJEB28245) | human gut metagenome | biome: gut microbiome; material: fecal sample | place: Denmark | collected 2008
AAAAAACGCTAGATCTTTTTAAGATCCGCCTCTTTTGCCTCAAGGCTGGAGTTTATATCCGCTATGCTTTTGTCGGTGGCATTTTGGACGTCCTTTTCAAATTTCTTAAGTTCGTCCTCCGTCACGGTTCCAGCTTTCTGAAGCTTTTTCACCGCATCGATAATGTCGCGGCGAATTCCCCTTACAGCGACCCTTCCCTGTTCCGCCATATCGCGGCAGATTTTGGCAAGCTCTGCGCGGCGTTCGCCGGACAGTGCCGGAATCGGGCAACGGACGGCGTCGCCCATAACAGCGGGAGTAAACCCAATGTTTGCGGCAAGGATTGCCTTTTCCACATCTTTTAAGATTCCTTTGTCCCACGGCTGGATGCGAATGGTCGAACTGTCTGGAGTGGTTATTGCGGCTATGTCCCTCAAACGCGAAGTTGTGCCGTATGCTTCAACCATCACATTTTCGACCATCGACGGATTGGCCTTGCCCGTGTGGACTGTTTCAAACTCGTGGCGCACGTGCGCCACGGCTTTGCCCATTGCGTCCTTCGTCTGTGTCAATGCGGAATTTATGTCCATTTTTAGTCTTTCTTTTTTATTTGCAAACGATTGGACGCGGACGCAATCTGCGCCCGCGCCGATTGGAAATTAGTTCACCAAAGTCCCTATTTGCGCGCCTTCCACGGCCTTTTTTATATTTCCGGGATTATTCATATTAAAGACAATAATCGGTATTTTATTGTCCATGCACATTGAGAAAGCGGTTGAATCCATTACGGCAAGCCGCTTTTCAATTGCCTCTAGGTATGAAATTTTATCATATTTAACTGCGTCGGAAAATTTGTTGGGGTCTTTATCGTAAATGCCGTCAACCTTAGTGGCTTTTAATATGCAATCGGCGCCTATTTCGCTTGCGCGCAAAGATGCTGTGGTATCAGTTGAAAAATACGGATTTCCCGTGCCTGCAACAAAGATAACAATTCTTCCCTTTTCAAGGTGTCTCACAGCCCTCCGCACAATAAAAGGCTCCGCAACCTTTTCCATGGGAATAGCCGTCTGGACTCTAACCGGCACGCCTTCGCTTTCAAGGGCGTTCATCAAGGCCAGCCCGTTTATCACTGTGGCGAGCATTCCCATGTAGTCGCCGGTAGTCCTGTCCACGCCGGATTTTGCGCCACTCAAGCCGCGGAATATATTTCCTCCTCCGACGACAAGGCATATTTGAACGCCCATCTGATGGACTTCCTTCAGCTCCAGAGCCAAATTTTTTAAAATGGAAGCGTCAAGACAATCTCCGTTTGCTGTATCTTTGAGAGCTTCGCCACTAAGTTTTAAAACTATGCGTTTGTATTTCGGGTTCATTTGTATAGTGGCGCAAGCTTCGCAATTTCGGCAGGCTTTTTCAACACTATTTTTTATTTGCCGGAATAAGGAACAACGCTCGCCGAATACGGGGGGCACGCGAATATCTCGCGGGCCAATTTTCTGACTTCGTCAAGGGTCACGTCGGAATATCCGGTTTCGATTGTCCGGGCAAGTTCTATGTTCAGCGGAACCGCCTGCGACAAGTTCAGAACCGCCGAAAGCCAATACTCGTTTTTGCGCTTGTTGGCTTCTACACCCTTTAGAAGGGGAATTTTCGCCCGTTCAAACTCGTCCTCGCTAATCGACGCGGCAACTTTTTTCCCGCAAGCCTTGAGAGTTTCAACAAGATCGGCGTTCTCAGACGGGACCACAAAAGTCATTGCGTACATCAGTCCAAAATCCTTAACCCACGTGCTGGAGTTATTGTAAGCAAACGGGCTGTAAACCTTGCCCTGTTTTTCGCGCACGTCTTTGCGCAATACGTCGTCGAGGACGGCACCAAGGACATTTGCGGCGCGCATGCGGACCAAATCGCCCCTGCCGCAGCTTTGCCACATTACCGCCGCAATTGAGCGAGGCTCGTCAACAGTGCGGTATGTTATTGAAAAATTTTCCCCCAAGGGCTTCATTTTTAAAACCGCCATAGGGTCTTTCTTCACAGGCTCGCGGGCAGACATCGCTCCGAACGTCGATTTTATAAGCTCGATGGCTTCAGGTTTGTCAAAATCGCCCACAATAGATATTTCCATATAGGAATTTTTTAATATGGGTTTCAGCCACTCGGCTATTTCCTTCATTTTTATCTTTTCAAAATTTTTCAATGTTCCCGGTATGCGCGCCACGGGAGAGGCTATAAGCTCGACCGGAAGAAACTTTATTCTGGACATTGGGGAAGTTTCATAATCCAGGTAGAATCCCTGCCCGTATTTCATTAGGGACTCCTCTCCGTCTTCCCTAAATCCTGGATCGGCGAACATAGTTGCGGCAAGCCTCACCATTTGCGAGAAGTCTTTTTTTGTGCTGGCGCCGGTCATGACAAAACTATTGCCGTCCATTCCGACGTTTATATCCATTTTAAGAAGAAATTTCGCCGCATTTACGCTGCTTGCGTCCTGGTATTTTGTCCCGCCGAGCACCAGCGCGTACAGGGCGGCGAAATATTCCGGCCGGTCTGCGGGAATATCAAATATCCCGTTGCCGAAAGAAATTTTCACCATAATCTCGTCTTTTGAAAAGTCGGTTTGTTTCAGGTTTACCCGAACGCCGTTTTCAAAGCGCATCTGCGTTATGCCTAAATCGGGCAATTCGCGCGATTCGGAAATTTTACCGGCAGTTTTAAAATCTGTAAAAATCAAGCTTTCGGTAGCGAACATTTCAGCATCGTACGTAGATTTGCGGGCTTTTTCAAAAGCGGCGGCAGCAATTTTACCAAGCTCCCCGGCAGGCATTTCCGCTTCCGTATCCGAAACAAACACTTTTATTTTTGCCCCGTCAAAAAGGCTTTTTAAAAGCTTTACTGCGTCGGCGGCGCCAAAGTCTTTCAAGGCGTACTTGGCTATTTCCAAGTCGGTTTCAGGAGACGTAAAAACGGAACCTTCGGAAAAAGCCGACGTTATCTCATTTGCCAAAGCCTGGTTTTTGCGGGTTTGCTTGGCTTTGATTTCGCTTTCTATTGAGTCGAATATTTTCTTTTTTGCATTTTCAATCTCGGCGTTGGTGATATTGTGGATGCTCATCAACTGCCTGAAGTTTTCCTCTAGTGCGTCGGCGAACTTTGTGACGGGAGCCTCGGAATTGAAAATAAAGACCCGGCAAAAAGAGTCGAATTCAAAACTTCCCGCCGACCCCTGTGAAATCTTGGAGGCAGGCTTGTCTGCAACCCTCAAATAGCGCGCGCTTATAGCGTTTGAAAGGGCGCGGATGCGATAGTCTTCGACCCTTTTTTCCAGAGAATCTGGCATATTTTTAAGCTCTTTTGCAACTGAAAGCGATGCGTAAGACTTTGGGGTATTTGATGTTGAATCGTAAACGGCATCCACGGGCATAGAATCCGCCCCGAAATCAAATTCAAAATCCGAAGTTTCAAGGTTTCCCATATTGGCTTCGCGCGGAGGTTCTTCAGGGCTGGGCTTCATATCCCCGAAGTATTTTTTTGCGGTGGACGCGATTTCCTTGGCGTCAACGTCTCCAACTATTACTAAAACTATATTTTCGGGGCGGTAAGTTGCGCGGTAGAACTTTTGAAAATCCGCTTTGTTTACATTTTTTATAACGTCTTTTTCGCCTATGGGCATTCTATCCGGGTAAATGGAGCCCTTGAAATAATGGCCTATTTCCTTTACGGCTTTGCGGTAATCTTGATTGTCGCGGGAATCTTTTTCGGCGAGTATAACCCCGCGCTCCCTGTCTATTGCGGACTGTTCAAATAAAATAGAATCGGCATAGTCGCGCAAAAGCATCAAGCCGTCGTCGACAAGCTTTTGCGAGACTTCGGGCATATCCAGCTTATAGACAGTCTCCCGAAATCCCGTATGCGCGTTTGTATCAGCGCCGAAAGCCATCCCCAGCCGCTGGAAATATTCCACCATTTCTCCTGCGGGAAAATGCTTTGTGCCGTTAAACGCCATATGCTCTATAAAATGGGCGATACCCCTTTCCCGTTCCGTTTCAAAAGCAGAGCCACGCGTCACCAGCAGCCTCATGGAAACTCGCTTAGGCGGTTCCGCGTTGCGGTAAACTGCAATCGTCAAGCCGTTATCGAGCTTTTCGACTAAAAGATTCGGGTCAGGCGCTAACATCGGCGCGCCAATTAACGTATTTGCAACAAGAGCCATTATAAGAAACGTTAGTTTTTTCATCATCTATAAATAATATATTCGGAAAATCCGTCTTTTTATGTAAAAATCTTACCGCCAATGCGGATTTTCCTCCCGCTCCGGCAGAAGCAAAACACAGTTTTCCCGGACATTCAATGAGACTTTATTATGCCTTATTTCAGCCATAATTATTAAGAGCAAATAATGGATTCTTAAGTCCGCATTTCAATATTTTTCGGCGGCCCAAAATAGGCAGTCGTCCGAAAAATCGACAACCGCCGGCGGTTCCTGCGCGATAATCGACCTCAAACTGCATTCTAAAAGAACAAACCCCGCAGCCTGCAAATCGTCCTCTATCTCTGAACGCACTGGAGAATGGATAAAAATGTTTCCGTGGTCTCCGCGATAGTAGATATCTCCGAAGTCGTCTAAAACCGGCATCTGAGAATTGCTCAGCCACTGTTTTTTTTCGTTCTCCCAATATTGCCTATTTTTGATGTTGTCTCTGTCGTGCGTGGTGAAAAGGAAGCGCGAGCGCGGTTTTAGAATCCGGGCTATTTCACGCAAAGCTTTTCTTCTATTTTGGCGTCGCGGGATTTGCATCAAGCCGTTAAACCCGAATACCGCGCCTCCAAAACTCCCGTCGCCGAACCCTATCGACACAGCGTCGCAAACCGCGAATTTTATTCCGGACAAATTTTTGGATCCGGCAATTTTCCGCGCCGCATCCACCATGGCCGGAGAAAAGTCGGTAGCAGTAAGGTTCGAAAATCCTGCCAAAGCCAAATTTATCGAAATTCTTCCCGCGCCGCATCCCAGTTCCAGAATGGCGTCGTCCGGATTAAAATATTTGGACACCATCGCGCGCTCAGAGTTCCACAATCCTACTTCATCTACAGCGCGGGCGTAATCTTCTACCACTGGCGCCTTGCAAAAATAGCTTTTCACATCCTCGGGTTTCATTTGTAAAAAACGCTTCCGAATTCCAGAAAGTCATCGCCGAAATCTACGGTTTTACCTTTTATTTCAAAAGGCCTCCCGCGACCGGGAACGAAATCGAACGCCCCTAGAGCACTTTCGCCCAGAACCAAATCTTTTGACCTGTATTCAAAGGCGGAGTCTGCCGCCTTTCCCGCACAAATAGACGCGATTACTCTGGCTCCGCCCTCCGCGTAGATTCCCGTTATGCGTTCCGCAAACATCCTCTCCTTCAACTCCCTCCAAAACTCGGATGGATTTGATTTGGGCGCAGAAATTCTCATCACAGAAATTCCCTGTTTCTCCAAACTCCGTTGCCGATCCAAATCGGCGAAACAATCGCAGACTATTCTGGTATTTTTTGAAAACCCGTCGGCAAAAACGTTGTATTCTTTTAAATTTTTAATATCAGCCAGGCTCAAAGACGCGTCAAAAATGAGCCTTTGCCCGCAATGGACTTCGCCTCCGAAACGCGCGGTAAGCGACGGATTGTCCGCAATCAAAGTTCCCGCCCCCACGCCTATTGCGCCAAACAGTCTGCGCCATCGCATTACGTCGGCGCGCGCGGCGGCTTTGGTTATGGGAGTTGGGCTTCCCGCAGACGCGGCGATTTTTCCGTCTTTGCTTGCGGCGTATTTTACTGCAAGCAGCGCGCGGGAATTTACTATGGAATAATTAAAAATGAAATTTAACCCGCGGCATTCTTCCTCTAATATTCCAGCTTCGCACTTAATTCCGCGCCCCGCCAAGACCTCCAGCGCCCTTCCGCAATGGAGAGGATTGGGATCCAGGGCACCGATTTTAACTTCGGATATATTAGCCTCCGATATGGCATCGCAACAAGCTCCTGTCCTTCCCTTGGTGCTGCACGGTTCAAGCGTGACATAAAGAGTGGCACCTGCAGGAGATTCAGACGCGGAGCGCAAACATTCTATCTCCGCATGCGCCGCTCCGTCGCGCCGGTGGAAACCCTCCCCCACCACTCTTCCGCCCTTTACCAGAACCGCTCCAACCATCGGATTAGGAGACGTGTCTCCCCATCCGCGCTTTGCGAGTTCCAATGCGCGGGACATATGCGCTATGTCTTCAGGAGCCGGCATTCTCTATCCGCCAAAATACGGATTATACTGGCGCTCGTGGGCGACCGTCGTCGGTTCTCCGTGCCCCGGATATATAACCGTGCTTGCGGGCAATGTAAAAATTTTTTCCTTAATAGACTTCTCCAAGGCGGCATAACTTCCGCCCCATAGATCGGTACGGCCGATGCTGTCGGCAAAAATCACGTCGCCGGCAAAAATGACTCCGCGGCCGCCGGAATCTTTCACAAAATAAATTATGCTTCCTGGACAATGCCCCGGCGCCTCAAAGCATTTTATTTTCATCCCGGCGATTTCAAGCTCCATGCCGTCTTTTGGGAAAACGTCTATTTTCGCCCCGGCGAAATCGCCTAGGGAGAAATATTGCAACTGGAATTTAGGGTTTTCCACCAACTGCCTTCCTTCTTCTCCAGCGTAAATTTTCGCGCCTGTGGATTCTGCGAGCGCGGCGGTATCCCATATGTGGTCCCAATGCCCGTGCGTAAGCAGAATTGCAGCAAGCTTGCGCCCATGCTTTTCCAAAATTGAGGGAATTGCCGACGCAGCTCCGAAAGGAGCGTCAACAAGCACCGCCGAATCAGAATTGTCCGGCAAAATTAAATATGAATTTGTTTCAAGTTGCCCCAACGGCAGTGTCAATATTTCCATAAAAATTCTTCAAGTTCTTCAGATTTTGCATCCGGCGTTTTCAAATGCGCTTCCATAGGGCGGCGGAAAGAAAACGCTGTCTCAATTATTTATCGGCGGCAAACCCCATTTCCTTCAGCCAGTCTTCGCACAGATTTATCCAGACTCTGACCCTGTCTTTTTGGTTGTTGAGGCAGAAGCCATGCCCGCCTTTTGAAAATAAAAACAGATCCGCCGGCACCCCCGCTTTTTTTAATGCAAGATAATATGCGATTGAAGCGTCGATATAAGTCTTGTCGTCCTGGGTTTGCACTATAAACGCAGGAGGCGTGCTTGAATCTATTTTCAAGTTTTTGGAAAGCTCAAACTGCGCCGAGTAGTCCATGTCTTGCGGCTTCTCCTTTCCATTCCAACGCCAATCGTAAGTGGGCTGGTCGCAATATGCGGGATATACCAAAACAGTGCAATCCGGCTTGCACGATATTTCGTCTATCCCATCCACATTTTCGTACGCGGATTTATCCGTCGCGCTCGCCCTGGCTGACAAATTAGCGCCGGCGGAAAATCCCATGACTCCTATCTTGTCGGGATTTATATTCAATTCCTTGGCATTTGCGCGCGCAAAGCGTATGGCTCTCTGAATGTCCATCAAAGCCCCTTTGGTATTGTCTGGAATACGGTATTTTAGAACGGCGCAGGATATTCCAGCCTTGGATAATCTCTCTGCTATTTCGACGCCCTCATTCACATACCAAATGTCCCTATAAGCGCCTCCTGGGCAAACTATAATAAGCCCGGACGGGTTGCCGCCGTCCGCCATAAAGAATTCGAGGGTAGGCGTAGACACGAAATTTATGCGCTTATCCTTATTTCTGAAAATTTTAAACGTTTCCTTTTCCTTGCATGCCGTTCCCGGCATTTTCCCTTCCGGCCAAATTTTTTTTACAGCGCCCTCCGACGCGTCCGCCGTCGCAAAAGCGGCAAAAAGACATGCCGCCAGCAAAATAATCTTTTTCATATTTTTCATTGTTTTTAACTTTTGTTAAATTCAAACATTCCTTTTTGCAGCCCCTCATAAAAGAAAGCCCGCACCGCCGCAAATGCCGCCGGAATTTTTATTTTTATATGCAAGGCTAGACTACGCATGCAATATATTTCTAAAAAAAATAGCCGCAATCCAGCAGAAAAAAAATCCGCCAATTTTTCCGCCGTATCAAGGCGCCTCGCGCAGCGCCAAATTATCAAGAACACATTCCCGCGGAAGGCTTAGACATTTTCCTGGGAATGGAGTAAAATCCGTCCGCAAAAAAGCGCCGTTTCTACATTTAAAAACCGCGGCTTTTCAGCCAGTCTTCGCAGAGTTCGTTCCAGTCGTTGACAAGTTTTGCCTTGTCGCGTATCCCATAGCCGTGCCCGCCTGAATCGAAAATATGCAGGCATGAAGGAACATTGGCTTCTTTAAGAGCCAAATAGTAGGCTATGGAGGAATTTATCCATGCGCTGTCGTCCTGGGTTTGCACTATGAACGCAGGAGGCGTTTTCGAATCTATTTTAAGTTCGGAGGCAAGCCTATAGTCGCTGTTGAAATCTTCATGCTTCCTCTTTTGCTTATTTCCCCAGCACTGCTGGAATGTCGGTTCGTCGCAGTAGGCGGGATATATCAAACAGGTAAAATCGGGCCTCGCGGAAACTTTGTCTATTTCATCTATGGCGCGGTATGAATCTGTTGCGTAAAGAGTGCTTGCGCGCGCCGATAGGTTGGCGCCTGCGGAGAATCCCATAACGGCGATTTTAGACGGGTCGATATTCAATTCCGAGGCGTTTGCGCGAACAGTCCTAATTGCGCGCTGCAAGTCCATAAGAGCTCCTTCGCGGTTATTGGGAACCCTGTACTTTAGTATGACCGCCGCTATTCCCTCTTTGGCAAGCCATTCCGCTATCTCCTGGCCCTCAAGATTGTACGCTAAAATAGAATATCCGCCGCCGGGAGATATTATTACGGCACCGGTTGGTTTTCGGCTTTTTGGGATATAAAATTCGAGAGTCGGCTTTGAAACAAAACTTATGCGTGTCACGCCGTCGGCGGCAGTTTTTGCCACTTCTTGTTCGCCGCATGCGGGCCCGGGCATTTTGCCTTCGGGCCACAAGTCTTGTTTAGATACGCTAAAGTCGTCCGCAAACGCAGCCGACACAAAGCATAAGCCTGCCAGAATAGATATTAACTTTTTCATATTTCGCCGTTTTTTTTATTTAAAGCAAACCGGACGAAATCTCGCGCGGATTTGCTTTTGTAAAAAATATCACCACGTATTTGCGCGCGTCAACATAAACTTCCAAAAGGTTTCCGATTTTTTCGGAAATTAATACGGGTAAAAATATCCGTTTTTTACGCCCGAGCGCGCTTTGTGGAGGTGTAAAGCAAGCGCTTTTCTTTGCGCCTATCCCCACATATACTAATGCTAAATACACCATGGCAAAAAGCGCGTCGGCAGCAAGGCGCACAAAGAGAAACTTTTCCCTGAAAATGCGGAGCAATTGGCAGGTTTTAGATTCTCCCGTTTTTACACCGGCTGTGGATTTCCAATATCCTGCGGAAAAATTTCCGCTGTTTTTTTGTAAGGGCAATCGTATTTTTCGCAATCTCAGCCGCCAAAGCCTCCCTGTCAGACCCGCCGCTGCAAAGCCATTTTACCGTTTCACGATAGCCTATTGCCGAACGCGCCGCAGGATTTTCAAGCATCCCCATATCAATCAATGCGCGGGTTTCGTCTATTAGCCCGCCTCTTACCATCGCGCGGGAACGCGACAAAATGGACTCGTTTAGAGTTTGGGAATCAGGTTCCAATATAATTAAATCGCGCTCCAAATCGCCCATGGGACACGGCAATTTTGAAAAATCGTCGAGAAGCTCCGCCACTGATTTTCCGCTTGCCATGCACCGCTCCAAAGCGTTTTTTGTGCGGCGCGGATTCCGCATATCGACAAATTTTGGAGCGTCGGGATCAATTCTCAGAAGCGCTTCTGCGAGGCCTTCTGCTCCTCCCTCTGATTCAATCTTTCCCGACTCGGCCCTTATCGAAGCGTCAATAGGCAAATTATCGACAACCGCAGCAAACCATGCCATAAGATAAAATCCGCTGCCGCCGGCGACCACTACATTTTTTCCCCTTGAGACGATATCGTCCAAAGCGGCGCGAGCGCAGGAGACATATTTTGAAACGTCGAATATTTCCGAAACATCCGCCACGTCTATCAGATGGTGCCTTACGCGCGAAAGCTCAGCCTTTGACGCCTTGGCGGAACCTATATCCATATGGCGGTAGACTTGTACGCTGTCGCACGACACTATCTCCGCATTGTTTTTCAGCGCAAATTCAATCGCCGCAGCGGTTTTACCTGAACATGTGCAGCCTGTTATTACGGTGACTTTTGTCATTTTCTGAGCGCAAGTTTTTTGCAGAGCGGGCACATCGTCTCTGGAGTTTTGCAAGTGTGCGCCTTGCAATATTCCCGGCCGTAATAGATTAGCTGCAAGTGTAGGTCTGCCCACTTTTCCTTTGGGAACAAGCGCTTCAAATCTTTTTCAGTGCGCTCCACGCTGCTTCCGTCGCTTAGGCGCCAGCGGCGAGCTAGCCTGTGTATGTGCGTATCCACCGGGAAAGCCGGCTCTCCGAATGCCTGCTGCATTATTACGGAAGCAGTTTTGTGCCCAACGCCGGGAAGCGCTTCAAGTGCCTCGAAACTTTCGGGGACTTCCCCTCCATGCTTGCTCGACAAAATTTCCGAAAGGGCATGTATATTTTTTGCCTTTGTCTTAGAAAGCCCGCATGGCTGTATTATGGAGCGTATCTTCTCCACGCTCAGCGCAGCCATTTTCTCCGGGGTGTCAGCCAGGTCGAAAAGCTTGGGAGACACTTCGTTGACGCGCTTGTCCGTGCATTGCGCCGAAAGCACCACTGCCACGAGAAACGTGAACACATTGCGGCTCCGCAGAGGAATTTGCGGATCCGGATATAGCCGGGCAAGCTCGTCGGAAACTATTTTTGCGCGCTCCGCTTTAGTCATCCCGATTTAATCCCTTCCCTTTATTGCAAAGGATATTTTGTAGGTCTTGCCGCTCTTTATTTGGGCGTCTTCGTATGGAATAGCCCCCCATGAATTTACTCCGCCAACTCCCATATTCATGGCAGAAACACTCACGATATTGAAATCTCGTTCCGGCAATTGGGTGGGATGGAGAGCCTGTTCTATATCTTCTATTAAGCACGGGTATGTCGATAACTCAAAGAATCCTCCCTGGGAATAGATGTTTAACATTGCCCCCACTCCAGACCCGAGCAGCGTGGCATGGCGGACTTCGGCGACATTCGACGCCTCTTGCGGATCTGAATATTTGTGGAACGCCGACGAAACAGAGTCTTTAAAGTTGCCCACCCAAGTTCCTTGGTCGCGGTCTACGTAATTTTCGTAAGGTCCTTTGCCGTACCAGAAGCGCGTATTGAGATTCTTGTTGACAGCAAATTGCATGCCCATACGAGGCAGCATGGGCAGGCCTTTGGCAACGGCAATCTCGCCGTTTACGTAAATTGTGCCGTCGGGATAAATGTCGTATGAAAAAGTCGCCGAAGAATCCTTGGCAGGAATGGCGTAGCGGCTTTCAATCCTTACGAAGGACCATCCCCCGTCGGTCTGCTGCCGCGAATCGAACCTCACAAGCCTCATTCTCTCGGCTGCTGTTCGCCATACTGCGAGCTTTTCGGCAAGCTTTGCGCCCATGTCGTTATTTGTCTGCGGGCGCCAAAGGCTGAGGCGCATTTCTCCGGTTATTAATTTTTTCCCGGCAAAATCGTACGAGGAAAGCCAGCCGTTGCGCTTATTGAAAACAGCCTTAAAGTCGTCTCCGACCACTGTCAAGAAGTCGCTTGAATTTTCAACGCTCAATTTGCCCTCTTCGTTTCTGGCGGAAAACTGCCTATATTTTCCCCCAAGCGGGAATTGTTCCCATGCGACTTCGTACCCCGCCGGGACCGCATTCGATGTGGCGGACTTGGTTTTGTAAGACAGGCGCAGGAAATACTCGCCGTCCTCCGACATATCTACATCAGACAAATCTATTATTGCGCGCGCCGTCGATTGGGGCTGCACAGGGGCAAGATCAAAATCGCCATCCTCAATTTCCCTGCCGTCGCGGGTGACGGTCCAAGAGGCGGAAATATTGCCCAAATCCGTAAAGAAGTTTTCGTTAAAAATATCCACTTGGGCTATTCCGCTTTCGAACGAAACAAGCTTTGAATGTATGTTCTGATGCGTTTTTTTAACTTCCCAAACTTGCGGGCTCGGGAATATGTCCGCCATAACAAGTCCGTTCATGCAAAATGAACCGTCGTTCGGGAAATCGCCGAAGTCTCCGCCATAGGCAAAGTACCTCTTATTTGACGGAACCTGCCTGAAATCGGCGAAATCTATATTCGAAAGAGTCCTGGCGCCGTCGGGTTCGGCCGTAAAGAAATCCCTGTCTAAGACCGCATCGACAACCCTGAATTTTTCAACTGCGCCAACCACGGAATCCTTGGATTCCTTGTTGCGCGGCGTAATCATCAGCGGATTTGTCCCAAAGAACGAAATATCCTTGGATATTTCTTTTGAGGCTATTCTTTTGCCATCCAAATATAGCGCCATCTCGCCGTTTCCAGCCGACGCGGCAATTTCGGCGGTTTTCTTGAAATCTGCGGGAGCCTCTAAAATGTCCCACGCCGAGCCATTCCAGACGGAAAAAGAAAGAGTTTTGCGCTTATCGACAAACATTAGTACAAAAACCCCCTTCTGTTCCGCGAGAATTTCCGTGGGAGCAAAACGCACGGGATGGGGCTGCTTGGAAATTTTTGCCGGACCTTCGTCATAATCAACTTTCGGCTCGAACCCTTGCGAGTTGAGCTTTAAAGCCACGGTAAATGCTCCAGCAGGGCGCTCAAATAGCCCCGGAACCGCAACGGCTCCGGCGCGCTCCATGACGCGCTTCGTTCTTGAATCGGGAAAGACGCAAATAGAGCGTTTTGTATTGGCGGAATCCTTGACGCGAACAATCGGCTCCGCATTCTTATATATTCCTTGGTCTTTCCAGTCCCAAATAAACCCGCCTTGAAAACGCGGCTCTTTGCGAACCAAATCCCAATAGTTTTTGAGGACTCCGCTGCTGTTGCCCATGGCGTGCGAATACTCGCAGAGTATGACTGGATGGCGCTCAGAAGGCTCCAGCTTGTCCTCTTTGCGAAGGAATTTTACAATGTCTTCAGGGGTAATGTACATTTCGGAATAAATATCGGCGTAGGTCGGGGGAAGATTTCTGTCGTAATGCACCAAGCGCGAGGCGTCGCGCTTCTTTACCCATGCGGCGGCGTCCTCAAAAGCCTTGCAATCCATAGTCTCATTGCCCAGAGACCAAAATACAACGCACGGATGGTTCTTGTCGCGCTCTACCATATTCTTTACCCTATCGAGAGTCGCAGCCTCCCATCCCTTGCCGATTGGGCCGTCTTTATTGGTGTAGAGTTCGTGCATTTCGATGTTGGCCTCGTCTATGACGTACATTCCAAGCTTGTCGCACAAATCGTAAAAAGAAGGATGGTTGGGATAATGCGATGTGCGTATGGAGTTGATATTGTATTTTTTCATCGCAAGAATGTCCGCCTTCGCAACATCCGGAGTTATAGCCTGCGCAAGCTCAGGCGAATGCTCATGGCGGTCGACTCCCTTGAACAAAACAGGTTTCCCGTTGACGAGAACCTGGCCGTCCTTTTTCTCAACGCTGCGGAAACCAACGTTGAATACGGTATAGATTTTTTCTGCGCCCGCAGTTTCAAACTCTACGAGAAGCTTGTAAAGGTTAGGATCCTCGGCGCTCCACGCCTTTACATTTTGAATTGTCGGAAAATTCCAGCGGCAGAGCATTGACGACTTAGGATCTATTTCCGAACCAAAATCGGCGTCCGAAATAAGGCGGTTTGACGAATCGTATAGGCGTCCGGAAAGCTTGAAACCCCGCCGAATGCCGGTTGGGTTTGAAACGAGCAGCTCGGTCACCAACGATCCGTCGCGGTAATTGTTTTTCAAGGTTGCCTTGTTAAACACGTCGCGCAGGGCAATATCCGGCTGCCACATTAAAGTGACGTCGCGGAATATTCCGGCCAGGCGCCAAAAGTCCTGGTCCTCAAAGTACGAACCGTCGCTGTATTTGTAAACCTCGACAGCCACAGTGTTTTTGCCCAAAGCCAAATATTGCGTTATGTCGAACGTCGCGGGAGTGCGGCTATCCTGCGAATATCCGACTTTCTTTCCATTTACCCACAAGTAGAAAGCGCTGCTTACCCCGTCGAATTTCAAGAATACTCTCCCGCCTTTCCAATCCGCAGGAAGTTCGAACGAGCGTCGGTACGACCCAACGGGATTTCGGAAATCTTCGGCGTGGGTAGTATAGGAAGCGTCGGGTTCGCCCATCACAAAGGGCTTGTTCATTTTGAAAGGATAAATGATATTTGTGTAATTGGCGACTCCGTGCCCGTGCATTTCCCAGTTTGACGGAACTGGAATAGAGCCCCATGCAGAGTCGTCAAAATCTGGGCGATGAAAATCCTTTGGGCGCGCGTCAGGATTTCCCGAAAATCTGAACTTCCAATCCCCGTTTAGCGACGCCTCAAAGGGTGTTTTGCCCTCGGCAAGCGCGGCTTCGGCGGTCGGATAAAATTTCATTGTTGCGCTTGCCGGCTCTTTATTGATTCTAAAAACCGATTCGTTCTGCCAATCCTCGGAGGCAGAAAGGGAGAACGACGCAAAGGCCGCAATAAACGCGGCGGCGCTTTTTATAAACGTATGTAATTTCATAAGCGCGTTTATATTTCCGAAAAACCCGTCTTTCAAGAATAATTTGCAATTTGCCCGGGCGCCGCGGGAATAGGCTCTGGAGGCGGAAGCCTATGCGCTGCGCCAAGCCGCGCATTGATTTCAGGGCGGCGGCAGCGACCTTCCCGGATATTCTTATTCCAAAATGTCGGCATATTGTTAAAACGCCAATTTCGACCTATTCTCAAGGCATTCTGATACTCGGCGCAAAAAAAGAATATGAAAAAATAAAAATTTTTCTTGCAAGGGCTAGAAAAACACCTACTGTGCAAGCCTTAAATTTGTTAAGCCTGACTAGCTCAATTGGTAGAGCAGTTGACTCTTAATCAATTGGTTCGGGGTTCGAGTCCCCGGTCAGGTACTTAGCTTAAATAAAGGGTTTGCAAGCGCAAACCCTTTTGTTTTTGCGGGTTTGCGGGCGGTTTCACTCTTTCTGTCTGTTGATTTTTGCCACACATTTGGATGCATTTAAATGCAGGTGGATGCCGTGAAAATTTGGCTACAAGATTTTCCATTTTACCCATTTTTTAGACCTTTTTTGCATGCTGTTTACTCCTGTTTTGTAAAAAAAAAGAGCCATTTTTTTGGCTCTTTCTTTGGTAATATCAATATAGTACAAAAATTAAATCTCCTTTATTTTATAAGATTTTTGTTTTTTTATAGAGCCACAAGCATCGTCTTTGGCTATAAGCTTTTGGGCGTATACCCGGATTTTTTCAGCCGTTTGGGGTAGGGCATAAAAAATCAATCTTACTTTCTTTTTTTCCGGCGGAAGCTTTTTACGTCCCGCGCCTGCGCGCCTCCCGCCGTGTCCGCATTTACATTGAGATAAATTCTGCTCTTGAGTCTGCATTGTCTTTCTTTCCCGTTTTGCCAAGCCAACGCCAATAATCCGACGTTGATATGAGTTTTAATTCTACTTTTGTTTTGAAATCGCGCTCAACTTCGGCGGAAAGCCATTTCATAAGCTCAGTATGCTCCGCATTCCCTCCCGCCCAATATTCGGATGGGCGGAAGTAGCGCAAGCTTTCGTCGTCTTCATAAATTGACAATTTTATTTTTTCCGAAAATCCGCCGTTTTCTTCAGCGAATCTCTCTATTTTAGCATAAACTGCGCTTTTTATTTCGTTTTCATTTGGCTATAAAGACCTTGACTTTTCGCGACCAAATGACAAAACCGCAAGCATTGTCAATGCGTTCCGAACCTAAACTTTCATCGCAATCATACCGCGACACTTCGATTGTTTTTGGTGCGTCAAATTTAACAATCGTAATGGGAAATTTCGGATTATAAATTTGGCGCCTAGTTAATATTTCCGATGTTTTAAATTCTTTAAAATCGCACTCGTCTATTTCTATTGTATTTTCACCGGCGCCGTAAAAATTAGAATAATAAGCGCCATCAATCTTGATAGAGCCTATGTCAGAGATTGTTGTGAAAGTCTTGATAACGGTGCCTTTTAGAACCTTTGACAAATCCTCGTCGCGCGCCTTAATTTCCAGAGCCATCTTTTCTTCAAGCTCCGAGCGCGTGAAGTCTTTGACAACCTCGATATATTCTCCAAGCTTTCCCCCGCGCGAGGCGTCGTTGCCAAACGTTACATATCCTTTTGTAGCTGCATAACGAAAAAAATCCATGTCTTTTGACGACAACGTTTCTTTATAGCAGCTCCAAGACCCGTTTCCGGCAGCTTTATAGCGCCTAATTTTTTCACCTTTTTTATATATATTTTTTTTCATTTTTTTAGCATTTCATCTGTCTCTCTTTGAATTGGAAATAGCGCACTTGAATACGGCGGATTTTAAAATAATCTTTTACTTCTCTAAAAATCCTTATTAGACATTCAAGTATAGCTTACTTTAAACATTTCCATTATTTCTTTCATGCATCCTTATATATTGGCGACAAACTAGAGAATTTATTCAAAGAGCTTGTTTTAGTATATATGCCTTATTATTAGTTTTTAAACTATAAAGGCTTCTTATGTTTTCAAATTCTTTTTGATCCATAAATAAAACGCATATATATGACCATACTCTAAGTATTACACGGTGCAGCTTTCATTTAAACTTTTTCCTGGCAACTAGATATATTCAGTGCTTTTTGCTCCCGTCTTTTAGTTTCATCCCGGTATCTCAAATAGGCGCGTTTCTACAACATCAAATCCGTATTTGCGCAAATCCAAACCCTAAGCTGTTCCAGCAAACCGTAAGCCCGCTGCCGCAATTCGCCCAACTCGGCAGGAGGCATTTTTAAGATATCGGAAAAAATACGCTTTTTATCGCTGGCAAGCCCTGCATAAAAATCTTCGCGAACAGCATACCCTTCATCACGCGCCAGAAGATAAAGGAATTTTATTTCGACTATCGGCGGAGGCATTCCCACGGAAAGAGCGTCCAACGCCCTTTTCAGGCGGCGGGAAAATAATCCGCAATCCTCTATATGCCTGCCGTTCTTTGCCGTGCAGCCCGCCAGATTGGATGCGGCCTCAAATGTCTCGTACGACGCGGCAATTCCCTCCCTATGCCTTAATACTTCAAAATCGCGCATAAATTTTAGCGAGCCGGGGGTATCCGCACGCGCAAATGCCGAGATATCGTCGAATAAATCCGGAATTTGCGACGTTTTTTTTGCAGAAGTTTTTTTCATCATCTGCACAAACCCGCAATTTTCGGAAAACACGGTTATAAATACGGAACTTTCACCGCGTATTTCGCGGTCTATAACTGTGGCGCTTAGAATTTCGAAGTCTTGCATTAGACGACTTTCCCGTCTTCGCCCGGCTTCCAAGCCGGAACAACAGCGCCGCCGGAAATAATAAGCTTCATCGCGTCGCCGACAGACATATCTAAATACGTCAGCTGCTGTTTGGGAACCATAATCAGAAATCCGCTTGTGGGATTGGGAGTGGTGGGGACGAAGACATTTATTACAAATTCGCCCGTGCGGGACTGTATTTCTCCCTGCGCGCTGCTGGTGACAAACCCGACCGCGTAAACGCCCGCCCGCGGGAACTCCAACATAACCACGCTCTGGAAAACGGCCTTATTCTGCTTTGAGAAAGTGTCAACAATTTGTTTTACCGTCCTATAAACAAGCCCTACCCCGGGAATTTTATTTATTATGGACTCGGAAAAACCTATGAGCATGCGCGCAAAAAGAAAGCGCGACAATACGCCGAGAGTTGCAATTAGAAGCAAAACCACGAGAGTGGAAAGCGCGTCGAGCATAAATATTCCCATTGCGGAATGGGGAAGAGACCTGTCAAGGGCATTAAAGATTGGCGCAAATAGAAGCTGCGATACAGGAGTGCCGATATTGCGGACTAAAAATGCCAATAAAAATACCGTCACCGTAATGGGCAATGCGATAATCGCGCCGGTTAGAAGATAGTTTCCTAATTTTTTAAACATTGAATTTAAATATGGGTGTTTTGAATTTTTCTCTTAAAATATCCATTGCAAGCGCTTCTCCTTTGCGCATAACAAGAGCGTCGGATTCCGAGATGTCGTCTATTCCGGCAAGATGCAAATACCCGTGCGCTACGTAAAGGCTTAACTCTTGGCTTGGAGTGGTCCCAAATTTCTTGGACCAATCAAGCGCGCGTTCCGCGCTGGCGCATATCTCGCCCAGCATTTCGTCATCGCCCTCAAACGTTATGACATCCGTGGGAGTCGGCTTATTCATGAAGTCGGCGTGTATGCGCGCCAAGTCGGCATCGTTAAAAACAGCAATAGAGAGAACGCCCGGAAGTGCGCGGAACTTTTCCGGCAGACCGGCATCCAATTCGTGGATGAACCTTACAAGTTTGCGCCTGTCTATTTCCACAAAGTCGCAAAAATTTGAAATGTCTATTTGTCTTGCGCTCATAACATGTCCTGTACGCGCTTTAAGGAATCCACCGCGTCGGAACGCTCCACAGCGCGGTTTAATTCCAGCGTAAATATATGCTTTTTGGCGTCGAAAAACTTTGAAATCGCCTTAAAATCTATACAACCTTTTCCTATGGCGATATGGTCTTTGCCCGACTCTGAACAGTCGTGCAAATGCCATCCGCAAACAATGTCCGCAGTGCATTCGGCAAGCTCCATCTGCGTATATATGCGGGCAAGCTCCTTGCGTTTTGAATGGCCTACATCGTGCCAGAATTTTGCGCGCGGCAGATCGCGCAGAGCCTCAAAGAAAGCGGCTATATTCCAGTCGAGGGGCAGTTCCGGATACGCCTCGCGGTTTTCCAGCCCGAAGAATACCCCGATTTCCTCCGCTGTCTCATGGAGGGCGGATATGTTTTTTGCTATATTCTTATAGTCTCTTTTTTCCGACCTTCTAGCGGCTTTTTTCTTAAATTTTTCAACAAGTTTAAGATAGCCATCGGCGCTTTCGAGGCCCTCGTATCCTTTTTCATCGAGGATGGCGGCAATTTTAGAGTCTGGGCGCCTAAAGAAATAAGACAACTCACCGCAGTGGCATACGACAGCCTTAGCCCCAAACATGCGCGCAAACTCCAAAGTATTGCTTGTGTGGCGCCGCCACTGCCGCGACTCCAGAGCGTTTCTGGTAGCCGGGGAAAATAAATTCGGAGCCGCTCCCTTGGCAAAAGGCGGAACCGGACAAAAATTATGCAGAGACGACACCTTTACCACGCCCTCCTTGACGGCGCGCTCTATTCCGTCCATTGTACCCATTGTAGTCGAGTGCCCTAACTCAACATATTCAAAACCCATATCAGCGGCCTCTTGAAGCATTGCGTAGCCGTCTCCGGCAAATTTTCGCTGCAGATAGCTTGTCGAAAGCGATATTACGGGTTTTTGAAAATCCTCCGCGGCGTTGTTTTGTTGTCCTATCTCGACCATATTCTTAGGCAATTAAGCATAAAATACTCCAAAGCGGGCGCGTCTTGCATGTTCAATTCCATAAATCCCGAAGACTTTTCCAAAGCGTCGACCGCCCTGCCCAATTTTACGGCGGGGACTCCCGCTCCTCCGAGCGCGCAAGAAACACAAGCGTTTTCAATGTCGGCAAACATTTTTTTGCGGATGGCCCTGCGTTCACCCGCTGCGACGGCCTCGAGCATTTCGTCGTCCAAGTCGTCTTTTTGTGCGTCGTCCAAATCCGACTCTGCATCGGTAAGGCGGGAAAGAACGCAGTCAAAGCGCGCAAGCAACCCGTAGCAGTTCATAATAGCGTCAGAAAGCGACACCTTTTTCCCGACTCCCCCCATCAGAGACCTCTGCCAGTTTTTGAAGTCATCCAGCCATTGCAGCCATTCGTCGTCGTCTATTGGCTGGGGGCGGCAATCAACCCGCAATGCTATGCAGCGGCTGCGGATTGTATTTAGAAGATCGTTAGGGCGGGTCGTAAGCATAAAGATTGTCGTTCTTTCCGGAGGCTCCTCGAGCGTTTTCAGAAAAGCGTTTGCCGCAACCGCATTCATTCTGTCGGCCTCGTGAATTATGGCGACCTTCGCCCCGCCCTGGCTAGATGTCTGACGCAAATCCTTCAAAAGCTTCCGCATTGTATTGGGCGGCCATTCCCCTCCGACCCTGTCGCTATCGCTCCCGATTTTTATGAGGCGCATCTTGCCCTCCGGGCGGAGCTCGAACAAATCCGGATGCCTGTGGGCCGGCCTGCCGAAAAGCTCGCTTGCCACGGCCATGGCAGTATCCTCAAGCTCCCTCAAAGACGAACCGTACAGAAGGACTGCATGGTGGAGCCTTCCGGCGCGTTTTGCGCGCAAAAGAATGTCTAGAGCGCTAGAGCCTGCCATCAAGCCTTCCTTTCACGGCCTGAAGAATTTTTTCAAACGTGTCCTCTTTTGACCCTGAAGAATCGACAACCGCAATGCGGCCAGGGTTTAAGGCGGCAAGCTTCAAAAAAGCTCCCCGCACAGACTCGTAAAAAGAAAGCTCCTCAGCCCCCATTCTGTCAACAGCGCCGCAGTCCCTGGATTTTGCGCGCGCCAACCCAAGTTCAGCTGGAACGTCCAGCACAATAGTCAAATCGGGAGTAGCCCCCGCCGCAGCAAAAGAATTAAGCCATTCCACGCTATCGCTGCCTAGATTGCGCGCTACACCCTGGTAGGCGGAAGTCGAATCGTAAAATCTGTCGGAAATAACTATATTTCCGGCGGCCAAAGCCGGTTTTATAAGCTCCTCCACGTGTTGGGCGCGGGCTGCGGCAAACAGTAGTATCTCAGCCTTCGGCGATATTTTTTCCCCGTCTGAAGCGTGCAGAAGAATGTTGCGTATGCGTTCCGAAAGCGGAGTCCCCCCGGGCTCGCGCGTCACCACACAGCTTTTGCCGGCAGATTTAAAGTATTCAGCCAAGCTCTTTATGTGCGAACTCTTTCCGCACCCTTCGCTGCCTTCAAATGTTATAAATATTCCACGCGCCATAATTAAATTATTCGCGTTAAAATTAACGCGCCCAAAAAGTATCGCAACTATTTTTTCTCATTCTGGCGGAGAGCTCCAAACAACAGAGAGCTGCAAGCGCACCGCCAGAAAAAGAGGCAAACCCCTTTCCGTGAAAAAGGAATTCCGTCAGCGGATCTTTGCGCAATCCCATTTAAACAGAGACATCATCAATATCCAAAAGCTTGCCTGAACAGCTATGCACTGGAACGGGCAATCAATTACAGTCAACACTGAAAAGCACGCCAATGTAAAGAAAAGAACCATTCCTGACGCGCTAAAATCAAACCGAAATATCCACAATATAAAAAATGCCAAAGGCGTTATAACCGACAAAACCAGTCCGACTAGGCCGTTTTCCACAAGTTTTTTGACCGGCTCGGAATGCGGTGAATCCCATGCGCAATCGCCCAAATCGCTGCTCTGGTAGAAAGCGAACACATTCGGGAAAGACCCCGTTCCCCATCCAAAAGCTGGTTTAAGCTCTATTATATCTATAGAATCGGCAATCAGAGCTTGGCGTTCCGCTAGGGTAGCGCAGCTGCGGCTGTCCGAATTTACTATAAGCATTTCATCCCCGTCGTTTACCGATTCGATAAAGGTAGAAACGCAAGCCGCCGCAGATATCAGCGCCACAACCAAATACATTGCGCACGGTATAACTGCCGTCGACATGAAATTATTTTTGCGCCGGCGCGAATATTTTGAAGTCCAATGGCGGCTTAGATTTTTACCCGTCGGAACCGTATCAATAAACAGAACCGAACACGCAAACGCCGCTAAAGCCGCCGCCAGGGCCCGTTCCGCCGGAGTACCGCAATACAGGACTGAAAGGAACAATACCAACGCAGCCAAGAGCGATAAAAACCTTAGGGAATAAAAGAATGTTGACAATCTAAACCTTTGGGCGGAATACACCGCGACCGTCAATGCCCCGCCCATCCATAGAATAGCAAGAGCCGCCCACCAAGAGGCAAACGGATATGTGAAAAATCCTCCTTCCCCAAAAGAAGGCATATTTTCAAACCCCATCACCGACAAAATAGATTCGTAAATAAGACCTACAGCCGCTATCGACGCTGCAATAAGCGCGCAATAAAAAATTATCCTTCTTACTATGTATCTTGATTCCGTGATGAAATAAATTGACAAACCGCAAGCCACGCATCCTATGGTTATTAAATCCGGAGTAAGCGCGGAAACAATGCCCGGCGCCGCAGATATAATCGAAGATCCGCAGTCGTTTATAAGATTTAAATATTCCCTGGACCCTATTTGGATATTCTCCAGCGCCGGATGCCCAAGCCCCGCAATCGTCAAGCCCAATGTTATTATGTAAGGGGAAAGCGCCAACAGAAAACGGAGCCATGTATGCGGGGAAGCGTCCAGCCACGACCTGCTATACACAAAAACGTTTATGGGCGCGAGAATCCCCAGCGCAATAAAAAGCCCTGTTATAAAATCCGACGCTCCCCCGAAAAAAACAGCGGGGATTGCAAACATCGACACGGCATTCACTATTAAAAGTCGCTCATTGCCGTGCCTTGCCTCTTTATTTACTACTTCTTCGTCTAGCATTCGTATCAGTCTATAAAATGTATGGATTTTGCAACATCTTTTGACGTTTTTTCACCCGATAGAATCTCAACTATTTTCAATGCAAATTCAACTGCAGTCCCCGCCCCGCGGGATGTAATTACATTTTTATCGAAAACAACCCTTTTTGACTGGTCGCAATTCCCGAGGCTTTCCGCCACGCAGGCATGGGCCGTGCACATCGTTCCCGCTAGAACTCCTGCAGTGTCTAGGACTACCGGAGCGGCGCAAATAGCCGCCAACAACCCGCCGCTTTCGGCTTGTTTTTTTAAGACTTCTAAAACAGGTTCGCAACCTTTAAGATTATGGACTCCAGGCCCGCCGGGAAGAACGACTATATCGAAATTCCGCCGGCAAACATCCTTAAAAAAGGCATCGGCCTCAACCGTTATTCCGCTCCTGCCAACGACGCAAAGGCCGCTTTCAAGCGACGCAGTCAGAACGTCAACCCCGGCGCGCCGCATTATGTCTATTGGCGCTATTGCCTCAATTTCCTCAAACTTATCGAACAGTAGTACAAGAGCTTTTTTCATAACCTTTTTTATCCTCTATGACATTTTTAATCTCGCGCCAATATTCGGCAGACTCAAACAATCCGCCGTGGCCGTAGCCTTCAAACCAAACAAGCCTCGCGGGAGACGACTGCGCAGACTTAAAATTTATGCGGGCGTTGCGCGGAGCCACGGTAATATCGCGAGTCCCATGCATAATGAGAATCGGCACACCGTCTAAATTTTCTATTATCCGCGCATTTCCCAAAAGCTCCCAAGGCAAAGGGTCGAACGGAAGTATTGCATATGGTATAGACGCAAATCCCCCCACTAAAACCAGGGCGCGCACCCCCGGGAAAGCCTCCGCCATATGGCAGG
>ULVW01018939.1_pt1 | contig 23416 bp, 17 predicted proteins | sample 1959801 | NCBI WGS metagenome assembly ULVW01 (sample SAMEA4835796, study PRJEB28245) | human gut metagenome | biome: gut microbiome; material: fecal sample | place: Denmark | collected 2008
TTGAGGCATGGGAGGCTGTGGCATAGCGGGACGAGATAAAGGCGGTTGGGACATAGGCGCAGATCCAGGCATAGGCATAGATCCAGGCATGGGCATAGATCCAGGCTTAGGCATAGATCCAGGCTTAGGCATGGGCGCAGGCACAGGATTAGGCATCGGCATAGGCGCAGGCACAGGATTAGCCGCCGCTATAGGTGCAGATGCCGGCTTAGGCGTCTGCACAGGTATAGGATTAGGTACCGACATAGGTGTAGGTATAGGAGTCGGCATAGGTGCGGGTATTGGCATGGGAGCCGGAACAACAGTGTTGTTTATATTTTCAGGTGCCGATAAAGACATATTGCCCTTGATTTCATCTATCAGCATTTTAAAATCGCTGATGGAGAATACCGGATATGCGTTTAGAAAATTAATAATCTTGGCAATGTAATCACCGTTTTCGGTCTGATCAAAGTGTGTGCTGAACATTATGTTCTTGAAGAACGCATTCACATCAAACGGTTCCGCATTTTCTCTCTGTACGGGCAAACATATGAGGGAAACTTCACACGTTGATACATCAATAAAAATATAATTAAGATCAAGTACCAGTGATTCGATCGCTATCATATAATCCTCAGCAGCTATCATTGCGGCGGCTATGCCGTCAAATACCGTCAGCAGCCTTTTTTTTGATACTGCTCCTGAAAAGAACTGATTAACCGGAATCTTTGCTGATACATTATATTTTATGTACTTTTCCATATTGCTCTGCGTATAAACACATGCCGCAAGACCATTTATCCTATTATTTGTAATCATGCCGAGACACATCGTATCAATAATTTCATTCTGGGATACCGAATACGACAGATATGTTATATGACCTTGGTTTTCGTATTCAAAATTCATTGTTATTCCTCCATCAATAATAGCATAATAATTTTATATAATTCCACACACCGTTTTCTTTCACGGCAGCTATGCCGTTACTGGCAAACGGTAATGCATCATCAAACTGCTCATTTACACGGATATCTTTGTTAGAATTTATGTAAACCCATTTTCCGTTTTCCTGAACAGGTGCAAGACCTATTGAGAATGATTTTGCCGCCGTATACGCCGGTTCGATAACTATATTGCCGTTTGCATCGGCAAATCCCCATTTTCCGCCTATGCACACTGCGGCAGGTTCTGTACCTGCGAACGGATAGGCATTATCAAAACCCTGAGATGATATCTGAGAACCGGTTTTATCAGTCATATAATACTTCCCGCCTGTCTTAGCAAATATTACCCCGTTATCAATGCACGTTTCGTACTCGTCAAGCAGAATATCCTCATATACATAATCAGTGATCATGTTTTCGCCACTATCTATAAGTGCCCATTTATCACCTTTTTTCACTGCCGCAACACCGTTTTTAAAATTTGTAGCGTAATCATACGGCAAAGTATCCGCAATATCAAAAGCCGCATCTGTATAGCCATACTTACCGTTTTTTGCGACTCTTATTTTCCCGTCGCTTGAAAAAGACAGCTTTTCAACTTTTTCAGACGGACGGGCAATTTTAAAACCGTCGGTATTGATAATATACCACTCGGTGCCGTCATTTACAGCCGTACTTGAACTGATAAACACATTAGCGTCTTCAAACGCAGGCGCTATAAGATAACTGCCGCTGTCAGTTATATAGCCATATTGTCCGTCGCTTTTTACCATTGCATAATTTCCCAGGAATGTTGTAGCGCCCTCCAGGTTCATCTTGACGTATTTATACTTATAAATACATTCAATGTAATAATTTCTTACTTTTTCTGTTGCTGCACCGGCATCTTTTGCGGTATTTGCAAGATTTATCACATTCTGATATTCTTCATTGTCATAATAATATGAGCACAATCTCTCATACGCCTCTGCAGACTGAGGAAAACGGACAACATAACTTTTGAGTGCGGCATCATAAAATGAGTCGCCAAGCAATCTGGTCTGCTCCAGATATTCTTTATACACGCCCTCGTCATCGCTTTTTATATTCATTGCCTGTCGATATTTCTGTACTGCCATGTACGGCACCTGATTTTCGGCATTTGCCCTGGCGCTCGCCAGATAAGTATCATATTCATCATTTACCGAAACAAATGATTCTGCCTTTATAAACAACACTATAACTCCGGCAAGTATAATTATCGCTATAGCTATCAGTTTTACTTTCATAGTGCTCTCCTCACACACCCAATATAATATTTATCAACAATCCGACCGCCACAAAAGGTGCCATCGGTACAGCCGACTTTTTGGTTGCCTTTTTTGTTATCAGAAGTATTACAGATACAATTGCCATAATCAGCATTGACACCAGCAATATGGTGTATGTGTTTTCAAGACCGTAAAGCAGTCCTATCACAAAAAACATTTTTACATCACCCATACCAAGTGCCTTTTTGACTATCAGCGACACTATAAAAAGTCCACCGCCGCATACGCCTGCACCAAGAAGCGAGTACAGCATTATACTTCTGAAAGATGTATGCGCAACAAAAATTTCAATCAGTGAAAGCAACACCCAGAAAGCAATACCTGCAATTATCAATTTGTTAGGAATTATCTTTTCTTTGAAATCTATATAAGCAAGCGCTGATATCCACATCATAACAGCCGCATTCATGGCAGACTGCATAAGAACGTTTCCGATTACATAACAGCCGTATAAATAAACAGCAATTGAAACCATAAGCGTTGCAACGCTTATCAATATCAGTTTCCTGTCATATTTCAATTTAAAGAACCGCTTTTTCTCGTCTTCATCTTTTCTGTATGTAATATACATATAAATGAAGAATTGAGCTACAATCAGAAATATAAATGTGAGCACTGCGAATAAAATATCACTCATAATTATTCTGTACTCCCATAGTCGTAATTTCCGCCACAATAACGTATCTCAAATCGGGTAGTTACATTTGTGGGAAAATCAGAACCAAGCTGTCCTGAATTTGCAGAATTTGACAATTTGCGCGTTTCTACCAGTACTTTTGAAAAATCTTCCTTAGGTATGTTCTCAGGTACATAAATTATGAATTTATATGTCATTTGCTCTGTTTTGCTGACGATTCCGTTGTCTTGATCTTTTTTAAATTCTTTAAGGTTATTGATAAACGCACTTTCATAATAACTGACATCTTTATCTAACGTCAAACCACAACTGTAATACTCGTTAGTATTATCAGATTTATACATAGTACCCATCATATAACCGTTTTTATCACGATTTATATTATAATCATCAAAAAACTTATTTAAGAATTTTTCTTGTATACCAAACTCACCGTCTTCCGAATACCACCAGCTTCCCTCTATATCAACTTTTTCTTCAGGCTTTTCGGTTTCGGCAGGAGCAGTTGTTTCATCTGCTTTTGTTGTTTCTGACGGTTTTTCAGACTCAGCCGGATTATCTGCTGTGTTCTGACCTCCGCCTGTTGTTGCCGCAGGAGCTTTCTCCTGGATTTTTGCCTGCGGATTGTCTCCCGCAAGCCAACCTCTTGCTACTGACTCCTTGCATATCGGTACATCAAGCGTTGCCCAGTTGAAAAGCTGAACCATACTCAGTCTGTAATAAACAACAATATGTACATCTCCGTTTTTTGTAGCGTCGTTTACATCAACGGTATTGAACAGCGTTGACATTTTGAAGTTCATGCCATCAAGACCGTCTACCACCCCTATGGCTTTCAGCTTTTCGTTTGCCTCACTGACTGATGAGCCGAAGTGTTTTGCTACAAACAGCCTCGACAAAGGTGCGGCGATACAATGTGAAGTCAGAATATCTATTGTTTCCTTTCCGGCGATAGCCGCTATACTTTTCATATATGCCATCGGATTATCCTGTACTGCTCCGAACGCATTATCGATGGTCTTCATCGATTTTTCGATATCAACTGCATCGGTTTTTAAGTTTGACAGCGCATTCTGAATATCATCAAGATTCAGGTTGCCTTCTTCAATAGCATTCTTGACATTCGTTGATTGTTCAACAGAATCGTCCTGAGCACCGGCAAGCGCTGTGTAAAACTCATCTACACTTCCGATAACGCCGTTGATATTTGCCTTTTCGGCATCTACCTTTGCCGCATAATCATCGGAAAGCTTCTGCAAACCGCTCATCTTGTAAAAGTATGAATATTGCGTCAACTCTTTTGTTGCGGTATCGACCGCATTCGATATGAGCATCTGCGCACGGCAGAAATTAACGACGTTCAATATAGTAAATATTACGAACAGAAATCCGGTAAATGAAATTACCGCCTCTACTACAGCCGACGCCTCATCCTCTTTAAGCTTTTCGATTATACCTTTCTTCATATGTATCACCACTTTTCTTATCTTTTGTTTTTAATATCCGGACAGACCGTTGTACTGAAGCTTTGCCGCCGGTGTAAAGTCACCGTCCACTTCTGTCGTAACTCCGTTTTCAGCATCCGAAAGTATATTAGTGAAGAAATCCATATTCATAAACAGCATATCCACATCAACTGACGCATGAACGGCAACATATGTCTTTGCCTTTGACATTCTGAAATTTGAACCGTCATCTTTCGTCAGCATATGCTGATATGTGGCGCCGTTGCTTGTCTTGGCATTCGTAATGTTCATCTGTATAACATCTGCGGTTCTGTTGAGTATCGGCTTATCGTTTACTGATATAGATATAAATGTAAACAGCATCAGATAATCTTTATATCCGAACTTTATTGCAGATGCCAGCGATGAACTTGAATTGCCCTTAAGATTGTCAACACCGCCTCCGATTGCGTTTTCGCCTGTTTCCAGGAAGTTCTTTGAGAAATCGTTGGTTGTTTCTATTATCTTTTTCTTAAGCTCATCCGTTGCCTTATCTGTAAGCTCTTTTGTCTTGTCGCCGACATATCCGTTGATTTTTTTCTGTACGTCTTCAGTTAATTCCGTTACTTTTTTGCTTATTCCATCACCGATTTTGTCTACGGCAGCCTTCATTTTCGTTATTAAATCCTTCTTGAAGTTGTTGAGCTCTGTTACAAATGTCGAATAGGCTTTTTTCGGATCGGGATTACTTATTTTTTTCTGAATCGTAGATTTTGTGTTGTTTATCACTCCGTTTAATTCTTTTTCTACGACAGAAAGAATAGAATCGGCAATTTTATTGCCGCCAAATCTGGATTGAAGCTCATTGTGCAGACTTCCTGAAATTTCATCAAAAGCTTTTCCTACTTCGGTATTTACATTTATTTTATTCGGGTCGTCCAGGAACTGAAGATCATTCAGCTTTTCTTCAATTATTGATTGAACATAATTGCTGGCTGTATTAACTATTTCTTCCATCTTGCTTTTAGTTGCAGAGGTTAGGTTTTCATTCAGTTCTTCTACTGAAGTCGTTATATTGTCTGCTGTCGCATCAACGATGCCCTGTATACCGTCAGATATTTTCTTTGCGCCCTCTTTTATGACAACGGTAGTAACATCTGCTACTTTTTCAGCCGCAGTTTCAAAGGCGTTTTTCAGCGACAATGACCATGTATCCTTCGACTTTACAACTGCAACCTTAAGTCCGGCATTCATCATAGACAGATCAAATGCCGATTCGCCTGCGGCTAGCGCCAGCTGAAGAATTACCTGTACGATCTGATAAGGCACAAATCCACAGGTTGCCGCCTGTACCGCAAGACCAACATTTCTGGTAGCATTTCTTATATTACTGTTTGTAAACGCATATATGCAGTTAAATGCAAATCTTATTGCATAGATGCTGGCTTTTGCGTATGTGACGTTCTTTTCGGCGCTTTCGTTACCATACAGGATATATTCTATCTCTGCACCATAGAAATAGTTGTTTGCCGCTTTCATCGGATAACTGCTGAGCATTTTTTGATTATCAACGTATTTTTCTCTAATGGTTGAATCGTTCAATGCTTTAGTTGCATTTGAAAGCATATTTATACCGGTTTTATTTTCCGACTTCTTGGATATTCCCTCACCGTTGATAAGTTCATCCTGTATCAACGTGTTATAAGAGAAATTCTCAAAAATGTAAGTAAGTATATATACATTCTCAAGTGCGTTTTCAGCTATATTGCCTATACCGTTCAGGATCTGACCGAGTGTATTTGATTGCTGGGTGAATCCGCTTGATGCGTCTATCTTACCGTCTTTTTCATCCAACTTGTATTGTGTATTATTATTTCCTGTATTTTTATCCTCTCCTTTTGAAGGTAAGTCTTCGGGTGCAGTTTTGTCTTTATACGAGTAACCATATTTATCTTTTTGGCTTTTGTTAGGCAATGCTTTATCAGCTGTTTCTTTTGCTATTTCATCTGCTGTTTTTCCGGCATTTTCCGCACTACTACCGTTATTGTCACTCTTCAGTTTGCTTTTAGATGTCTCATAGCTGTTTTTTATCGTTGTGTCAGCAGCGGTTTTCGTACTTTCATCCTTATATGTTGCATTCAGATAAACAAGGAACGTCACCGGTATAATAGTCGGAGAAAGGAACTTGTATTCGTTATCAATCTCAATTTTTCCCGGCTTTTCGCCTTTATACAGCGTGTTCAGCTTTGAATTTGCGTCCTCAACCGTAACCACTTTACCGAGCGAATTCTTGACATCAGACGGTATGGCGGCAAGAAGTTTATCTGCTGTTTTGATATCCTTGATTTTTGTTTTGCCGTATTTGAAGTTATCGGATCTTGTAAGGATACTTTTAAATTCGTTATACTCATTCAGCCATGACGCTAAAAGCTGACCTCTGAATTTGTCAAGTTTATTCGTGTCATACTGCTTATGAGCGGCTTCAATATCCGCTTTGTTCTGCTCGCTGAAATTATCGCTTCCGGCTTTGTTTTTATATTCGTTGTTTTTAGTGTTCCAAGTGTTGAGATTCGTATTATATGTTTCTATTGCAGTTCTTGCAACGCCGAGCTGTTTATCTATCGCAGTAAGCTGTTCGGCAATTTTACTTACATTGTCCTCAATTTTAGCAAACTGCGTACTTACCGCACTTACTTTTTCTGTGATCGTATTTTTAGCGGCGGCAATGTACTTCTTATAAAATACTAAATCGTTCTGATAACGGTTTCCGAAATTAAAATAGTTGTTAAGACAAGCCTTGTAATTTGCCGTGTCGCTTGCCTGTTCGTTTTTCTTTGTGTCATAAGCGTTCTTTTTGGTGTGTGCGTCGTCAACAAGCGCTTTATAACCGTTTACAATTTCATTGTAACTGCCTATTGCATCCTTTATATCATCAACCGTAATGCTATGCCTGCGAAGACTGAGCAGTAACTTATACAAGTCGTTATCGACAACCGATGAACCGACCTTATCCTTCATATATGTATCAAATGTCTTTGACGTTGTGTTATTTGCAATTTCTTTGAAATAGGAATCAGCGGCATTGCAGACTGAAGCATATTTGACATTTGTCTTGAGCGATGAACCGATTATCTCCTTGGTCACCTTTATATATTTGTCGTCTGTATCGCTGCTGTTTTCTTTATAATTATTATTGACAAAGTTGTTGAAATTCTTGAAATCATAGCCGCTGACCGTCTTGGTGGCAGTAGGCATACTGACCTTCTGCGATAACATATTTGATACTACAGTGTGCAGATCTTCATTATCGCCGTTATTGATCCCGTTGAGAAAATCGTAAGAAGTATTGTAATTCTTGTTCGCATCGTTTATGCCGTCAACATAACTCTTTATATTGTTGTAATATTTTGTGGCATTTGACTTTGCTGATGATACCTTGCCGTTTGCGGTATCCATTTCCTTCTTTGCGGAGCTTACAGCTTTTCCTGCCAGCGTATTGTAGTTATCGTAGTACTTTCCGAGCGTATATATACTCTCCAGTGTGGATTTTACATCACTGTATTTTAAAGTACCCGTATCGGTCAGAAATTTCTCATACTCGATAAACGTATTTATAGCGTTGGTTTCATTGGCAATTTTATAATTATCTCCTGATCCCGAAATATTCTTGTAATCAAGGAAGCTTGCATTAACATAAGAATTTGCCGTTTTTTTCTCTTTTCCGGAAGCATTGTTGAGCTTTGCTATCTGATCTGTCAACTGCTTTTTTGCTCCGTTATAATCCGAAGCGGTCGAAACAGATATACTTATGCCTGACTTATCATAAATCAGACCGTTTCCTCCGTTCTTGATGAAGAACTGAGAATTCCCTGCATCAAGCTTGCTTAAATATAAAGAGTCTACCTTGGGCGAATTCAACAGGAATATCATAGCAAGCTGATTTGCTTTCTGATAGTTATCACCGCTCCACGAAGAATTGTACTTACCTACCTGTTCATCGTATTCTTTGATCTTAACCAGATTGCCGTCGCTTTTGCTTACTTTTCCCTTTACAGCTTCCGCTCCGCTGTCTGTATTTATCGAGTCAATGAGCTTATCGTGTTCCCTGATAAGCTTCATAGCTGTCGCACACGCCTGATTAACATCCTGTGTGCTCTGCTGTGCCTCGACCTGTGCCTTGGTAACTTCCGTCTGCTTTTCAACATTCTTGAACGCTTTTACAGAATCAAGAAAACTCATACCGAAATTCACCGGAGCACGATATTTCATATAATCAACTATCTGTGAGCGCAGTATCTCCGGATTTGCAAGCGAGCTGTCGTCAATTTTCTTTACGGTAAATTCATTGACGGACATATCAATAAAATTGCTTGCCTTTTTGTCTTTTGTACCGGCTATAAGCGCTTTGAAGTCACCCATAAGGTAATCGACATATTCATCGGCTTCCGCTGTATTTACCACGCCGTAAGATACCAGCGTCTTAGAGAAATAATCCTTCAATGATTTCGCCAGTTCTTCATCGCTCTGTCCCTGTGACATAGCGAATAAGCCGTAGACATCTTTGACTATCGTATCATAGTTTGCAAGCGCTGTGTTCATTGCAAGGTCACCGGCGCTTGATACCATAGAACGTGCCATATTGGTACGCGAAGCGTCAACTATAATAGCCGACATTGTCATCATCGGCAACATTATTATAACCATAAGTACAGTTATAGAACCCTGTATTCTTCTCCTGGTCTTCGCCTTAAGCTTCATATCTTTCCACCCCGATCATTTCTTGTTCTTGAACGAACCGAACCAACCCGATACTTTGGACACCATATTTTTTATATTATCGGTTATATGCAACTTGTTATCGATCTGAGAAATTACATCTACTATCAGATCTGCATTCCTGATAAATTCATCCGGATCGTTTACCGACATCTTTGCGGTAGCTTCATATTCATATTTGATATCCATCCCGAATTTTCCGAAAAAGCTCAGCAAAGGATATTCCGCTTTCACGGTTACGGTAACGTCCTGATACAGCACTTTGTTTACACATTTGTACTTTACATCGTCTACTTTAAGATCTCTCCACTTTATACGGGTTTTGTCGATAATTTCTCTGACCTCCCTGTTCACCTGTTCGTCAATTTTCGTTCCACCGCCGAAAAGGTATCTGTAAGGGTGTATATTCTTTTTTATGCCGGCAAAACTGTATTTTTCGCTTCCGTCGCCTATCGTAGCATTTATGCTTGTATCAAGTGCGCCGATCTCACTGCTGGAAGATCTTAAAATACTTTCATAGTTAGGGTCGCTTATGCAATGCGCCGCATAGATCGCACCGCGCTTTGCCGCTGATTCCACCGTGCTCCTGTCGTGTATTATAAAGCACATAAGGATCAACGCATATATCACTATAAAAATCAGAGGTAAAACTATTACATTTTCAATCAGCGCATTAGCGTCTTCACTTTTGATTCTTTCAATAAGATTCTTCATTTCTACCTCCGGTTATTGTTATCAAAAGTGGCTCCGTCGAGCACAACGGAGCCGACTGGTGACATTACGTCCATTCAGGTACAACGTCGCCCTGAGTGGTATCCTTATCACCGTTTTTAAGCAGACCATTCCACAGATTCTGCACAAGCTGAATAAGCTGATCCTTGAATATAAACGCAAGGATAAGAACTATACCGACGATTATGAGCGTTGCGATAAGCTCTGCACCGCCTGCCTGCTCCTTAAAGGCGCGTCTGAACCAACCGTCGATCTTTAAAAGACCGAGTGACGCCGTTCTCTTTGCCATTGCCATCATTGTGAACATATCGATTTCCCTCCTTCATCAATAATTTTATCCTATATACCCATCTTACTTACGATGGGAACAAGAATCATAACAAATATTCCTATCAGAATAAGTCCGAGAGGAATCATCAGCTTGTTGGCTGCCGCCTCGCCCTGTCTGCGTACAAAGTGTTTCTTTTCTTCCCAGCAGAGCGATGACTCGGATTTAAGAAAGTCTACAAGCTCTTTATTACCTTTTGACAGATTCTGCACCAGCATAGATATAAACTTTTTAACAAACTGAACTCCGCAACGGTTACCGAATGATATGTACGCGTCAACTTCCGACGCACCGTTTCTGATATCGACAACCGTCGTCTTCATTTCGTCATACAGTACGCCTTCGCCCGTATAAGCGATATCTTCCCATGCCTCACGGGTGATCATACCTGCGTTTATAAGCAGAGCCATTTTTGCTACCATATCAGGAAAGTCACGGGTAATTACCGCCTCACGCTCTTTCATTACATCGGCAATTTTAGAATCGGCATAATAGAAACCGATACCGCCGGCAAACAAGCCGAAAAGGCTTAACAGAGGATTTCCCAGAGCGACGCCCAACAGCGGGGCAAACATCACTCCGATAGACAGATAAGTAACTTTTTCCGCAACATTTATGCGATAGTAATATTCTCCGAAACGCTCTCCGTAAACGATCTTCGCTTGTGCTTTTCTTTTCTTGTCAAACATCGTGTCATAAGAATATCCGATCACGCTGAGAATTTCCATGCCTACCGGATACAGCTCTTTCAACACATATTTATTGCCCTCAAGCGGTGCGATCATTTCACCGTGTTTTCTGCTGCCTATAAGCAATAAGCTTATCCAGACGACCGCCAGAACGGCATATATCAAAAAGCAAATAAAATCTCCCACTGCAGTACCTCCGCTCAGAGCTTGATATTGAGAATCCTCTTGCTGATAAAGTAAGCAAGAATGAATATTGCTATTGCCGCTGTTACCGATATTATTCCAACGGGTGATTTAAGATCGATAAGGTCTCCGCCCATAGATTTCAACACTATTATGAATACAACGGGCATAACAAGCATTATATTCTGCTCATTCTTCTGACCGGCAACCATAGTTTCAAGTTCCATCTGAATTTCAATCTTGTCGCCGATAATCGATGTTGTATTCTTGATAACGTCTTTTATATTACCGCCCTTTTTATAACAGGTAGCAAAAACATTCGCAAAGTTTCTGACATCATCAATGCCGCTTCTTTCGGCAAAGTTAAGCAAAAGATCTTCAATGCCTATGTTATTGTCAAGTCCTATGCGTATAAGTCTGACCTCTTTTACTATGTCAGCCTCCGGAGTAAACTGCACTGCCAGATCCTCTTCGGCACCGGTAAACGAATCAAACATATTTTTTCCGGCTCCGATCGAGGTGCCGAGTGCGTCAAGCAATCCCCTGAACTGCGCCGTAAGCTTCTTCTTTCTTTTATTTATTACCTGTTTTTTTCGTAGCGGTACAAAGAAAATTCCGCATATTGCTCCGACTATGATCGACACAAAAATATTTTCATAGAAAATATACAGCACCGCGCCGCTTACTAACATACCGATAAGAAACCACGCCGCCTTTTCTTTCACAGTGGCATTATATACATTATAATCGGTGCCTTCTCCGACCAGCGGCTGAACCGGTATATACTTTTCTTTCTTTTTCAAACTCATATCTGTTCACCTAAAATTCGCTTCTTACACCGGCAAGCTGCAGTTTAAACGTGTTCTTCATCGGATTTTTGGTTCGGTGAAGCGTTCCTGATACCCTCTCCAGCGTGCTGTTTTCATCTTCTTCAAATACATATAACGGATTGAGTATTATCTTTCCGTTTTCGTATCCTACAACCTCGGTTATCTCCATAGTTTTTCTGGATTTGTCCCTGAGCCTGGAAAGGTGTATAATTATATCGACAGCAGACGCTATCTGCTGTCGTATTGCTTCAAGCGGCAGACCCGCTGCGCCTTGAAGCACCATTGTTTCAAGTCTGCTTAACATATCCTCTGTTGAGTTGGCATGTCCGGTCGAAAGAGAACCATCATGACCGGTATTCATCGCCTGAAGCATATCCAGAGCTTCTCCGCCACGGACCTCTCCGACAATTATTCGTTCGGGTCTCATACGCAGTGACGATTTAATAAGATCTCTTATGGTGATCTGTCCGGCACCCGATGCGTTTGCGTTTCTTGTTTCAAGGCTGACAAGGTTATCTATGCCTTCTATCTGCAACTCGGCAGAATCTTCTATTGTAATTACACGTTCGTCTTTAGGTATATAATTTGACAACGCATTAAGAAACGTCGTTTTACCTGAACCGGTACCTCCGCTTATAAATATGTTGTACTTTGCCTTGACAAGCATTTGCAGTTTTTCAGCTATTTCTTTGGTAATTGAGCCGTACTGTATAAGCTTTTCAATTGTCATAGGTGTTTTTGAGAATTTTCTTATAGTAACAGTAGGACCGCACAACGCTATAGGCGGCAAAACAACATTTACACGTGATCCGTCCGGCAATCTCGTATCGCATATAGGATTTGCCTGGTTTACCTCTCTGCCCGCCAGACCGACTATACGCTGAATGATATCTTCGAGCCTTCTCTGGCTTTCAAATTCTTTATCAAGCTTAAAAAGTCTGCCGTTCTGCTCAATAAATATATTCTGAGGGCCATTTATCATTACTTCCGTAATAGTATCGTCGCTTATAATAGAATCCAGTAAGCCAAATCCTCGGATAGAGCTGTATACCTGCTCAACTATGGAAACCTGCTGTTCTATTGAGATATACTGCCCGGAAAGCTTTTCCATAGTTATAGCTTCAACTTTTTCCTGTAATTCCTCGTCGCTGAGTTTACTAAGAGGTAAATTTTCAGTAATGTATTGTTTTATTTCCGCTACTATCTGCTGCTCTTTCTCAAATACCACCTTACTCACCCCTTATACTAAAGCATTAAACAATTCCAGATTAGACAATTCATTTATCATCTGTCTGGTTGTGTAACCTTCGTATCTTTTAATTCCACCAAGCTCGTTGAGTTCATCTATTTCGGGTTTGTAAGAATTCCGACTGCTTACTCTGTTGAAAAGCAGATTGGATTTCATAAAAATTCTATGATCTTTTTGTTGCTCAATAATGTTAAGTGTTGATATTGCCCTTTCAAGTTTCTGATTTGATATCACCGAACCATCAGAAACAAATACTATTTTCCAGCATTCTTTCAGTATATTCAGCTGCTCCTCTTTGAGCGAGAAGTCAAGGTCAAGGACAATATAGTCGTATGAACCGAATATTTTGAGCTCATTAAGAAGCTTTACCTTCTCTGCACCGCTCAGCTCCTGCATATCAAGCGCCGTTTTACTTGCAGAATAAAAATATACCCCTGTTTCATCCTGCTTTACAGAGCTTTCAAGCCTTAAAGAAATGTTACTCTTTTTACTCTTTATTGCATATATCACATCGCTGAAAGTGCTGTTTCCTTCGCCTTGGAAATAAACATCAGAACTTCCGTAATTTTCAAGATTCAAGTACAACACTTTTTTGTTTTTCTTTGCCAGACTCAAAGCGCAGGACGCTGCAGCTGTGGAGGCTCCGGTTCCTCCTGAAGGTGACATAAATGCTATTGTTTTTGTATCGCCGTTTTCCGAGAAATGCATACTGGTAATATTGGAGCTGTTTTCAGAATATAGGTTAAGAACTTGTTTATATATAAGATCAGCTTTCTGAAATTTGCAAACTGCTGTTTCGTTATTTACAGATTCAATATCTGCAGAAGCTACAAGATAAGCTAAGGCGCACTTTTCTGATAATTTTGATCGATCTATCTCAAAATTATCGCTTGACAATAGTACATCGATTTTCATCTGGGAAATTACCTGTAATGCTATTTCCGGGTCTGTAAATGAGTATACCTCAAGTTTATCGGCATATCGTGCATTAAACGCTGATACAATACGTTCAAGATATATTTTATCATTTTCCAATATAGCCAGTTTAATCTTCATATTCTTCTCCTCGCCACAAATACAGCTCCGCTCTGAAAACGGAATCCGTATAACAATATTTCATCAGATATGCGAAGTTACACAGCGGCTGCACGTTTCTATATAATGATTAACTACTGTATTTTTCAGTCGGTAATCAGTCCAACCGTGTAATATGAACATTTTAACGAACAATTTTGCGTAGAAGTATGTGTTCTTAACTGACAGAAAAGGCGGTGGCAACTATTTGTGAGATTCCGTTGTGTTTTCTGAAATTTTCTCAAGTAATTCACGCTTTCTTTCAATAGAGGAGTGTACATATGTATTGAGTGTGACTGATACATTAGCGTGTCCGAGAATTTCGCTGAGAGATTTAATGTCAACACCGCCTTCTATGCAACGAGTAGCAAATGTGTGACGCAAAACGTGATAATTGAAGGGTGATATTCTGCATTTTTCCAACACTGTATGAAATCTGTACTCAAAAGTTCTCGGACTTACAAAAGAAGTTTCTGCTGAAATAATGTATTCTGAGTTTCTTGTTTCATATAAAAATATCAAGGGCTTCATTAGCTGTGATATAATCGGAATTTCACGGATTGAAGACTGAGTTTTCGGGGTATCTATTATTAATTTACTTTTGCTGCTGTTTTCATCATCGCTTTTTACGCGGGAAACAGTTGAGTTTACTTTCAATATTGCTTTTTGGAAATCTATATCTGACCACTTCAGTGCACATATCTCCCCTATTCTAAGACCTGTATTCAAAGAAAGCAGTATGCCCATATTAGTTGGAGTTAGATGAGAAAATAAGTAATCTTCCAATGTTTTTTGATTTATCTTATCCATAACACGAATTTCACCTTTTTCGTTTTTAGGCATATGTAACTTGATTCTTATAGGTGAACTATATCCTTCGTCTATTGAAAAATTGATTATTTCAGTTACAATTATCATGATATTCTTTACATATGACGCCACTAGTCCTCCGTTTTTGTCGATTCTGCCATGTTTCAATTTATGATTCATGAAATCAGCCAGCAGTACCGAATTTATCTGTGAGATACAAATATCGCCCAATTCAGGAATAATATGCTTGTCTATAAGATTGCTATATTTTAAATAGGTAGAACCTTTGAGATGAATTTTACTGTATCGCTTCCATAATTCTGCGGCTTGTTTCAACTTTATTTCCGGATCAGAGTCTGTTTTACTATATGAAGACGTTTTACCGGTGAAATCAGATGTGATTTCTGTTTTTTTACACAAAGATGTGTCAATGAAAATATTATCATAATTTATGTGATTTTTATATAGGTGGTTTTTTCTTAGCTTTTTGACCTTTTTAATTTTAATATCCCGATTTGTTCTTGACATACACATATTCCTTTCTATTAAGTGACAACGAAACTTTATCGTTTTTCTAACAATTCTGTTTAATGAAACTTAAATTAATTTCATTCAAATCAGAAAAATGTATTAATTGTAAAATATAAATCACCTTTCGATTGTTGACACATATCACAAATGGTGATATAATATAAACAAAAGTAAGATTTTGTCGAAGTTAAGAACACATACTTCTACGCAATCTTCCTCTATTTAATATTAATATTATATATGGAATAAGCGTACATCACAACATATTTGTTATCACCATACAATTTTTTAAAGTCTTGCATTTTTTTCTGTCAGTAATATAAAAATCATCTGGTATATGTTGTATATAGATAAAAGCACCTGCAATATGCAAGTGCTTTTATAATTTACAGTGCTAATCATGACTGTTATAGTGCCTTTTTCTCATCAAAAATTATAGGCGGATTCTTGATCCGAACCCGCTGAAGCAATTTTTCTGTTTTTCTGTACACAACTATTGACAAAGAGTATTTTTATATCAAATGGTGCGACGACAGATATTGAAATTGTTGCAGAAAAAGTATATAATGAAAATACATTAAAAGCTATTGGTTTTACAACCGGATCTGATAAGTACAAAGGAGAAAAAATTATGTTTATTCCGGAAAATAACCGTTATGAGAAAATGGTATACAACCGACTGGGCAACAGCGGACTGAAAGTGTCTGCCGTATCGCTCGGATTATGGCAGAACTTTGGCTTCGGATCGGATTTTGCCAATGCCGAAAAAATGGTACACACCGCATTCAACCTTGGCATAACTCATTTCGACCTTGCCAACAATTACGGTCACCCTTATAACGGAAGTGCAGAAGAGAACTTTGGAAAGATACTCGACCGCGGGATGAGAGAATACCGTGACGAAATGTGCATTTCAACAAAAGCAGGTTATGAAATGTGGGACGGACCTTACGGCGATAAGAACGGTTCAAGGAAATATCTTACAGCGTCCCTTGATCAGAGCCTTAAACGTATGAAACTCGATTATGTTGATATCTATTATCATCACATTTTTGACCCCGGCACACCGCTTGAAGAAACAGCGCTTGCGCTTGATAATGCCGTAAGACAGGGTAAGGCTCTCTATGTAGGAATATCGAACTATAACAGACAGCAGACCGCAGAAATACAGAAAATATTCAAAGAGCTGCGCACACCTTTTATAGTAAATCAGCCGTCATATTCAATGCTCAACCGCTGGGTGGAACGTGACGACCTCGATAAATACTGTCTTGAAAATAATCTGAGCCTTGCCGTATTCTCACCGCTTTATCAGGGCTTTCTTACAGATAAGTATCTCCATGGAGTTCCCGAAGATTCGCGTCTTGCTAAAGGAGGCGCTCCGTGGCTGGATGGACAGCTTGATGATGTAATGTTGAAGCGTCTTAATACTCTGAATGAAATTGCGCTGAGCAGAGGTCAGAAGCTCTCCCAGATGGCGCTTTCATGGGTGCTTCGTAATAAGGCGGTGGCAACGGTTCTTATAGGTGCAAGCCGCCCTGCACAGATAGTTGAAAACGTTGAGTGTATAAATAAACTTGACTTTACCGATGAAGAAATAAAAGAAATAGAAAATGTGCTGAAGTAATACAGTATAAGAACAGCGGCAGACCGTCCGGACGGTCTACCGCTGTTCTTATTTTGAAAACATCATATCAACCTTATCAAGGTCAAGCATATAATACGCGTGTCTTTCCCTTGTGTTTTTGATGAGTAAATCAGCAGGTATACTGCTCAGCTTGTTGCGTACAGAGGAGTAGGAAGCTTTCAAGAAGTCTTCGAGCTCTTTCTGGGATATGCCGTCCTCGGAAAATAAAGCCGCCTGTATCAGCACATAATACAGCATTACAATATCTTTATGATCTGCATTGGGAAGGCTCGGACACAAGTCGCCGTAGAAATTGAATTTATCAAGTCTGCTTTTGATCTCGTCATATAATCGCTTCATAGAAATGTCGATAAGGTTCACAAACATCTCCGCAAAAGGTGTAAGGTCACCCTTGTTCAGAGGGTGATTACAGATATCAAAAGCGTCATAATACTTATTGATATTTTCTTTTATCGTATAAGAAATGTGGTATCCGATAAGACTGTTAAGCTCTTTTGACAGAAGATAACTGCTGATGAAACGGTCTGTTCTGCCGTTGCCGTCATAAAACGGATGAATATATCCGAACAGATAGTGAAAAACAGCTATCCTTATTAAAATATCACAGTCGGCATTTGCAAGAAAATTCAACGATTTATCCATTATTGATATTATTTCCGATTCCGGATGAACACCGGTATGGATAACCTTTTGTGTAGGCGAATATACATTTACATTGTTTTTTTTGAAAACTGTGCCGTCAGGAAGATTTGAAGGGTCTGTTGCATTTATCTCATCGTAAAAAATATCGTCATATATTTTTCTTATGTCCCGTCCGGTACGCAGAGGTATTTCCTCATTCTGTGACAACGTTACATATTTTTTGACAAGTCCGACAAAACGTTTTTTTCTGTCTTTCGTTGAGAGATCGGACAGTATTTCATTTATTTCTTTTCGTGTGCTGTGTACGCCCTCTATGTTGTTTGTAAGCACGATTTCGTCTGTAAGACAACGTGTACGGTATTGTATAAGAGCTCTCTCAGGTAATACCGAACACATATCGACAATTTTGGTGTTGGTACGCTCAATGGAAATAATACTGCTGAACATTTCTTTCGTCTGACATAAGAAAGCGGCATTGCCCGAAATTTCTATATCAAGATGAACAGTATCATCGTCATTAAAGCGTTTTTTATATTCCGATTTATAAGCTTCCCTATCAATATGAAAGAGTTTTTTAAGCGGTATTTTTTTCATAAAGCTACCTCCTTTGTTATTATAGTACGATTGTAACACACTTATTCACAAAAATCAACGATTTTTGCAAATTACACACCGAAAAACGTTCAAACTTCATAAAAAAGCCCTGTTTTTATAAAGTTTGTGTGAATAGTAGCATTAAAATTATAAAAGTAAGCAGATTTTATAAATCAGAAAACTATTAACAATCTTTGAGCTTAATTTACTGCTTCTGACCTATTATGACCTAAACCGCATCAAAACCGCTCAATTTTGTTCAAACTGCACAAAAACACTTGCTATATGTTGTCAAATACAACAAAAATCACGCTTTTTTGAATAAATTTGAACGAAAGTGCTTGATTTTGAACTTTTAACGTGTTATTATAAGCTCAAGGACAGAGAGCAAAGTCCAAAAGAGCTTAAAACAGCTCACTTAACTAATATCATGATATTTTTAAAGAGGTCTTAATATGCTGACAGAAGAACGACATTCAATGATAATCAAAGCGGTGAACGAGCGTGCAAGCGTAACTATCGCAGAGCTTTCGGAGATTCTTAACGTTTCTGCTTCAACCGTAAAACGTGATTTGATTATTCTTGCAAATGAGGGCAAAATAATCAAGGTACGAGGCGGCGCAATGTCAAAGAACGACAGCTTCTCGTCGGTAGAGAAAAACGTCGAGGAAAAATCCGCAATCTGCACCGAAGAAAAAAATTCAATCGCAGGATATGCCGCAAAGCTGATTGAAAAAGGTGACTTTGTTTTTCTTGACGCAGGCACGACAACGGAGAAGATGATAGATCATCTTACCGTCAGAGATGTTACATTCGTCACAAACGGCTTTATCCACGCAAAGAAGCTGGCGGTAAAGGGCTACAAGGTCTTTATCACCGGCGGCGAGATAAAAGCAAGCACAGAGGCGATTGTGGGAGCCGAGTGCGTACTCACGCTGAAAAACTACAATTTCACAAAGTGCTTTATGGGCACAAACGGCATATCGCTGACAGCCGGATTTACGACCCCCGATGTGAACGAGGCAAAGGTAAAGGCCGCCGCTATCGAGAGCAGCCGTGAGGTTTACGTTTTAGCCGACCATTCAAAGTTTGACGAGGTAAGCTCAGCGACATTCGCAGGACTTGGAAAGGCTGTCATAATCACAGATATGATTCCCAACAGAAAGTATAAAGAAGCGGCGGATATTACGGAGGTAGGACAATGATATATACGGTAACATTCAACCCGGCAGTTGATTATATCGTGCGTACAAAAGCGCTTACGGCAGGAGCGGTAAACCGTTCGGAAAGCGAGGAGATATACTTCGGCGGAAAGGGCATAAACGTTTCGCTGGTATTATCCGAGCTTGGCGTAAAGTCAAAGGCACTCGGTTTCGTTGCAGGATTCACAGGCGAGGCAATTGAAAAGGGCATCACAGAAAAGGGCATAGACGCCGACTTTGTTCATCTTGAAAAAGGCTTTTCGAGAATAAACGTCAAGATAAAGTCGGACGAGGAAACCGAGCTTAACGGACAAGGTCCCGAGATAACAGCGGAAGCCATAGATCTGCTTTTCACAAAGCTGGATTCCTTGAAGGCGGGCGACACACTGGTGCTTGCAGGCAGTATCCCCTCATCGCTTCCCTCAGATATTTACGAGCGTATTATGGCACGTCTTTGCGACAGAGGAATAAGATTTGTGGTAGATGCCACAAAGGAGCTGTTGCTGAACGTTCTCAAATACAAGCCTTTCCTCATAAAGCCAAACAATTTCGAGCTTGGCGAAATGTTCGGAGTAGAACTTAAGACAAACGAGGATATAATAAAGTATGCAGGAAAGCTCAGAGAAAAAGGCGCTGTAAATGTCCTTATTTCTATGGCAGGCGACGGAGCGATACTTCTTGACGAACACGGCAAGACCCATATCTGCGGAGTATGCAAGGGCAAGGTAAGAAATTCCGTAGGTGCAGGCGATTCAATGGTGGCAGGCTTTATCGCAGGCTGTGAAAACGGCGACTATGAATATGCGCTTAAACTTGGTACAGCATCCGGCGGAGCAACGGCATTTTCCGACGGACTTGCTGAAAAGAAAACAATAGACGAGCTTATGGAGCAGTTAGCTTAAACCGAAAAAGGAGGAAAAAATGAGAATAGTTGACTTATTAAATAAGGACAGCATTCTTTTAAACGGTGCGCCGAAAAGCAAGACAGAGGCTATTGATATGCTGGTCGATCTTCAGATGAAGAGCGGTAACATATCCGACAGAGAGATATATAAGCAGGGCATTTTAGCCCGTGAGGAAAAAGGCTCGACAGCGGTAGGAGAGGGCATAGCAATCCCCCACGCAAAGAGCAGTGCGGTAAAATCACCCTCACTTGCGGCTATGACAGTGCCGGGCGGAGTTGATTACGAAGCGCTTGACGATGAGCCGTCAGACGTACTGTTTATGATAGCCGCACCCGATACAGAGGCAGACGTTCATCTTGAGGTGCTTTCACGTCTTATGACTCTGCTTATGGACGAGGATTTCAGAGCAAAGCTCCTTTCGGCAAAGGATACAGACGAGTTCTTATCGGTTATCGACACCGCCGAAAAGGCAAAGTATCCCGATGAACCGACAGCTAAGGAAGTACCCGAAAACGCCGACAGGATAAAGGTGCTTGCGGTTACCGCCTGTCCTACAGGTATAGCACATACCTATATGGCGGCAGAGGCACTCGAAAAGGCAGGCAAGAAGCTCGGTATCTCTATCAAGGTCGAAACAAACGGCTCAGGCGGAGCAAAGAACATTCTTACCGATAAGGAGATAGCAGAGTGCGACGGTATCATCGTAGCGGCTGACAAGTCGGTCGAGATGGCTCGCTTCAACGGTAAAAAGGTGCTTTCGACAAAGGTTTCCGACGGTATAAAGATTCCCGAGGAGCTTATCGGAAGAATAGAAAAGGGCGACGCTCCTGTTTATCATCACGAGGGCGGAGCGGCAAGCTCATCTTCATCTATGGCAAACGAGAGCTTCGGCAGAAAGATATACAAGCATCTGATGAACGGCGTATCAAATATGCTCCCGTTCACCGTTGCAGGCGGTATCTTCATAGCGTTTGCATTCCTTATAGATACGCTGATGGGCGTACAGCCTGGCGACAATTTCGGTACGGTAACTCCCGTAGCGGCATTCTTCAAGACAATAGGCGGTTATGCCTTCAACTTTATGATACCCGTACTTGCAGGCTATATCGGTAAGAGTATAGCAGACAGACCCGGCTTCCTTGTAGGACTTGTCGGAGGCTATCTTGCAACTACAGGCTCGACCTTCGTCAAGATAGGCGGCGATGTTCCCTCAGGCTTCCTCGGCGCACTCTTTGCAGGCTTTGTCGGCGGATTTATTATGCTCGGACTTGAAAAGCTCTGCGACAAGATGCCCAGAGCCCTTAACGGTATCAAGCCCGTTCTCATTTACCCCCTCGCAGGTCTTGGTATCATAGCTGTAGTAATGTGTGCGATAAATCCCTTTATGGGCATCATCAACACTGCAATAGCCGATTTCCTGAACCATATGGGCGCAGAGAGCAAGATATTCCTTGGCGTTATACTCGGTGCTATGATGTCTATAGATATGGGCGGACCGTTCAATAAGGCGGCTTATGTATTCGGTACTGCGGCAATAGCAACAGGCGGCTACGATATAATGGCGGCAGTTATGATAGGCGGTATGGTTCCTCCTATTGCAATAGCACTTTCAACAACCTTCTTCAAGAGCAGATGGACAGAAGAAGAACGCAAGAACGGCCCTGTAAATTATATTATGGGACTTAGCTTCGTCACAGAGGGCGCAATTCCTTATGCGGCGGCAGACCCGCTCAGAGTTATTCCGGCTTGTATAGTAGGCTCAGGCGTTGCAGGCGGTCTTTCAATGGCATTCGGTTGCACGCTTATGGCACCGCACGGCGGCATCTTCGTATTCGCTGTTGTAGGCAACTGGCCTATGTACCTTGTATCCCTTGCAGTAGGCGCTGTAGTATCAATGTTACTGCTGGCACTGCTTAAAAAGAAGAAAACGGTAAAAGAGCCCGAAACAAAAAACGTTAAGTAAATAAAAAGGAGCGTATCACAATGGTAACAAAGACAGTAACAGTAGTAAACGAGCAGGGACTTCATATGAGACCCGCAGGACAGCTTGCCGCAGAAATGAAGAAATTCCCAGGTTGCACGATAACTATCGCAAGCGGCGATAAGACAGCAAAGGCAACAGCCGTAATGCAGATAATGGCGGCAGGCCTCAAGAAAGGCTCAATCGTTGAGATTACCGCAGACGGCGATAACGAGCAGGCGGCACTTGACAAGGCTGTAGAGCTTTTTGAAAGCGGCTTCGGCGAATAAGAATGACCATCGGCTTTTACCGCACTGTCAGGCGGTGCGGTAAAACCGTTATCCGATAAAAAAGGGGGAGCAATAATGAAGAAATATCTTGGCAAAGGCGTATATGGCGCAGTGGCAATAGGAAAAATATCCGTGTTCAAAAAGTGCGATGCGGCAGTAACACGCATACACGTTGAAGATACCGAAAAGGAAAAGCAGAGAGTAAAAGCGGCAAAGGAGCTTGCCGCAAAACAGCTTACCGAAATTCACGAAAAAGCGCTCAGAGAGGTCGGAGAAACTCACGCACAGATATTCGAGATTCATCTGATGATGCTTGATGATGACGATTACAACGAGTCTATCGAAAACATAATAGATACCCAGTCGGTAAATGCCGAATATGCGGTAGCGCTTACATCGGATAACTTTGCAGGAATGTTCTCATCTATGGACGATGCCTATATGCAGGCAAGAGCCGCAGATGTAAGAGATATTTCCAACCGCATTATCGCAAACCTGACAGGTGCAAATACCGACAGCACCACAGCCGATGAGAAGTCGATTGTCTGTGCGGACGATCTTGCGCCGAGCGAAACCGTTTCGCTTGATAAGGACAAGGTGCTTGCGTTCGTTACCGCTCACGGCTCGTCAAATTCCCATACGGCAATTCTCG
>ULVW01116120.1_pt1 | contig 22892 bp, 19 predicted proteins | sample 1959801 | NCBI WGS metagenome assembly ULVW01 (sample SAMEA4835796, study PRJEB28245) | human gut metagenome | biome: gut microbiome; material: fecal sample | place: Denmark | collected 2008
CAAATTCCTCTGAGGTGGAATCGGGCATTCCCGTAGGGCTTATGTATACGGAAGCACCCTCGACGGGAAAGAAATTGTTGTTCGTTATCTGAATTTTTAGTGAGCCAACGTTATTTGTAATTGCCATTTCTTAATTCCTCATTTATAATTTGCTGTGAAAGTTTTTTAAGCAGCTTTCACAGTAAGTATATGACTAGATTTATAGAATATTCGGAGGAGATAAGATATGGCATACTTTCCAATGTACATCGATCTTGAGGGCAAGAAAGTAATAGTTGTAGGTGGAGGTAAGGCAGCACTTAGAAAGATCAATTCGCTGCTGTATTTCGGAGCGAAGATAGCGGTCATTGCGCCAAAGGTGTGCGATGATATAAAAGCGATAAAGGGAATAAATGTACATGAGAGCAACGTGGCACTTGACATACTGCAGAATGCAGACATTGTTGTGGCGGCAACCAGGCGCCCGGAGATCAATGCCAAGATAGGTACATATTGTAATGACAGGGGCATCATGGTAAATGTGGCTGATAACAAGGAGCTCAGCAGCTTCCTGTTTCCAGGCGTTATCGTCCGCGGAGATCTTGTGGTGGGAGTCACAACAGGCGGCAACAGCCAGGCGGTATCCAAGCAGATCAGGAATATGATAGACAGGATGCTTCCAGAGGAGTACGAGGCGCTCACAAGAAAGATGGGAGCGTACACAGAGCTTGCAAATGTCAACATCAAGAGCACGGCACTTAGGGAGGAAGCACTGGATGAACTCGTCAAGGTTGCACTGTCCAACAAATGCGTTCTTGACGACAAGAAGGCGAACAAGGTGCTTGACAAATATTACCGTGAGGACGCAGCCAGAAGAAACGCATAAATATTTGTTAATATTTGTACTTGAATTATTTGATAATTATGATACAATAAGTGAGATTGTTATAGATTACAGCATGAGAGTGGGCCTTGGCCCACTCTCAATTGTTGTGGGGATAATATTTTACAGAAAGGTGGTCGTATTTACGAAGAGAGCGGATATTGAAGCAAAGACGGAGGCACTTGTGATGCCGATCATTGAGGCGAACAATCTGGAGCTTGTTGATGTGGAGTACGTCAAGGAAGGCAGTGATTATTACCTCAGAGTGTATGCGGACAAGGAAGGTGGCATCACGATCGGTGATTGCGAGATAGTGAACAGAGCACTTGGAGACCTGCTTGACCAGGATGATTATATAGGAGATGCCTATATACTGGAGGTCAGCTCACCGGGGCTTACGAGACCACTGAAGAAAGAGAAGGATTTCAAGAGAAGCATAGGTAAGGTCGTGGAGATCAAGACATTTGCCAAGGTGAATGGTGCAAAGGAATTCGAGGGTGTGCTCAAGGCATATGATGAGAATACAGTTACCATTGAGCTTGAGGATGAGACAGAGATAACGATAACGAGAAAAGATATTTCCATGATACGATTAGCATTTATATATTAGGAGGATAAAAAGGTGTCAGAGATCATTGAAGCATTGAATCAGCTTGAGAAGGAGAGAAACATTAGCAAGGATGTTCTGCTTGAGGCTATAGAGAGATCACTCAAGACAGCCTGCAAGAAGGATTTCAATACAGACGAGAACATTACAGTTTCACTGGACAGAGAGACTGGTGAGTGCCATGTATATGCAGCCAAAGAGGTTGTTGAGGAAGTTGAGAATCCTGCATGCCAGATAACACTGGAGCAGGCCAAGATGATAAGCAGCAAGTACGAGATAGGTGATACAGTAAATATAGAGATCACAACTAAGAACTTTGGAAGAATAGCAGCCCAGCGTGCGAGAAATGTCATCGTTCAGGCTATCAATGAGAATGAGAGAGCAGCTATATACGATCACTTCCATATGAAGGAGAAGGATATCGTAACAGGAATCGTTCAGAGACAGGTTGGAGACAGCGTGAATGTGAGCCTTGATGACAAGACAGAGGCACTCTTAAAGCCGTCAGAGATGATCGAGGGAGAGCGCTACGAGAGAGGCGACAGAATAAAGCTTTATATCACAGAGGTCAAGAAGACAAACAGAGGACCAAGGATCACTGTATCAAGAACTCATCCAGAGCTCGTCAAGAGACTTTTTGAGAAGGAAGTAACAGAGATCGCAGACGGAACAGTTGAGATCAAGAGCTTCTGCAGAGAGGCAGGATCAAGATCTAAGATCGCAGTATGGTCAAACGATGAGAACGTCGATGCAGTTGGAGCATGCGTAGGAATCAATGGTGACAGAGTAAATGCTGTCGTTGCAGATCTGAACGGTGAAAAGATCGACATCATTCCTTGGAGTGAGAACCCTGCTGAGTTTATTTACAATGCGCTCAGTCCTTCAGATGTTGAGGACGTATCAGTTGATCTTGATGAGAAGACAGCATTTGTCGTAGTACCTGATACACAGCTTTCACTTGCAATCGGTAAGAAGGGTCAGAATGCCCGCCTTGCAGCCAAGCTGACAGGATACAAGATCGATATCAAGAGCCATTCAAAGGCCGAGGAGATGGGTTACTTTGATGAGCAGCCAGAGGATGAGAACTTTGATCCTTATAACGAAGATGAATATTATGATGAAGTAAGCGAAGATAAAGATGCCGATGCTGCTTCATTTGACATAGATGAAACAGTAGACACAAACGACGAAGAGTAATCATTTGCATTGATGTAGTGGCACATGATAGAGAATAGGGAGTGATGAGATGGCAAAGAAGGTACCTCTGAGGCAATGCCTTGGATGCCGTGAGATGATGCCGAAGAGTGAGCTGATAAGGATAGTCCGAAGCAATGACGGGCAGTTCGCAGTTGATGCAACCGGCAAGCTCAACGGAAGAGGCGCTTATATATGCAAGAAATCCGAGTGCCTTAAGAAGGCGGTTGGAAGCAAAGCACTTGAGAAGGCTTTCAAGGTCAGCATACCTGCTGAGGTGTATGAACAATTAGACAAGGAGCTGCGTGACATTGAAGAATAACAAGATCTACTCGTTAATTTCTCTGTGTGCCAGAGCCAGAAGGCTGTGCAGTGGCAATTTCTCAGTAGAGAAAGCAGTTAAGAATCAGAGCGCGTACGTGGTCATTGTGGCGAAGGACGCTTCTGACAATACGAAGAAACTTTTCGACCAGAAATGTAATTATTATGGGATTCCTTATTATGAGTACGGGACAAAGGATGAGCTTGGCAAGTACAGTGGCAATGAGATGAGAACATCCATTGCGATACTTGACGAGGGATTCGGGAATCAGATCATAAAGTACATGAATGTAAATGAAAACATGGAGGTGTAACATTTGGCTAAAATCAGAGTACACGAATTATCAAAACAGTTAAACATTTCAAATAAAGATATCATAGATACACTTGGCGCAAAGGGAATAGAGATCAAGAGTCATATGTCCAATCTGGACGATTCGATGGTTGGAATAATTAAAGCTAAGTTTGGAGCAAAGACTGCGCCAAAGGCCGAGGCTCCAAAGGCTGAGACCCCAAAGCCTGCAGCACCAAAGCAGGAGGCTCCAAAGGCAGCGCCTAAGACAGAGCAGCCAAAGCCTGAGACAGCAAAGCCTGCTGCAGCGCCAAAGGCGGACGCGCAGAAGCAGAATCCTTCAAGGGATGACAATTCAGCAGCCAGACAGGGTTCTGGCAATCATGTAAGATTTGCCAGGGAGGACAGAAACGGCGGCAAGATGAATAACAACGGTAACAGAGTCAGATTTAACAACGACAGACAGGGCGGTTCAGACAGAGCCAGATTCAGCAACGACAGGAACCAGGGCGACAGAAATCAGGGTGACAGACCAAGATTCGGCAGAGATGGCCAGGGCGACAGAAATCAGAGTGACAGACCAAGAGTAGGCAGAGACGGTCAGGGCGACAGACCAAGGTTTAACAGAGATGGCGACAGAAACCAGGGTGACAGACCAAGATTTAACAGAGACGGCCAGAATGACAGACCAAGGTTTAACAGAGATGGTGATAGAAACCAGGGTGACAGACCAAGATTTAACAGGGACGGCCAGGGTGACAGACCAAGGTTTAACAGAGACGGAGACAGAAACCAGGGTGGCGGACGCTTCGGCAATGGCGATAGAAACCAGGGCGGAAGAGGCTTTAACAGAGATGGTGGCAACCGTTTCAGCAACCGTATCAATATGCCATTTGGCAAGGATGACGAGGATGACAGCCCAGCTCAGAAGAGAGCATCATTCAAGAGAGACCGCAAGGACTTCGATGCGAAGGAGATGCCGGGTAAGGATTTAAAGAGCCAGAACAGAGATAACTACAACAGAGATAAGAACAAGCCACGTAAGGGCAACAGAAGATCACCTGAGGAGGTCGAGGCTGATATCAGCAGACTTGCGAAGAATGTGAAGAACAAGCCACAGAAGAAGCAGCAGGCACCACAGGAGGATCCGGATGCAATCAGAACCATCACACTTCCTGAGGTTGTAACACTCAAGGAGCTGGCTGATGCGGTAAAGACTCCTGTAACAGCACTTATCAAGAAGTTGTTCCTCGCAGGTAAGATGGTCAATGTGAACTCAGAGCTTCCATTTGACGAGGCTTCAGAGATCGCACTTGAGTACAACTGTATAGCTGAGGAAGAGGAGAAGGTAGATGTGATCGAGGAACTCCTGAAGGAGGACGAAGAGGACGAGAAGGACATGGTTCCAAGACCTCCAGTAGTCTGCGTTATGGGACACGTTGATCACGGTAAGACATCACTCCTTGATGCGATCAGACAGACAAAGGTTACATCGGGCGAGGCTGGTGGAATCACACAGGCGATCGGTGCATCTGTTGTCGATGTAAATGGCCAGACTATCACATTCCTTGATACTCCTGGACATGAGGCGTTCACAGCGATGCGTATGCGTGGTGCACAGAGTACAGATATCGCTATCCTTGTTGTAGCTGCCGATGATGGTGTTATGCCACAGACAATCGAGGCTATCAACCATGCAAAGGCTGCCGGAATCGAGATCATAGTAGCGATCAACAAGATCGATAAGGAAAGTGCGAATATAGAGAGAGTTAAGCAGGAGCTCACAGAGTACGAGCTGATCCCAGAGGATTGGGGCGGTTCAACAATATTCTGTCCTGTATCTGCACATACTAAGGAAGGTATCGACAATCTCCTTGAGATGATCCTCCTCACAGCAGATGTGCTTGAACTCAAGGCAAATCCTAACAGAAAGGCAAGAGGTATCGTCATCGAGGCTGAGCTTGACAAGGGACGTGGACCTGTTGCAACAATGCTTGTACAGAAGGGAACTCTCCACGTTGGAGATTACATCGCTGTAGGAGCATCACATGGTAAGGTACGTGCCATGACCAACTCAAGAGGTGAGAGAGTTACAGAGGCTCTTCCATCAACACCTGTACAGATTCAGGGGCTTAATACAGTTCCTGACGCAGGTGAGATATTCATGGCAGTTGACAATGAGAAGGAAGCCAGAACCATATCAGAGACATACATCTCACAGGGTAAGGAGAAGCTTCTTGCAGATACAAAGCAGAGAATGTCGCTTGACGATCTGTACAGCCAGATCCAGGCCGGCAACCTCAAGGAGCTCAAGATCATCATCAAGGCAGATGTACAGGGTTCGGTTGAGGCCGTTAAGCAGAGCCTTTTAAAGCTCTCAAATGACGAGGTCGTTATCAAGTGCATACATGCAGGTGTAGGTGCTATCAACGAGTCAGATATAATCCTTGCATCAGCATCAAATGCCATCGTAATCGGTTTCAACATCAGACCGGATGCGAGAGCAAAGGATATGGCTGACAGCGAGGGCGTAGATGTTCGTCTGTACAGAGTCATCTACAATGCAATAGAGGATATTGATTCAGCAATGAAGGGTATGCTTGATCCTATATATGAGGAGAAGGTCATCGGACACGCAGAGATCAGACAGACGTACAAGGCTTCTGGTATCGGTGTCATTGCCGGTTCATATGTTCTCGACGGAACAATCAACAGAAACTGCAGCGTAAGAATCACCAGAGAGGGCAATCTTATATTTGAAGGAAAGCTTGCTTCACTCAAGAGATTCAAGGATGATGTCAAGGAAGTTAAGTCCGGCTTTGAGTGTGGTATGGTATTCGAGAACTTCCAGGACGTTGCAGAGGAAGATCAGATAGAGGCATACGAGATGGTAGAGGTGCCTAGAAAGTAGTAATAGATATGAGAAAAAACAGTGTAAAGAATAATAGGATCAACGGTGAGGTCCAGAGAGAACTCAGCAGGATCATCAGCCGCGAGATCAAGGATCCGAGAATATCACCTATGACTTCGGTCGTTGATGTGGTTGTCACACCTGATCTCAAGTTCTGTAAGGCATATATCAGTGTCCTGGGTGACCAGGATGCTGTTGATTCCACATTTGCAGGGTTGAACAGCGCAATGGGATATATCAGAAGAGAGCTTGCTCATTCTGTAAATCTGCGCAATACACCGGAGATAACATTTATCATGGACCAGTCCATAGAGTATGGTGTCAGTATGTCCCACAAGATAGATGAGGCTCTCGGAAAGCATGGCGATGCTGACGAGAGTACAGATGAAAACTCAGAGAGTGAAGATGAGTTTGAAGAGTAGGATATAATATGAGAATTTAAAAGGAGGTATATCATGAACGATCTTATAAGGGAGATAGAGAACGCAGACAGCATAGCCATAACAGGACATATCAATCCTGATGGTGATTGTATAGGTTCAACACTTGGAATGTATAACTATATTACAAGCAATTACCCTGACAAGAGGGTTCAGGTATATCTTCAGGAATTCCCGGATGTATTCATGTTCCTGAATGGTGCATCTACTGTAAAGCATGAGGCAGATGACGAGACCTATGATCTGTTTATGTCGCTTGACTGCGGAGATATGGATAGATTCACACCATTTGTCAGATATTATGAGACTGCGAAGAGAACTCTTTGCATAGACCACCATGTGTCTAACAAAGGCTTTGGTGATGTGTGCTATGTGGAAAGTGATGCATGCTCCGCTGCGGAGGCTATATTCAAGCTCCTGGATGAGAAAAAGATCAACCAGCAGTGCGCAGAGTGTCTGTATACCGGTATAGTCCACGACACAGGAGTGTTTAAGCACAGCAATACCACCAGAGAGTCCATGACCATAGCGGGAATCCTGATAGAGAAGGGAGCGAGACCAAGCTTTGTCATAGATGAGACATTTTACAAGAAGACGCTCACACAGAATAAGCTTCTGGGCTATGCGCTTCTCAACATGAAGCAGTTTGCAGATGGAAAGATAACCCATACACTTCTGACAAAGGAGGACTTTGACAGATTTGGTGCCAGCAAGATGGATACGGATGGAATCGTGGATCAGCTCAGACTGACATCAGGTACTGAGGTTGCTTTCTTCATGTATCAGGCTGGTGAGGATAATTACAAGATATCCCTCAGGGCAAATGATATCGTGAACGTGAGTGAGATCGCGTGTAGCCACGGCGGTGGCGGCCATGTGAAGGCTGCGGGATGCAATATGTCAGGTGATCCGGAAAAGATAGTTGCGGAGATAGTTGCGGATATAGAGAAACAGCTTGGCTGATAAATTGCAGAAAAGATGTGATCTGGAACAGGTACTGATACAGCGGACTGATGTAAAAGACTTTGGATTGGATTTGAAATAGTTATGATAGATGGATTTATCAATATATATAAGGAGCAGGGGTTCACGTCATTTGATGTGGTGGCAAAGCTCCGTGGTATATTAAAACAGAAAAAGATAGGTCATACCGGAACTCTCGATCCCATGGCGGAGGGAGTTCTTCTTGTGTGTCTGGGAAGTGCTACGAAGATGTGCGATCTGCTCACTGAGAAGAACAAGACATACACATGTTCCATGCTTCTCGGAAAGACCAGCGACACCGAAGACGTGACAGGAGTCATGACAGACGTGACAGATGTATATCCTGATGAGAAGACAGTCAGGGCTGCGGTGATGAGTTTTGTAGGCGATTACATGCAGATCCCGCCTATGTATTCAGCCATCAAGGTAAATGGTAAGAAGCTCTATGAGCTGGCGAGAGCCGGACAGGTTATAGAGAGAGAGCCGAGACTGGTCACGATACATGGTATCACCATACAGTCGGTAGAACTTCCGAGGGTGACATTCGATGTGAGCTGTTCCAAGGGAACATATATCAGAAGCCTGTGCAGGGATATAGGAGAGAAGCTTGGCTGCGGTGCGGTGATGGAGAAGCTTGTCAGAACCGAGGTGAAGGGCTTTACTATAGAAGAAAGTCTGACGCTTGATGAGGTGGAGAAGGCAAGGGATGACGGGACACTCATGCAGCATATATTAACAACGGATAAGCTCATGCCGAATATACCGGAGCTTCATATAGCTGAGAAGGGTGTTAAGCTTCTGGCAAATGGAAATAAGCTCAGTGCGGATGCATTTGCAGAGAATAAGATACACAGGGATACCTATGTCAAGGTGTTCGATGAGAATGGAAGATTTGCGGCACTGTATGAATACAGCGATGAGAAGAGGCAGTATGTGCCATTTAAGATGTTTCCGGTGAGTAATTAAGGACAGACAGTTATGATTCATATAAAGGACACGAAGAAGGTAAAACTGAATAGCACAGAGCGCACGGCGGTTGCCCTGGGCAAGTTTGATGGTATCCATCAGGGACACATGCTGTTGATAGAGCAGGTGTTGAAGCTTCAGAGACAGGGATATATGGGCGTTGTGTTCACATTTGACATGAGGGAGAATCATGTGTTTGATGTGAGCAATATGAAGACCATATACACATCTGACGAGAAGGCACAGGTGGTATCGGATACCGGAGTTGACGTCCTGGTTGAATATCCGTTTGACGATGCATTTGCGGCTACAGAGCCGAAGGCGTTCATCAGAGATGTTCTGGTGGACATGATGCGGGCCGGATATGTCGTGGTTGGAAGCGATTACAGATTCGGCAGAGACAGAAAGGGCGATGTGGATACCCTCAGAAGCTATGCGGACGAGTATGGATATAAGGTCATAGTCATAGACAAGCTGGAACAGGATGACGAGGTGGTCAGCTCAACTGTCATCAGGAAGAATATTTCTGAGGGAGATGTGAGGTCGGTCATTCCGATGCTCGGCAGACCGTACAGTATGACAGGTGAAGTGGTGTCCGGTAAACAGCTTGGAAGGACAATAGGAATACCGACTGCGAATATGCTGCCGGAGGAGCGCAAGCTGTACCCGCCGGCTGGTGTGTATGCTTCAAGGATCAGGATAATCCGGGGGAAGCATACGGGACATGAGGATCCTTTCAGAGTCTATATGGGAATCACCAACATAGGAGACAATCCTACAGTTAACGACAAGGGAAATATCACCATAGAGACGAATATCTTCGACTTTGACAGGAACATATATGGACAGGTCATCAAGGTGGAGCTTATCGAGCAGATCCGAGGTGAGAAGAAATTTGGAAGCCTGGATGAGCTCAAGGCTCAGATGGCAAATGACATAGAAACTTCAAAAAGAATACTTGCTAATAAAGTATTGGTAAAATAGCACAGAAAACATTGGTAATTATGCGCATAAATAATGACGGATTATTGGGTCGCATGAAGATGTTTTCTGTGCTATATTTTTAATAATAGGGTATTTTTTAGGAGGAAAAAGGAAGTACAAGGAGGAAAAGTAAAATGAGAAAGAAAGCAGCGATCAGGATCCTGGCATATGTTCTCACCTTATGCATGATCATCGGCAGTATAACCTGGCCGGAGATCACAGCTAAGGCGGAGAGCATCACAAAGGATCTGAAACCGGACACCGGCTGGAAGACGGTGACTGCGGCAACAGATGAGTGGAGTGATTATGGAAAGGCGGAGATCAGATTTTCGCCTTCATCAGATCTGGCATCCATGAAGGCTATTGCGGATGCGGGATATAAGACGCTCAAGATCACATATGCGGTTGACACATTTACCGCTGCAAGTGGACAGAATGCGGGAGTTATGCCATTTGCGTCATATGGTTCTTCATGGTCGAATAATGACAAGTGGATAGATCTGTCCAAGAGCGGTCAGTTTGAGACCGTACTTGATCTGTCATCTATCAGCACAACAAGCACGGAGAAGGTGGCATTTGGTATACAGGTTGCCAATCTTCAGGAAAACAGCACGATCAAGTTCAGGATCGTGTCAGCGGTCCTCTCAGGAACAAAGAGCACCTCTGGTGGTTCATCAGGGGAGTCAGGCGGTTCAGGCGACAGCGGATCAGGCAGTGCGGACCTTGATTCAATTGGAAACACAAGTTCAAGCGTAACCGCAAGTCTTGCTGATGGAGATGGAACAGCCAAGGGAGACGGCTACTACGAGACAGAGATAACGATAAATAACAAGAGCAATTCATACATAGCAGACTGGATAGCGGTGGCTGATGTGAGTGGCTCTGTAACTGCAGTTAAGGATTACAGCAGCTGGTCAGCCCTCAAGGGTGTATTCAGTGATGGAAAGCTGTACATATATCCAAACACATCCAAGAAGTCAGGTGCAGTAAATGCAGGTTCGAGCGTGAGCTATTCAAAGCTTGGCTACACAGGTACGGCAAACGGTGTGTCTATAACAGGTGTCAAGGTGTACTACAGCTCACAGTCAGGTGCATTTGACTCATTTATCGGTTCACTTTCATCATCATCTGGCGGAGCCGGGGACAATACAGGTGAGATCAATACGGATGTTGAGTACAACTATGCGAAGCTTCTTCAGGAGTCATTGTATCTTTATGATGCGAATATGTGCGGAAGTGATGTATCTGCAAAGAGTGAGTTTTCTTGGAGATCAAACTGCCATACTGAGGATGCAAAAACAACATATAATGGAAAGACTGTGGATGTCAGCGGTGGATACCATGATGCGGGAGATCATGCCAAGTTTGGTCTGCCACAGGCATATTCGGCTACAGTTCTAGGACTTGCGCACATGGAGTTTGCCGAGGCATTTGCGGATACTGCTACAGAGGCACACTATAAGAGGATCATGGACAGATTCGTTGCTTATTTCGAGAGATGCACAGTCCTTGGAAGTGATGGCTCGGTTCAGGCTTTCTGTTATCAGGTCGGTGATGGAAATGTCGATCATGGATACTGGGGAGCTCCGGAAAAGCAGTCATCAAGAAGTGGACAGGCAACATTCACATCTGATTTGGATACGTGTACAGATATCGTTTCAGAGACAGCGGCGGCACTTGCGGCATATTATATAAATTACAAGGATAAGAAAGCGCTTTCCTATGCGGAGAAGCTTTTCACATATGCGGATACTAAGGCTAAGAAGAACAGCTCGGGTCCGGCATCAACTTTCTATAGCTCAGATTCATGGGAAGATGACTATGCCCTTGCGGCGGCTCTTCTGTACAAGGCTACAGGTAAATCAGCATATGCAACAAAATACAATAATGTATATGGTGGCAGAACAAATCCTAACTGGGCTCTTTGCTGGAATAACGTGGCTCAGGCGGCTCTGCTCTACAGTCCTAATTCATCAAAGAAGAGTGTGTTCGTGGAGAACCAGTCAGGACTTATAGCAAGCAAGACACAGTCAGGAGATAACAACTTCTGCCTGATAGACAGCTGGGGATCGGCGAGATATAACACTGCTCATCAGATGACAGGTCTTCTGTATGATACTATATATGGAAAGAATGATTATTCATCATGGGCAAATGGTCAGATGAGGTACATACTTGGCAACAATGCAGGTTCAAAGTGTTTCGTTGTCGGTTACAACAAGTATTCATCAAAGTACCCTCATCACAGAGCCTCAAGCGGATACCAGGGTTCAGTAACTGGAAATGCATATACAAAGCAGGCACATGTATTAGTCGGCGCTTTGGTTGGCGGCCCGGCGAGTTCGAGTACATCCTATGTAGATAGCTCAGAAGATTATAACCAGAACGAGGTTGCACTGGATTATAATGCAAGCCTTGTGGGTGCAGCAGCCGGACTTTATCTGTATGTGAAGAATAGCGGAACAGATGAGGAGAAGGCAGCACAGAAGGTAGTTCCAAAGAGCGAGGTGTCGTCAGAGCTCAGGACAATAAGCGGTGAATCCAGTGGAGGCACGACAACTGAGGACGACACGAAGGATCCTTCAACCGGCTCAACTGGATCAACCGGATCGACGGGCTCAACTGGTTCAACTGGCTCAACCGGATCAACAACGGGTTCAACGACTGAGAAAGACACAGAGGCTCCGTCAGAGACACCAGCCGTAAAGGTTATGGGAATCTCATTTGACAAGACATACATAACACTTAATGTGGGTGACAGTGATGAGATCAAGGCAACGATAACACCTGCTGATGCAAAAGATACATCCCTTGTGTGGTCAAGTTCAGATAAGGCTAAGGTATCCGTACAGAATGGCAAGATTACAGCCCTCGCAGCCGGAACGGCAACTATCACAGCTACGGCTAAGGATGGCTCGGAAATAAAATCGGATTGTGCTGTCAAGGTACTCACTCCTGGAAAGCTGTCATGTAGCAGTGATGCCAAGGCATGGACAGACCTCGTATATGGCTATACAAATGCGAATCATGCAGCTATTGAGCTGTCAAACTCCGGGGAGACAACCCTTACAGATGTAAAGGCCGAGCTTAAGGATGGAACGGCATTCCAGATCGTTTCATCACCAGCAGGGCAGATTTCTGCAGGGAATAAAACAACAGTGTCTGTGAAACCGGTAAACGGTCTTGGCGCCGGAATCTACAGTGATACACTGGTTATATCAACAGCAAATGGCTCAGCGAACGTAACACTTAAGGCGACGGTGGCAAAGGGAGAAAATACCGCCGTTGTCACTCTGACAAAAACTTCAGTAACATCTGATTCGGTGACCGTCAGCGGTCAGGTGTCAGGAGCAGCAGGCGAGATTGAGTATGCAATATCAGGCGATAAGAATATGGTTGAATCAAAGCTTGTATGGCAGAAGGATGCTCAGTTTACCGGGCTTAAGGAATTTACTACATATTATGTGTATAGCCGAGTAAAAGAAACTGCAAATGTCAAGGCTGGTCAGATCAGCCAGGCACTTGGGGTGACTACACTTTTATCAGATCCTTTCGTAATTGATATCGGAAGACTGAATGACAGCAGATATGTTGGAGCGCTCGTTGACAGTGAAGGAAATCCGACTGTAAAGGTATCACAGTCTGGTGGAATCATATCAGTTTCATTTACCGAGAATAAGGATTACACGATCACAGGCAATGGCGAGGATGTAATTGTCGATACCGTAAATGCAAGTGGAATAACCGTGGACAATGCTACTGTAAAGAAGATCACGGTTCGTCCGGGCAATTCTGGAACATTTGTCATACAGGTAAGCGGAGAAAATAAGATTGCTGATGGTATAACATGTGTAAGCGATAACAGTAACGCAGCGGATGTAAAGGTTTCTGGAAAGGATACATCTTCCAAGATATCAACGGCGACACCGGGTGCGGCTGCGATCAAGGCAGATGGAAATATCGAGATAGACAATATACAGATAAAGTCCGACGGCAAGGGAATTGAATCTGCAGGAACGGTGAAGATAGCTGGAGGAAGCAACAGCATAGATTCCGTATCTTCTGCAATATCGGCATCGGATGTGGAGATCACCGGAGGCTCTGTTGATGCAAAGTCATCAGGACTTGGCGATGGGGAGTCGGTAATCTCAGCAGACAATTCTATCAAACTGGTTGGTGGAAGTGTTACGGCGGATGCATCCGGATCAGCCGGTGGAAATTCATTTGGCGTAAAGTCAGATGATGGAACGATCATTGTTGATGGCGATGTGTCAATAGGTGGAGATCCAATTTATTCCAAGGATCCGGTAGACAGCAAGGGCGACAGTGTAACCATGGTAAAGGTTGTGTTCACAGATGAGAATGGCAACCAGTTGTATGCGTCATCTGTAAACAAGGGATCAACTCTTGATCTGTCGAAAATAAATATCACCATGTCTGATGGTACTGATTACAAGACATCGAGGGCTGGATATGCGCTGGCATGGCAGGATGAAGCCGGAACAAGCTATAATGCTGATTCTGCATACGGCGCTGTATCAGAGGATATAACATTTAAGGCTGTATGGACATGGATAGTTGTGGATATAAGCGTTGATGCAAATATTACATTTGCGGCAACTGGAAATGCTTCGTACAAGACTACATATACAGGCGCAGCGATAAGACCGGCCGTAAAGGTTGTATCACGTGGAAGAACACTTGATGCGGGAACTGACTATATAGTTTCATATAGCAGCAATACCAATGCCGGTACAGCAAAGGTAGTTGTCAAAGGTCAGGGCAGATATAAGGGCTCAAAGACTTTTACATTTGCAATAAACAAGCAGGCGATAAGTAAAGCCTCTGTGACAATCACAAAGTCGGCTGTATATACAGGCAAAGCAATAACACCAGCGGTGAAGGTTACCTGCGGCAAGCGGACACTCACAGCGGGCAAGGATTACAGAGTTGCATATTCGTCAAATAAAGACTTTGGCAAGGCAAAAGTTGTGATAATGGGAATCGGTAATTACAGTGGAACACAGACAAAGTATTTTGACATAACTGCGGCTGTGGGTAAGATCTATGCAAATGGAAATTACAAGTACAAGATCACAAATGCATCCCTGAATGGCAAGGGAACGGTAACTCTCGTATCTGTTGTCAAGAAGACCAAGACAGTTGTGGTTCCTGACACTATAAAGCTTGGTGGCAAGACATTTAAGGTCACAGCGATAGGAAAAGCGGCGTTCAAGAAGAATGTAAAGGTTACAAAGGTGACCTTGGGCAAAAACGTCAAGACTATAGGTGCCAAGGCGTTCTATGGATGTAAGAAGCTCAGGACAGTAGTGATAAAGAATACACAGATGACAGGAAAAACAGTTGGATCTGGTGCATTTACAGGGACATACGCCAAGATGACCGTCAAGGTTCCGTCGAAGAAGCTTAAGAGCTATAAGACAATCCTTCTGAAAAGAGGAGTGTCAAAGAAAGCAGTCATAAAGAAATAAAGGCTCAATAAAATAAAGAATAATTGGAGATCCGGGGTGGTTCATATGATCCCGGATCTTTTTTGTGCGTATGGGGGTGACCGAAGTTCGATTTGACATGGGTAAAAATATGTGTATAATATCGTTAGTGTTCTAATAATTAGAATTATAACTATCTGGAGAGGAGAATCCATATGGACGAACATACAAAATCCATACATTATCTGCTGATGGCGGATCATTTCATGGTGCAGAAGGCATTGCTGAGTCAGATAAAGGATACAGAGCTCACCATGGGACAGCCCAAGGTGCTGGACTATCTGAAGGATCATGATGGGGCGTGCCAGAAGGATATTGCAGCGGGATGTCATATAGAGCCGGCATCGATAACCGCTGTGTTGAGTGGCATGGAGAATAAAGGATATATACAGAGAAGTACAAAGTCAGGGGACAGAAGATCCCTGTACGTGTATTTGACAGATAAGGGCAGAGAGTATGTGGAGATGCTCAATAAGAAGTTTGACTTAGTTGAATCTGTGGCGCTGAGGGGATTTACAACGGAAGAGACGGAAGAATTGCAGTCACTTCTTGTAAGGGTGTACGATAATATGAAGGGCAGCGAAAAAGACAACAGAAAAGAGGAACGTAAGAGATGAAGAACATGAAGGTAAGAATTCCAATGTATTTCGTTGGATTGTTTATTATGACTATAGGAATTGCACTGTCGGTAAAATCCAATCTCGGTGTGTCGCCGGTGAGTTCCATACCATATACCATGACCTGTGTATGGGGAATAGAGATGGGAAAGGCTACGATCATATTCCATGCGGCACTTGTGCTTATACAGATCCTATTACTCAGGAAGCGGTTCAAGCCGATCAATCTGCTTCAGGTGGTCGTGGGAATCGTGTTCGGATATTTTACAACATTCTGCAATTACCTGGCTACATTTCTGCCGAGCACTGATAATATAGCGATGAGAATTGTGCTTATGCTTGTGAGTACTGTATTCATAGCGGTTGGAATCTTTTTCTATCTGCCGGCCAATCTTATTCCGCTTGCCGGAGAGGGTGTCATGCAGGCTGTATCAGAGGTCACACACATTGAATTTTCAAAGGTAAAGATCGGATTTGACTGTTCTATGGTGGCTGTGTCGGTCGTAACATGTCTGATCTGCATACATAGTCTTGGAAGTGTGGGAGCCGGTACGGTTATTGCCGCATTCCTTGTTGGATTCAATCTTGGCAAGTTGAATAAGGCATTTGGCGGAAAACGAGATAAACTTCTTGGAAAGCACACATACACTGAGGAGGAAGTGCTCAGGGAGAGAATGGAGCAATTGCATTAGGACTTTTGGATAAAATTGTATCGTATAAACTATTTTATAATGGTAATCAAAATTACCAATTAGAACTGCAATCTGCCTGCACTGTATTTGAAGTCGTCGAAATCATCGGGTATCCGTGAGAGTTCGTCTATGTGTGCCTGACTGTCATATGGCTCATTTGCATTTATATGATGTTCCATATCTGTTATTTTCCCTTCATAAATGGCTAGCCTGGGGAGTTTTATTTGTTTGCTTTTGATATTCCGTGGTGTATAATTTATAGCATGATAAATAAAAATTTGCGCATAGGAGGAGAGGGAAGATGGCTGATAAGAATACTGCTGAAATAGGCTTTGAAAAACAGATTTGGGATGCGGCATGTGTACTTCGTGGAAATCTGGATGCATCAGAGTATAAAAGTGTTGTGCTTGGTCTGATTTTCTTGAAATACATATCGGATAGATTCGATGAGAAATATAATGAACTTGTGGAAGAAGGAGACGGATTTGAGGAAGATGTAGATGAATATACATCAGAAGGTATCTTCTTTGTACCTGCAGGAGCACGTTGGAATGATATAGCAGCAAATGCGCATACTCCGGAGATAGGAACAATAATAGATAATGCAATGCGAGCTATAGAGAAAGAAAATAAGAGACTTAAGGATATTCTTCCTAAGAATTTTGCCAGACCAGAGCTTGATAAGAGGCGTCTTGGGGATGTAGTGGACTTATTTACAAATATTCAGATGATTGAACATGGGAATGAGAAGGACATTCTTGGTCGAACATATGAATATTGTCTGTCAATGTTTGCCGAGCAGGAAGGCAAGCGTGGAGGAGAATTCTTTACTCCGTCATGTGTTGTGCGTACTCTCGTGGAAGTTCTCAAACCATTCAAAGGCCGTGTGTATGATCCGGCATGTGGATCAGGTGGTATGTTTGTTCAGTCGGCGAAATTCATAGAAAAGCATAGTGGAAATATAAGTGATATATCAATATATGGTCAGGATTCCAATCCAACGACATGGAAGATGGCTCAGATGAACCTTGCTATACGAGGAATAGAGCCTGATTTGGGATCTTATGCAGCGGATACATTCCTTGAAGATCGCCATCCAACATTGCGCGCGGATTACATCATGGCAAATCCGCCATTTAACCTTTCAAACTGGGGAGCTGATAAGTTAAAAGATGATGTACGTTGGAAGTATGGAATGCCACCGGCAGGAAATGCAAACTTTGCATGGTTGGAGCATATGATATATCATCTTGCGCCGTCAGGAAAGATAGGTATGGTTCTTGCAAATGGCTCTCTGTCATCACAGTCTGGCGGAGAGGGAGAAATTCGTAAGAACATAATAAATGCTGATTTGGTAGAGTGCATCGTTGCTATGCCAACTCAGTTATTCTACACAACTCAGATCCCGGTATCATTGTGGTTCCTTAATAAACAGAAAAAACAGTCTGGCAAAACTTTGTTCATAGATGCTCGTAAGATGGGGACGATGGTTAGCCGCAAGCTCAGAGAGCTCACAGATGAAGATATTCAGAAAATAGCAGATGCATATACAGCATTTGTCGATGGAACTCTTGAAGATGTGAAGGGATTCTGTGCAGTTGCAGATATTGCAGAGATTGAAAAACAGGATTTCATACTCACTCCGGGCAGATATGTAGGAATAGAAGAACAGGAGGATGATGGAGAGCCGTTCGAGGAGAAGATGACAAGGCTTACATCGGAACTGTCTGAATTGTTTGATAAGAGTCATGAGTTGGAGGATGAGATTCGTAGGAAGTTGAGGGCGATTGGGTATGATATATAATAAATACACATTGAAAGAGCTTGCAACTATCCGGTATGGAAAGAATCAAAAGAATGTTGTTTCGTTAGACGGATCTTTTCCGATATATGGTACAGGAGGCTTGATGGGGTATGCAAGTAAATATCTATATGATAAGCCATCTGTATTAATTGGCAGGAAAGGAACAATAGATAAAGTTAGATATGTTACGCACCCGTTTTGGACCGTAGATACACTTTTTTATACAGAAATAAATGATGCGATAGTTTTACCCCATTTTCTGTATTATGTTTTATCTTTATTAGACTTGAGAAAATACAATGAAGGAACATCAATACCTAGTCTAAGAACAGAGACTTTAAATAGGCTGGAATTATATATACCGCCATTAAGTGAACAGAAAAAAATTCTGTCTTTTATAGAGCCAATTGAAGAAAAAATAGATATTAATTCTAGGATAAATAGGAATTTGTCGGAGCAGGCTGCCGCATTATATAAATCTTGGTTTGTGGATTTTGAACCTTTCGAAGGAGAAAAACCAGATGATTGGAATGATGGTACAGTTGGCGATTTAGCCAATGAAATTGTTTGTGGTAAGACGCCTTCAACAAAGAAAGAAGAATACTATGGCAAAGATGTACCGTTTGTAACTATTCCTGATATGCATGGATGCATTTACACAGTTCATACAGAGCGAAAACTGTCTGTATTGGGAGCAGATTCACAAAGTAAAAAGACACTTCCTAAGAATAGTATTTGTGTAAGTTGCATTGGAACTGCTGGACTTGTGGTATTATTGTCAGAACCAAGTCAAACTAATCAGCAGATAAATACAATTGTTCCTAAAGCCAATTATTCACCGTACTATATATATTTAATGATGGATACAATGGCAGAGACGATAAATAAGCTTGGACAGGCAGGAAGTACAATTGTTAATTTAAATAAGACACAATTTGGTAAGATGGAAGTGATGATACCGTCAGTGGCTGCAATGTCTGATTTTGATGAAATCGTTGAGCCTATGTTTAAAGAAATTTTATCGAATCAAATTGAAAATAAAGAATTATTGTTGTTGAGAGATGAATTACTACCAAAGCTAATGGTGGGAGATATTGATCTTTCAGATATAGAATTATTAAAGAGGTGAAATCTTCGGAAAAGTAAAGCTGAAGGGATGTAAATTACATGTATAATATTATTGATAATTTTGATAAAAAAACTCCATCGGAAGTTAATGTTAATATTGTGAAATTGAATTGTGGAATTGATATAAAGACATTCCAAATCGAGACTGTTCATGATTTAGTTCAATTTATTGGTTTTGGAAAGTATATAAATAATAAAATTGGAAATGTATATTTCAGAGGTCAAACATCATTATATGATGGAAAAATGATACCATCATTATATAGGGGAAAGACTAAATTGGATAGTATTACAATGAAATATAATAAGAGAATAAAAAATGTTATTTCGAGTAATAAGCTATTTAATTCGTATGATAGGAGCGTTTTTGAACCGTTGGTACAACATTATGGAGTTAAAACTCCGTATATTGATTTAGTAGACAATGTTTGGGTAGCATTGTGGTTTGCTCTTCATCAAGCAAAAGTTGTTGCTATCAATTCTCATGAATATGTATATTACTATGATTCAAAAGAAGAGTATTCGTATATAGTTTTAATGATATCTGATGCTTTACAAGAAACAAGTAAGTCAGGAATATACCAGGGAAAGAACACGACATTGGTTGATTTAAGAAAAGCTACACCATCATTTTTTTTAAGACCACATGCACAGCATGCATATATGCTTAGAAAGAACGATCAATATCCAGGAGATTATAGCGATTTGATAGTTGGAATTGCCAAGATTCCAACGAGATTAGGGTTAAAATGGTTAGGTCAAAATGAATTCTTAACTTTGAATAGTTTATTTCCTGCCGCCTATTTTGATTCTGGATATAAAATGTTATTGAAAACATATCCGGAAAATAAACAACATACAGTGAATGAATTTGGTTCAATACAGATTTTAACGGATTGAGTGGTGATTATATTTAATAGTTGGTTAATTAAATTTTTATTTATTTTGTATTTTTATTATATTCTCTTGATAATGTAAGGAGTAAAGGAGGATTTCAATATGAATCAAGAGATAATAAATGAAGTGCTTTGTCAGATGATACCGCATTTATCTAATGATCAGATAGTGCTGTTAAAGAATGTGTTAGAGGGAGCAATGCTGAAGAGTGGAACGGGTTCGGATCAATCTGATGAAGTGTTGGTTGATAGTTTTATTGCTGCAAAACGTCTTGAGGGATGCTCGGATAGAACACTGGTATTTTATAGGAATACAATAGATAAAATGTTAACCTCAATTGGAAAGAATATTAAAGCCATTACGACAGATGATTTGCGAGGATATCTTTCAGAGTACCAAAACAGTAATATGGTTAGTAAGGTTACAATAGATAATATACGAAGGAATCTGTCAAGTTTCTTTTCTTGGCTTGAGGATGAAAATTATATACTTAAAAGCCCGGTAAGACGTATACATAGGGTTAAAGCTACGACTTCTGTAAAGGAAACGTATACTGATGAAGACTTGGAACGGTTAAGGGATAACTGTACGGAGTTGAGGGATTTGGCGTTGATTGATATATTGGCATCAACAGGGATGAGAGTTGGGGAGTTAGTAAGACTTAATCGCGTAGACATCAATTTTAATGAAAGAGAATGTGTTGTTTTTGGAAAGGGAGATAAGGAACGAATCGTTTATTTTGATGCAAGGACGAAGATACATCTGCAGAATTACTTGGATGATAGAATAGATAATAACCCAGCGTTGTTTGTTGGCTTGAAACAACCATATAATAGGTTGAAAATAGGCGGCGTAGAATCGAGACTTAAGAGAATGGGAAATGCTATTCAGGTTGAGAAGGTACATCCGCATAAATTTAGAAGAACAATGGCAACGACAGCAATAGATAAAGGTATGCCGATTGAACAGGTTCAGAAGCTGTTGGGGCATGAAAAGATAGATACAACATTGCATTATGCGATGGTGAAACAGAGTAATGTTAAGAATGCACATAGAAAGTATATAGGGTAGTTTGGTTATGATTTATAAATTAAAAGATATATGTATTAGAATAACAGATGGATCTCATTTTAGTCCGAAGGCTAAAACAAATGGATATCCCATGTTTTCTGTAAAAGATATGTTAACATATGGCTTTGACTATTCAAATTGCAAAAGAATATGTAAAGAGGATTTTGAAAAGATGTTAAAAAGTGGGTGCGTACCACAAGCAGGTGATGTTTTAGTTGCTAAGGATGGCAGCTATCTAAAGGAAATATTTGTGTGTACAGAAACAAAAAAGGAAGCAGTGCTCTCATCTATTGCAATATTTAGACCTAATCAGAAAATAGTTAATTCCTATTTTTTATGTTATTTACTAAAATCACCTAATATATATAATTATATATCTTCAAATTGTGTTTCAGGATCTGCTTTGCCAAGAATAATTTTAAAAGCATTTAAGGAGATAGAAGTAGATATACCAGATTTGCATGTACAGGAAAACATAGTTCGCATATTAAAATTGCTTGATGATAAAATAGCTTTAAATACTAGAATAAATAGGAATTTAGCACTGGTTGCATAAATAGGAATTTGTCGGAACAGTTGAAAGTTATTTTTTCAAAGATGTTTCCAACTATTGCTGATAACGGTAGTAATACATTAGAAGAAATCATCTCTTTTTCAAATGGTAAAAAGAGACCTGATACAGAGGGAAAAGTGCCAGTATATGGTGGGAATGGGATTCTTTCTTATACAGACAAATCAAACGCTGAGAACTGTGTGATTATTGGACGAGTAGGTGCTTATTGTGGTAGTTTGTACTTATCAATTGAACCATGCTGGATAAGTGATAATGCAATTAAGGCAGAAGCAAAAAATAGTAAATCACAGATGTTTATATACTATTTATTACAGGAGCTGGCTTTATCGAATAGACATATAGGTACGAGTCAGCCACTATTAACACAGGGAATATTAAATGCAATTCCTTTTACATGCCCTAGTGAAGAAGGTATTATTTCTTTTTGCAAGAAAGCTAATGATATTCAAAAACTAATAGATATGAATACAATAGAGAATAAAAGGTTATCTGAATTAAGAGATACTTTACTTCCAAAACTTATGTCGGGAGAACTTGATGTATCTGATTTGAATATTTAGTTACTCCGACAAATGGTAATTGTTATGATTATACTTAAATAATAAAAACGATATATTTGACATAAAAGCGGTTAAATGCTAATATAAGTGTAAAGAGGTGCTACCGATAGACGGTTAGCCCTGATATTGTTGACAAGAAATAACCGCCAAGTTTTCTCAGGACCGGGCGGTTATTTTTTTGTCTTATTTCTTATCATTGCTCTTAGAGCCAACGGCATAACCAAGAGCAAAGCATGTTATGCATAAGCTGATGATGGCTATAAAAAGTTCCGTTGTAAGCATAAGCACAAACCTCCGTAATAGATTTCCGTAAATGGATGTATCTATGTAAACACAGGCTATAAACTCCTGTGGCGAAGGCTAACCGCCTACCGAATAGGGTAGCACCTCTTATATTATAACAAACATATGTTCGATAATCAATATACATGAAAAGATAAATTTTTATTTGCTCTACAAAACACAACACAAAGGGGAG
>ULVW01033008.1_pt1 | contig 22658 bp, 18 predicted proteins | sample 1959801 | NCBI WGS metagenome assembly ULVW01 (sample SAMEA4835796, study PRJEB28245) | human gut metagenome | biome: gut microbiome; material: fecal sample | place: Denmark | collected 2008
AAATGATTCATGTTGCATTGTTTAGTTTTCAAAGAACAACTCTGTCTTTCGAAGCGCTTTGCTTCAAGCGACTTTTATATCTTATCGCATCGAGCTGATCTTGTCAAGAAGTTTTTTCTTTCTTTTTTCAAGTTCTTTCGGCTCCTGCAATCCCTTGCCAGTCAAGGCTTCTGGGCGCTTGCCGGTGCCGTATCTCTCAGCGACTTGTACTATATTACAGGATGGCGGACGAGTTGTCAACAGCTTTTTTGAAAAAAATGCAAAAAGCTGTTGAATCCCTCATTTCTCCGCCCGCTGCGCGCTCTCGAGCAATCAGAGATACGTGTAGAGCAGCACAGCGATGACGCCCGGCACGCCGAAGAAACCGGCGACGAGCGCGCTCAGGAATGTAATCTGCACCTTGACGGCCACGAGCTTGACAAACCAGAGCAGGATGGCGCCGACAATGCTGTTCGTGATCAGCTTCCAGACGAGATGAAGCGGCAGGGAGACAACTTTGCCGACGAGGCAAAGCACCACCAGGCCGATGGCAAATGCCGTTATGAACTCAAACATCAGATTTCCCTCCGATTCTCCATGGCCTTCGCGAGCGTCACCTCATCGGCGTACTCCAAGTCGCCGCCAATCGGCAGGCCGTGCGCGATGCGCGTGACCTTGATGCCGAGCGGCTTCAGGAGCTTGGCGATGTACATGGCCGTCGCCTCCCCTTCGACATTCGGGTTTGTCGCCATGATGACCTCTTTGACCGTATCGTCCTGCAGACGTCCCAGGAGCTCCTTGATGCGGATGTCGGACGGTCCGACACCCTCTAAGGGCGACAGCGCCCCGTGCAGGACGTGATAGACGCCCTGGTAGTCGCGCATGCGCTCCATCGCCGCGACGTCCTGCGGCTGCTCGACGACGCAGATGACGGAGTGGTCGCGCTCATCCGAGCTGCAGATGGCGCAGGGATTCTGGTCACTGAGATTGAAGCAGGTATTGCAGTAGCCGATCTTCTCCTTGGCATCGACGATGGCCGCGGCCAGCGACCTCGCCTGAGCAGGGTCCATGTCGAGCACGTGATAAGCAAGACGCACTGCCGTCTTCTGGCCAATGCCCGGCAGTGCGCGAAAGTGCTCGATTAAGTTTGCCAAGGGTGCAATGTACTGCATCAGAGCAGTCCCGGCGGCAGACCGAGGCCGCTCGTCAGCTTGCCCATCTCCGACGCCATCATCTCGTCGACTTTCTTCGTCGCCTCATTGAAGGCAGCCGAGATGAGATCCTGCAGCATCTCGACGTCTTCCGGGTCGACAGCAGCCGGGTCGATCGTCAGGGACTGAACCTGCTTCTCGCCGTTCATGACGATCTTGACAGCACCGCCGCCAGCCGTGACTTCGACGGTCTTGCGCTTGAGCTCGTCCTGCATCTTCTTCATCTCGTTCTGCATCTTCTGGACTTTCTTCATCATGCCGGCCATGTTGCCCATGTTGCCCATTCCACCAAACATAGATTACACCTCTCGTTCTCATGCGATCTGCATGCATCTTGATTATTCTCTAGATTAGACTATCAAATTAACGTGCGTCCGTCAACTCAAAACGGACTCCCCTGCCCCAAAAGACAGGAAAAAGCTATCCCGAGGGGAAATCAGGATAGCTCGTCCTGTCTTTTGAGACATCACATTTAAAAAGGGAATTTATGCAAGAAAGAGCATCGCGGGGGATACTCATTTCTTCGTGATAGGAGGGTAGCTGCGCTTTAGCTTCAGCATATCGATGTTCATCGCCTTCGGTTTGGCGAAGTACGAGAGCGCATAGGCTGCAGTGCCCGTGTAGTCGATGGCGTACTCATTCGTCGACCACGACGTCAGGACATCGAGGTACGACTTGGCCACAGGGATATGGCCGCTCTTGAGGTAGGTCGTCTGGTCAGGATCGCCGCCCGCGACCGCATTCGGACCGCCGACGATGAGCCCCGGGACATAGGCGCCCGTGCTTTCGTGGATGCGGTTGTGCGGATGCTCCGGCGGATTGTCGCCCATGCCAGTCGCGAAGCTCTTGTCGAGCGAATTGCGGCCGAAGAGGTAGTGGAGCTGGGAGAGAGCGCCCTCTACGTAAGCCGCGTTCGGCTGGATCTGGTTGGCCATGAGCAGGATGTCACCCTGCGTCAGCGCGTTCTTCGTGCTGGCCCAGGTGTACTCGTCCTTTGCGAGCGCACAGCCAAAGCCGTCGGAATCAATCTTCCTGGTGATGTCATCGGCGTAGCCGAGAAAGGCTGCCTTGACCTTTGCCTGCAGGGCAGGGTTGGCATTCTGCGCCTTGAGGTAAGCGAACTGGCCGAGTGCCAGCGTGTTGTCCCAGGTGAAGAAGCTCGGCTTCTGCGTGAAGCGGTCCGCGACGGACTGGAGGTACTTCTCGTACTTCTTGTCGCCCGTCGTGCGGAAAAGCTCTGCGGCGAGCCAGATGCGCTCCTCGATGTCCGTGCTCTTGTTGTATGGGCCCGAGCCACTCTCCTGACCTTCGTCGACGCGGTAGATGGGGTTCTTCGTCTTGGCGAGGTAGCCCCAGATGCGCTCTGCGCTCTTGCGCATTGTCTCGCCATACGCCTTGTCAAACGGCGCGTAGATGCGCGAGGCGATGGCAAAGCTGGCGCCGCTCATCGCAGCACTTGACGTGCAGCTGCCGAAGATGTAGCGATCCTGCGTGTCGGTGTCCGGCGACTTATCAAAGCCCGGCCACGCCAGGCCTGCAACCTTGTGGAACATGCTGCCGTCCTTGCGCTGCATCTTGCGCATCCAGTCGAGCTCGAACTGGACTTCCTGGAGCGCATCGGGAAGCTTTGTCTCTTCCTGCGTGCCCTTCGGGAAGAAGAGCTGGCCGCGCGTGAAGTGCGAGGGGTTTGCTTCATAGGCCAGCAGGAGCTCTGCGCTGCTGATGGCAGCCGTCGTCACGTACTTGCCGTAGTCGCCGGCATCATACCAGCCGCCGCTGACATCGAGGCGGTCACCCTTCTTGTTGAGCTTGTCCGTGAAGTAGACCTGTGCCTGGCGGTCCTGCGCATGGCCCTCTTTGACCTTGAGGCCCGTCACAGGGTCGTCGATCGGCGTATTGCTGCGCGAGAGCGTGTACGAACGCCACGTCTCGACGGCCGGCACGGCGTAGACATTGTCGCCGATCTCGAAGTCGTACGACTCGCGCGAGCCGACGCGCAGCTTGTAGGTACCCTCCTTGTTGAAGGAACTGAAGTCCGCCTTGCGCAGCGTCTCTTCTGACATCGCGTCCTTCTTGGCAGCGGAGAGCTTGCCCTCGTAGACCGTCTGGCCCGTCTTCGCATCGACGAGCGAGAAATCCGTGTCGCCCGTATCGGTGACCATGGCCGTCTTGCTGTAGCCATTCAGGTAGCCGACCTGATCGACGTGCATGCCGGCATCGGCGGCCTCGCTGAATCCTGGGAGGCCGCAAGTGCCCAGAAGGATTCCGCTGAGCACGAGCCAGCGGAGTTTCCTGCTCACCATCATCGCTGTCACCTCATTCCGCAAACGGCGTGTACTTGACCCACTGATACTCAGCCGTCAGCGGGAGGTTCTCGTCATTGAACGGCTTCAGCCATGTGTCAACACCCTTGCCGCACCATGCATTCATCATGATCTTGCCCTTCGTGCACGGCAGGTTTGCACCCTCGCGGCGGAAGACTTCCTTGCCGTCGACGAACCAGATGATCTTGTCCTTATGCCATTCAAAGGCGTACGTGTGGAAGTCATCCGACGCATCGAAGCCGAGGTCGATCATCTTCTCGTGGCCGCCGACGCCATTGCGGAAGTAGTTGAGCTGGACCTTGGAGGTATCCTTGCCGAGGACCTCGAAGTCGATCTCATCCCACGGATCGCCGTCATACGGGCCTGTGTAAGTGAAGAACGAGGAGACGCAGCCGTCATTCTTGATGGCCTTCATGCTGACCTCGTAGCGGCCGTAGCCATACGTCTTCTTGCTGCGGAACTCGCCGCCCGAATACGGGACCTTGTCCTGCGAGGAATCGTAGTCGATCGTCAGCTGCATCGTGCCGTCTTCGAACGTGACGTTGTCCTTGTGCCAGAATACGTTGAACGGATCACCGTTCGTCCAGCCGTCAGACGGCTCGAAGATGGCGGGCTGACCCTTCTTGAAGTCAACGGCAAAGGCGTCACTTGCCTGCGTCTCCGTTGCCGGCGTCGCATAGGCCGTCGCCGGCGCTGCAAAATCCATCGAGACGGAGAGCGGTGCTGCGCAAGCCAGGAGCACGGCGGCAGCGATTGCTTTCTTGCGGATATCCATATCTATTCCTCCTGAATCTTTCTCATTCACGCATTGCGCATTGCCTGCCGTGCAGGTGTCAGTGCGCGAGGTCCTCGCCATTCGAGGCGATGACCTTCTTGTACCAGTAAAAGGACTTCTTGGGCTTGCGCGAAAGCGTGCCCTCGCCCTTGTTGTTCTTGTCGACGTAGATGAAGCCGTAGCGCTTCTCCATCTCGCCTGTGCTGGCCGAAACGAGGTCAATCGGTCCCCACGGGCAGTAGCCCATGAGCGTCACACCATCGAGCTCGATGGCCTTCTTCATCTCGGCGATGTGCGCGGCAAAGTAATTGATGCGCTCATCGTCCTGGACGAGGCCCGTCTCATCCGGCTGCTCGTGCAGGCCGATGCCGTTCTCGACGATCATCATCGGCAGCTCGTAGCGCTCGGCGAGTACGTCGAGCATGTAGCGCAGGCCGACCGGGTCGATTTGCCAGCCCCAGTCCGATGCCTTGACGAACGGGTTCGGGACTTCCTTGAAGGAATCCGTCTGCTCGTCGTAGGCGCGGACGAAGCTCATGTAGTACGACAGAGCGAAGTAGTCGACGCAGCCCTGTTCGAGGACAGCGAGATCATCGGGCTCCATCTTGATGTGGTAGCCCTTGTTCTCCCACTCCTTGAGAATGTAGGAAGGATAATGGCCGCGGCACTGGACGTCCGCGAAATAGAAGGTCTTATCCATTTCCTTGAGCGCTGCAATCTGATCCATCGGCTTGCACGTCTCAGGATAGACAGGCGACATCGCCATCATGCAGCCGATCTGGAAGTCCGAGTTGATCTTGTGGCCCTCGATGACGGCTTTTGCCGAAGCGAGGAACTCATGGTGGGCGACCTGATAGAGCACCTCGTGGCGGTCCTCACCCGGCTGATAGAGCACGCCGGAATTCGTGAAGGCCGTGAACGGCGTGTCGACGTCGCGCTGGTTGTTGATCTCGTTGAACGTCATCCAGTACTTGACCTTGTCCTTGTAGCGCTTGAAGACCGTGACGGCGAAGCGCACGAAGAAGTCGACGAGCTTGCGGTTGCGCCAGCCGCCGTACTCCGTGACGAGGTGGTACGGCATCTCGAAGTGCGAGAGCGTGATGACCGGCTCCATGCCGTAGGCATGCATCGTGTCGAAGAGATCGTCGTAGTACTTCAGGCCCTCTTCATTCGGCTCCGTCTCGTCGCCGTTCGGGAAGATGCGCGTCCAGGCAATACTCGTGCGGAAGCACTTGAAGCCCATCTCAGCAAGCAGCGCAATGTCCTCTTTGTAGCGATGGTAGAAGTCGATGGCATCGTGATTCGGATAGACCTTGCCCGGCAGGACGCCGTCCGTGATCTCACGCGGCTTCCCCGGGCCGCCGACCGTCATGACGTCGGCAACGCTTATGCCCTTGCCGCCCTCTTTCCAGCCGCCTTCGAGCTGATGGGCAGCGACGGCGCCGCCCCATAAAAATCCCTTTGGAAATGGCATGATAAAACCTCCCTGCCTGACTCAGGCTTTTTTCTCAAGTGCCTCGATGCGCTTGTAGGCATCGATGAACTCGAGGGCAATCGTCTTGAACGCCTCTGCACTCATGAGCTGATCTTCTGCGTGCAGGATCAGCAGATTGACCGTGTTGCCCTCGCCAGAGGCCTCCTTCTGCAGCAGGCCTGCATGAGCGTCATGCCCTTCAATGAAAGCCTCGTCGCCTTCCTTGATCAGCTTCTCGGCCTCTTCGTAGTCGCTCTTCTTCGCGGCCTGGATGGCCTCGATGTAGCAGCTGCGCGCCGTGCCGACGGACGAGATGATCTGGAATGCCGTGAGCTCTAATCCTTCCATGTCAATACCCCTTCTCTGAAATAAATGAAATAACTTCTTCGTCTGAACTGCAATCAGTCGTTCATGAGCTTGCGGGCCAGGGCGAGAGCGCCTTTGCCGTCCATGCGGCCGTACATGCGCATGTCAATCGCATCGACCGGAACATTCGGGATCTGCGCAGCGATCTTATTCTTCTGGAAGCGGATCTGGGGTCCGAGCAGGACGACATCGACGTCAGCAGCCTTCGTAGCGGCCTCCGAAGCGGAGAACGCATCGATGGAGCACTCATAGCCATCGGCCTTGGCAGCTTCCTGCATCTTCTTGACGAGCATGCTCGTGGACATTCCCGAAGCGCATAACAGTACAATCTTTTTCATGGTAAAAACTCCCTTTCTAGATACAATCATGATGTCAGTAAAAGTGATAGCAGCAAAGCATATCGCTTGGATATCGTTTATCAGAAGTGATAGTCGACCATCGTGCGGACGAAGTTGCGGTGGTACGTCTCGTTCTTGTGGCCATACAGCGTGTTCTGTGCCGTTGCCATCTCATAGAACGTCTCCCACTCGATGTTCTTGGCCGGCACGTACTTGAAGCCGAGGATCCAGCCCTTCGAGCCCGGCTGCAGAGCGCCCCACTCCTTGTCACCGAAGATGCCGACGAGGTTGTTGATGTTGCGCGCGTAATTGTACCAGCGCGCGTAGAGCTGGAAGGAACCCGGGTCGTTGATGTTGGACCAGCGGTAGTTGAGGCGAAGTGCCGTGCAATCGTGCTTGTCGTACTTCGTCTCCGTGTAGCCATTTGCGCCCCACTCGCCGACCGTGTAATCCTGGCCATTCGTGCGCGCATAGTCACCGATCAGGAAGATGTTCTTCATGGGGTTCCACATCGCACTGAGGACAAAGCCGAGGCTGCCGGCCGTGTTCCGGTATTCCGACGGCGTCTCCGTGACCGTGTAGGTGCCGCTTGCATTAGCTTTCCCCTTCACGTCACCGTAATAGAGGGAAAATGGGGCTTCGGCATTGTTGAATTCGCCATAACCTTCCTGTTCCCAAGTATGACCATCTTTATTACTCAAAAAACCATGGAAGGTGCCGCCGCCTTTAAGGCTGCCGCTGATGTCTTTGATGGTAACATCTGTGCCCTCGACCTTGAAGGTCTTCGTCGTATCGTAGACGTTCTGGCCCATCGACTCATGCTTGCCGATGTTCAGCTTGGCAATCGCCGCACTGATCTGCAGGCCGTGGCCGACCTGGCCCTGGACGCCAGCACCGTAGACGCTGAAGTCATAGCCTTTGTCCGTCGGCGTGAGGTAGAAGGCATTAGCCGTTAGTTTCGATTTCGGGATGGCCGTGCTGATGACGGCACCATCCGTCTCGTTGCCGAGCAGGATATTCTGGAAGCCAAGACCGCGCCATCTGCGACCGATGTCGTAGTTGACGACGCCCGTCTTGCCTTCCGCCCAGACGCGCTGGATGACACCATCTTCATCGTCATGGCCATTGTGGGATTTGAGTGTGCCATCGGCCATGACATAATTCGCGTAGCGCGGGTTTGTCTCGCTCTCGAAGTTGAAGTTCCAGTCGTCATTGACCTTGAACTTGCCCTTGAGGTCGAGGTAAAAGCGGCGGTTGTCGTTGCGGTCAGTGTAGCCCTTGATGTTGTCGTTATCCCAGCTGACGCGGCCGAAGCCGGAAATATGGACGCGGTCGAGCTCGCTCTTGACGCTCTTGCTCAGGCCGCTCAGCTGCTTCTTCTGGCTGCGCGTCTGATTCTTGAGCTGGCTGTTCTGGTGGCGGAGCTCCTTGATCTCTTTCTCCAGATTACTCTGCTGCTGCTCGAGCGCAGCGATGCGGCTGTCGATGTCCTGGGCCTGGTCAGTCGGGGCGGCGAAGGCCGTGCCCGTCAGGCTCATGGTAAGTCCAAGCAGAAGTGCTGTTATCTTTTTCTGATTCATTGCAGAACATCCTCTTTCCTTCAAATTCTCTATTCTCTCTTCATGATTTCTCTTGTTCTCAGCGCTGCGCTGCAGCGCATTCCCCAGCCGCAGCGCAGCGATGGCTCACGGATTGATGGCAGATTCTGCCCTTCCCTGATTCTCTTTCTCTGCAGCGGCATCGGCCATCTCCTCTTTGAGGAAAGCACGGTCCTGTGCTTTGAGGAACGGGAAGTAGATAACCGTCGCGATGACGAGGTTGATGATCTGGATGACAGCGCCCTGCCAGCCGTCGAGCAGGAAGCCTGCGATGATCGGCGGTGTCGTCCACGGGACCTGAACTGCGCTGAGCGGAGCCATGAAGCCCGAGGCGATGGCACCGTATGTGATGAACATCGCGATGAGCGGGACGATGATGAACGGTACGAGCAGGTACGGATTGAATACGATTGGCAGGCCGAAGATGATCGGCTCATTGATGTTGAAGAGGCCCGGTACAAAGGCCATCTTCATCAGGGACTTGAGCTGGTCGGACTTGGCCGTGAAGATGCCGGAGATCAGGAGGCCGAGCGTCAGGCCGCAGCCGCCGCTCTTGACGAATACATCATTGATCTGCGTCGTGAAGATCTTAGCCTGCGGATTGTTGACGAGGGACATGCCCATGTCAAGGAGGTGCTGGTTATCGAGCGAGTTGGCGATGAGCAGCGGGCTCACGACGCCGCCGACGACGTTCGGGCCGTGGATACCGGCCCAGAACAGGATACTCTGGAGGCCGACGATGATCGTGCCGCCTGCGAGCGAATCGGACAAGCCCTGCAGCGGCGTCTGGATGACCTTAAAGATGAGTTCCGGCAGCGTCGTCGCGCCGATGTAATGGCAGAGGCCATAGAGGACGGATGCGCTCGTGAAGAAGATCATGCCCGGTACAAGTGCCGTGAATGCTTTCGCGACGCCCTGCGGGACGGCATCCGGCATCTTGATGCCGATGTGGTTCTTCTCGCAGTAGCAGAAGATGTAGGAGACGAAGAAAGAAACGAAGATGGCGGTGATGACGCCGTTGCTGCCCGCCCATGCCTTCGGGATGATGTCGCTGACTGTCTCGCCGCCCTTCGTCAGGATTGTCGGCGGCATCAGGATAAGGAAGGTCGACAGTGCGAGGATGGCGGCCATCATGGCATCGCAGCCTTCATTCTCAACGAACTTGTAGGTGATGGACAATACGACGATGAGTGCCAGCACACTGAACGTGCCACCTGCGACGGCGTTCAGCGGCGCCGTCCAGTCTGTCCCGAAAATCGACGCCATGAAGTCGGCGTATCCCGGGACTGGCAGGTTGGCCAGCAGCAGGAATACCGAACCACAGATGGTGAATGGCGTCGTCATGATGAAGCCATCACGAAGAGCTGCTACAGCGCGGATCTGAGCGAACTCCCCCATGATTTCGATAAACTTATCGAAAATCTCTTGTTTACTCATGTTCTCTCCTCTTTCCTTTGATATCCTCTCTATCTTTCTCTATCTTTCTTCAGGAACCGGGGTTCCATTCCCCGTTCCTCACTGTGTCTTCACTATACCATCTGCCACAATCGCGTTCAATAAATCGAAATCAATAGGAAACGCGGTTCCAGAAAAGAGCATAAAAAAAACAGCGTCGTGAAACGCTGTTTCATATTCACTGGATCTCAATAATGGAAGTGCTGGCTGAGCCATGACTCCTTCTCCTGCGCATTGTGGAAGTCGACGCGCGTCATGAGCACGGCGAACAGGACATCCATGACATACTTGGCGCCCATGAGGAAGACGCGCGGGCCGAGCTCTTCCATCGTCTTGACAGAGGCCACGGGGAAGGCGACGTCGGCGAGCGAACCGAGCGTCGAGTCCTTCTTGCCCGTAATCAGCAGGACGGGGTTGCCGCGCATCTTCAGCAGGCGTGCGATGTCAATGAGCATGCGGTTCTCGCCCGTGCGGCTGATCAGGAAGCCGACGTGGTCCTTGGGCGCCCCCGTCGCCTGCAAATACTGCATCGTCATGGCAGGGTGCACCGTCGAGCACTTGTTGGCCATGATGAAGCCGGAGGCCGCCATGTTCGCAATGTCGAGGTTGTTGTCCATCGCGTAGAAGTCGATGTGCGCGGTCTTCGACAGGATGGCGAAGGCCCGGACGAAGTCGGCGGGGTCCAGCATGCGATACGTCTCCTGCATGGCGTCGATCTCGAGGCGCGTGACCTTCTCGAGGATGGAGTGGACGGAATCGCGGTCCGTCATGGAAAGCTCCATGCCACACGGACTCTCGATGTACTGGATCATCTGCGCGAGGAACTCGACGCGGAACTCCGTGTAGCCGCCAAAGCCGAGCTTCTGGCAGAAGCGCACGATGGCAGCAGAGCTCGTGTACGTCTTCTGGGCCAGCTGGCGCGTCGTCATGCTCGGCAGCAGGCGGGAGTGCTTCAACAGGTAATCGGCAATCGTCCGCTCTGAATCGGAAAATCCTTTTTTCTCTTGCAATTCCTTGATGAGGTTCATTCGTCTTCCTCCGTCGGCAGTGGCACGTCGCTGTCTTCTGGCAGGGGGATGGCGCCGTCCCCGTAGATGTCGGCACCATCGTCTGGTATTGGTGCGTCTTCCTGCGGCGCGTCAACCATCGCCATGCCGTCCACGCCGACGACATTGGCACCGAATACGTCAAAGGCTTTCTTGAGTGAAGCGCGCTCGTCGGGCGCGACTTCCTCGAGGATGGCGGCAGGCTCAGGCTTCTTCGCTGCCATCTCGCGCTTTGGCTCTGGCTTCGGCACGGCGGCAGGGCGCGGGCGTGGCGGCGTCCTCATCGGCGCATCTTCACCCGAGCAGACGAGGCGCAGTTCGCGGCCCGTGAGTTCCTGCAGGATGCGCTCGATGGTCTTGCGGTAATTGCGCATGACAAGCGAGGCCATGAGGCCGCTCTGCATGCGCATGTGGAACTGGCTGGCTGTCAGCCCCATGAAGCGGGCATTCTGGATGCAGGCGAGTATTGGCGCCTTGTGCTGATCGCGCAGAGCCTGAAAGAGCTGGTTCCAGACCTGCAGACCCGCTTCATCGAGCGCGGCAGGTTCTTCGGGCACATCTGCCGGTGCCGGCGTGACGGCAGGCGCAGCAGCAGGAGCAGCAGGAGCTGGAGCAGGAGTCGGCACGCCCGTGGCAGGAGCGACAGCAGGCCGGACTCCCGCACCAGCCGTCGCCTGCTTGAGCAGAGCAGTGACCTGCGCAAGGGCAGCTTCGAGCTTGGCAATGCGCGCCTCGTCAGCAGGATTGCTCGAAGCAGCTCTCGGTCCGTTACTGGCAGCCTGCCCCGCATTTCCTTGAGTCGATGCCACAAGCTCGGGGCGGCAGAGTTCCATCAGTGCGACCTCGACGGTGATGCGCGGCTGCGGCGACCACTTCATCTCCGTCATCGCCTCGTGCAGGCGCGCGATCATGCGCGGCAGGACCTCGGGCGCGAAGAGCTTGGCCTGATCTTGCAGTACATCCTGTGGCTCGGCGTAGAGGTCCATGGCCTCGACGGTGCCCGCCGCCTGGAAGATCATGAGGCTGCGCAGGTGCAGCGATAGCTCCGAGAGGATCTGCTTGAGGTCCTTGCCGTCGCGCAGCAGCTCCGCAAGGATCTGGAGCGCCGCCTGTACATTGCGCGCGGCGAGCGCCTTCGTCATCTTGTAGATCCAGTCGTGGCCGACGAGGCCGAGGATCTGGCGCACGCGCTCTGCCGTGATTGTCCCTTCGGCGAGCGCTGCGCACTGGTCGAGGATGGACAACGCATCGCGCATGCCGCCGTCGGCCTGTATCGCGATCATCGCGAGGGCCTCGTCCTCGGCCTCCATCTTCATCTCTGCCGTGATGTAGCGCAGGCGGCTCTCGATCTCCTCGACAGTGATGCGCTTGAAGTCGTAGCGCTGGCAGCGCGACTGGATGGTCGGCGGGACCTTGTGGGCCTCGGTCGTCGCGAGGATGAAGACGACATGCGCCGGCGGCTCCTCGAGTGTCTTCAGGAGCGCGTTGAACGCCTCGGTCGTCAGCATGTGGACCTCGTCAATGATGTAGACCTTGTAGCGGCCGTCGACCGGCGCGAACTTGACCGTCTCGCGCAGGTCGCGGATCTCGTCGATGCCGCGGTTGGACGCCGCATCGATCTCAAAGACATCCATCGAAGAGCCGTCCGCGATCTTGCGGCACTGCTCGCACTGCCCGCACGGCTCCGGCGTCGGCCCGTGCTCACAATTGAGCGCCTTCGCCAAGATCTTCGCCGTACTCGTCTTGCCCGTGCCGCGCGGGCCGGCAAAGAGGTACGCATGGCCGATGTGGCCGCTCGTGATCGCATTTGCCAGCGTCCGGCTGATATGCTCCTGCCCGACGAGGTCCTTGAACGTCTGCGGCCTCCACTTCCGATACAGCGCAATATACGCCATCGCAACTCCTCTCCTCTCCTATGATTACTACATCATTATACCTACAAACGAGCCGCCACGGAAGGGTATCCAACGTTCCGCGCAGCAGGCTGAAGCTCCACTTATGGATACCCTTCCATGGCTCAGTGCAGCGCATGGCCCGGCCAAGAGCAGGCGTCGCTCGGGCCACCGGGGATGGATGGTCATAAGCGGAGCATTGACGCGCTGCGTAAAGAACCGATTTTTTGCCCACGAGAATCCTTTCGAAAGAGCGTCGTCCAAACGAAGTGCGTTTAGCGCTTTCGGAAGGATGGATTGAAAGGCAAAAAATCGGTTTAGCAGCGCGTCACCGCGGAGCGTTGGCCAGCCATCCCCGGTGAACCCCTCCGGTGCCGCCTCACTTCCATGAACAATAACAATAATATATAGTAAAAAAGCAGCCGTTTCTGGCTGCTCTCCATCCTTTTCCACGTCGAACCGCAGTCCCCAGGCACCCTCGCGGCACATGGAACGATTCGCTTAACGCTGCTTCCTTCCGGACCTGACGTGGTTCACGAGGCCCCATTGCGCAAGACCCAGGCGCTGCGGCCCGACCTGAAAAAGGATATAAAAATGGCGGAGAGTGAGAGATTCGAACTCTCGATACAGGTTTCCCCGTATACACGCTTTCCAGGCGTGCTCCTTCAACCACTCGGACAACTCTCCACAATGCTCTACTATTAGAAGCTATTCAGTTTTGTTGCCCTGCCGCGTGATTGCTGCCTGCAACGATATATATCTTACCATCCCATCTGCCTCCTGTCAACACCCTTTTTTCTCTTTTCCACAAAAAAATCTCCGCAGATTGTTCTGCGGAGACTCTATGCATTGCTTACCAGATGAAGAGGCCTGCAAGACCTGCGGACAAGAGCGAGACGAGGATACCCGAAAGCAGCATGTAGCCGACATTGCGGGAGATCAGGTCGTTCTTGTTGTCGTCGACGAGGCCCTTGAAGCAGCCGATGATCATGCCGAGCGTCGAGAAGTTGGCAAACGACGTGATGAATACGGTCAGCACGCCCTGCATGTGGCGGCTGTAGGTGCTCAGGAGATCCTGTACGCTGAGCATGACGACAAACTCATTCGTGACGAGCTTCGTGCCCATGTACTGGGCCATCGCGAAGGCTTCCGTCGAATCGAGGCCGAGCAGCCAGGCAAACGGGAACATGATGCAGCCGAGGATATTCTCGAGCGTGATGGCCGGATGGATCAGCACGAGCAGCATGTCGATGAGCTTGGCGAGTGCGACGAACGCGATGACGTTCGCGCAGATGATCAGCACCAGTCTTCCAGCGCCGAGGATGGAGTTGCCGAGGAACGAGAAGAACGGCTCGCGCTCCTTGCCGCCGTCATCGAGGCGGGCAACCGTGTCCTCCTCCTCCGTGATCTTGACCGGATGCAGGAGGTTCGTGACAATCAGGGCGTTGATGACGTTTAAGGGAACTGCCGTCAGGATGAACTCAGCCGGCATCATCTTCGTGTAGACGCCGATCAGGGCGGCCGTGACGCAGCTCATGGACATCATCGCGAGCGTCAGGCAGCGGTCTGCCTTCATGCGCTTGAGCTGCAGGCTCGAGACGGCTAGGGCTTCCGTGTTGCCGAGGAACATCATCTCGATGGCGAAGAAGGACTCGAACTTCGGTTCGTGCGTGAGGAAGGCCAGTGCCTTGCCGATCCACTTGATGACAAATGGCAGCAGGCCGATGTACGTCAGGATATCGAAGAGCGGCACGACGAGGAGGATCGGCAGCAGGGCCGAGGTGAAAAAGTTCATCTGCGGCACGTGGACCCAGTCCGGGAACGCGAAGGCGATGCCCTCGTAGGCGACGCTGACGAGCCAGGTGAAGCCTGCGGCTGCCCCTTGGACGATGTCGCGGCCAATCGGGAAGGAGGTCAGGAACCAGGCGATGAAGACGTTGAGCGCGAGCAGCGAGCCGACGCCGCGCCAGTGGATGTCCTTGCGCTTCTTTGAGAGAAGCACGCCGACGGCTAGGAAGACCAGCACGCCGATGAGATTGATGACGAAATACATAAAGTCTCTCCTATTCTTTTGCTGAAATGAGATCGTCGCGGCCACCGACCAAAAAGAGACACGTGACCGACTTTTCCATTATATATCAGAGGTCATTATCCGTAAAGGCAAACGGGAGGATTTCCGCGAGTGTCGCCACCTGCACGGCTCCCTTGAGGTTTGCCATGATGATGCGCGGGATCTTGAATTCGCTGATGGCCTGGCGGCACATGCCGCACGGTGAGCACGGGCCCGGCGTGTCGGCGACGATCGCGATGGCCGCGAACTCCCGGTATCCCTCGGAGACGGCCTTGAAGATGGCCGTACGCTCCGCGCAGTTCGTGACGGGATAGCTGGCGTTCTCGATGTTGCAGCCGCCGAAGACCTTGCCGTCTTTCGTCAGCACGGCTGCACCGACCTTGAAGTGCGAGTAGGCCGCATAGGCGCGCTCGCGATAGGCTTTCGCCACTTCGATGAGTTCCTGATCCGTCATTTCTCTTCCCTCTTTCCGTATCAATACTTCTCGACTTTGTCTTTCTCGACGCGCGCATAGACGAGCGGCTCTTTTGCGGGCTGGACGTCGCCGATGGCGATGGCATCGCGGTACATCTTCTCGGCGTCAGCGAGAGCCGACTCCTTCGAGGTGTAGAGTGTGACGAGCGTGTCGCCTTCCTTGACTTCGTCGCCGTACTTCTTGTGCAGGATGAGGCCTGCCGAGAAGTCGATATCGCTCTCCTTCGTCTCGCGGCCAGCGCCGAGCACGACGGACGTCTCGCCGATCTCCTCAGCGTTCATCTTCGTGATGAAGCCCGAACGCTCCGCCTTGATCTCGGCGCGGTACGGTGCCTGCTGGAACTTCGTGTAATCGCGCAGGACGCTGTCGTCGCCGCCCTGGGCGCGGACCATCGTGCAGAACGTCTCGAAGGCACTGCCGTCAGCAATCGACTGCTCAGCCATCGCGCGGCATTCCTCCGGCGTGCCCTTGCCGACGAGATAGAGCATGTTGGCGGCGAGCTGCAGCGATACCTCGCGCAGGTCAGCTGGGCCCTTGCCCTTGAGGACGTCCATCGACTCCATGACCTCGATGCTGTTGCCGATGCCGTAGCCGAGCGGCGTGTCCATGTCGGTGATCAGGGCGACCGTGCGGCGGCCGGCGAGCTCGCCGATGGCGACCATCGTCTGCGCGAGCTTGATGGAGTCATCGAGCGTCTTCATGAAGGCACCACTGCCCGTCTTGACATCGAGCAGGATGCAGTCGGAGCCAGCGGCGAGCTTCTTGCTCATGATCGACGAGGCAATCAGCGGGATGCAGTCGACTGTCGCCGTGACATCGCGCAGCGCGTAGAGCTTCTTGTCGGCCGGCGCGAGGTTGCCCGACTGTCCGATGACGCTGACGCCGCACTTGTTGACCGTGTCGAAGAACTTCTCGCGCGAGAGCGCCGTCTGGTAGCCCGGGATCGACTCGAGCTTGTCGACTGTGCCGCCCGTGTGGCCGAGGCCGCGGCCGCTCATCTTGGCGACCCTACCGCCGCAGGCCGCGACAATCGGCGCGCAGATCAGCGTCGTCTTGTCGCCGACACCGCCCGTCGAGTGCTTGTCGACCTTCTTGCCCGCGATGGCCGAGAGGTCAATCATGTCGCCAGACTTGGCCATGACCTTCGTGAGCTCCGTGATCTCGTGGTCCGTCATGCCCTGGAACCAGATGGCCATGAGCATCGCCGACATCTGGTAGTCGGGGATATCCCCCTTGACATACCCGTCGATCATATAGGTGATTTCAGCGTCCGTCAGGACTTCTCCGTGCTTCTTCTTCGTGATCAGATCGTACATGCGCATAATAATATTCCCCTTATTCGATATATTTTGATTTATTCCCCTGTACACCTCCCCGAAGGGAGGTGTATGTCATCCGATGATGCGCGGCAGCAGGCTCTCGCCCTTCGTGTAGAGGTCTGCACCGAACATGTCCGAGATCGTCGCACCGATCATCGCAAACGTCGGATACGTGCCGAGATTGAGTCCCGCCTTGACGTGCTTGCCGTACATCAGGAGCGGCACGTACTCGCGCGTGTGGTCCGTGCCCGGAGCGCCCGGATCGCAGCCGTGATCCGCCGTGATCATGAGGATGTCGTCGTCCTTCATCTTCGCCATGAATTCGCCGAGCTGGCGGTCAAAGACGGTCGCTGCCTTCGCGTAGCCGTCGATATTGCGGCGATGACCGTACTGCATGTCGAAGTCGACGAGGTTGACAAACGCGAGCCCCGTGAAATCCTCATCCATGAGCTTCAGTGTCTTCTCCATGCCGTCCTCGTTGTTCTTGTTGATGCCGAGCGTGCGGCTGATGCTGCGGCCCGCGAAGATATCGGAGATCTTGCCGACGCCGATCGTCGCGAGTCCCTTGCGCGCGAGCGCATCCATCATCGTGTCCCCCGTCGGGTCGAGTGAGAAGTCATGGCGGCGCGGCGTGCGCGTGTAATTCGGATATTCGCCGACGTACGGGCGCGCGATGATGCGGCCGACGCCGTGCTCACCCTGCATGATCTTGCGCGCCATGCGGCAGTAGTCGTAGAGCTGCTCGACCGGCACGTCATCCTCGTGCGCCGCAATCTGCAGCACGCTGTCAGCCGATGTGTAGACAATGAGCGCTCCCGTCTCCTTCTGCTCGCGGCCGTAATCGTGGATGACCTGCGTGCCCGAATACGGCTTGTTGCAGATGATCTTGCGGCCGAATGCCTTCTCAAGCTCAGCGATGACTTCCGGCGGGAAGCCGTCCGGATACGTCGGCATCGGACGCTCCGAGACGATGCCCGCAATCTCCCAGTGGCCCGTCGTCGTATCCTTGCCGCGCGAGAGCTCGCGCAGGCGGGCAAAGGCGCCGATCGGCTGGGCCTCCGGCGTGCCGCAGCCGACACCGTCGATATTGAAGAGGCCGATTTTTTTCATGTTCGGCGTATCATACTCCTTCGATGAGGAGATGGAGCGCAGCGTATTGCAGTCGCCGTCGCCGAATTCCTTTGCGTCTGGCTCCGCGCCGATGCCGAAGCTGTCGAGAACAATGATGAATGCGCGCTTGAATGCCTGCATGTCTGTCATTCCTTTCTATGTCAATCCGATAAGCTAGATGACCCTGCAATCGATCCATCAGAGCTCGTCCTTGAGGACGCTGACTGCCGCACTGGCACCGAGGCGCGTGCAGCCCGCTTCGAGGAACGCTTCCATCTCCTCGCGCGTGTGGATGCCGCCCGCAGCCTTCATCTGCACCTTCGGGCCGATGTGCTTCTTGAAGCATTCGATATCCGAGAGCTTTGCTCCTGCCGAGCCGAAGCCCGTCGACGTCTTGATGAAGTCCGCACCGCCGTCCGTCACGCAGTGGCAGGCTGCGACAATCTCGTCTTCCGTCAGGAAGCACGTCTCGACGATGACCTTTAAAACGCGCGCACCGCAGAGCTTCTTGAGTGCGCGGATCTCGTCCGTCACATAGTCCGTCTCGCCCGCCTTGAGCATGCCGATGTTGATGACCATGTCAATCTCCTGCGCGCCGTCCGCGAGCGCCTGTGCCGTCTCTGCAATCTTGGCTGCCGTATTGCAGTTGCCGTTTGGGAAGCCGACGACCGTCGCGACCTTCAGCGCATCGCCGTACTTGGCCACGATGCGCGGCACATAAGCCGACGGCACCATGACCGTCGCCGTGTGGTACTTCACCGCCTCATCGCAGATGCGCTGGATATCGGCCCAGGTCGCCGTCTGCTTCAGGAGCGTGTGGTCTACATGTGCCAGGATCTCTTCTGCTTTCATGATAAATCCTCCTAATCATCAGGTCAATGCATAAGCTATGACGTTCTGTTCACTCTGTTTACAATCGTCAGATTTCTTCTGTCAAGCTATCGCTTGTTCTTGTTTCTATTGTAATCAATACCAAACGAAATAGAAAGGACATCTGTCTTAAAAGATGGCCCTGCCTAAAAAATCTCGTCCTAAAAAAGATAGAGCAAATTGTTCTCACCCCCCCCGAAAAATGATATAATGGTATAAAATAATAGCTAGAACGTGATACCTATATCGGGGAAGGGGTACACAACATTGGACAACACCATACTCGACTACATTGCGAGTCATTTCAAAGAGGCTCTGCGCAGCGGCTGCATCACCGTCTGCTACGAGCCTGTCTTACGTGCCTTAACGGGCAAGATCTGCGCCTTTGAGGCACTGGCACGCTGGCACGATCCAGAATACGGGGACATCGCCCCGCATGACTTCATACCCGTGCTCGAAGCACACGACAAGGTCCACCTGCTCGACTACTTCGTCACCAAGGTGACCATGCAGAATCTCCACACGCGCCGACGACAGAAACTGCCGATTGTGCCGGTCATACTCAACTTGTCGCGCCGCGACTTTCTCGTGTCGGACCTTGTCCGGGTTCTCAATCACCTGACCGAGAAGTACCAGGTGCCGCACGCTTATCTGCAGATCGAGATCACAGAGACGGCCTTTGTCGAGGATGAGGCCATCATCGCGCAGGCCATATCACGTCTGCGTCAAGAAAGCTACAGCGTCACGCTCGACAACTTCGGCGAGGGCCATTCCTCGCTTGCTGCACTGCAGCGCAGCGCCATCGATGAGATCAGTCTCGATGGCATCTTCTTCGATAATTTTACAGAGGCGACGCGGCAGCTACTGACATCCATCCTGCTCATGGCCAAGACACTCGGTATCCACACGGCCGCCGAAGGCGTCCGGACAGAAGAACAGGCGGACTTCCTGCGCCGCATCGGCTGCGAAAAGATGCAGGGGCCGATCTGCCGCACGATGGCGCGCCCTCTAGAAGAGGGTGCGCTTTCGAAGCCGTACCGCTTCGAAACGCGGCTCGAGCAGCAAATCTTCCACCGGGCAGGCCTGACAAACCTTGTGACCGAGACGCCCACCGCCTTATTCTCAGACGACGGGAACCATCTGCATATCCTCACCGCCAACGCAAACTACCAGAATATGCTGCGCCTCAGCCATTTTGACAGCCTGCAGGATGCAAACAAGCTCCTGCTCGAATTGCCACAAGTCATCCATGTGAGACTGCGCGCGCTGGCCGATGCGACCATCCGCAGCCACCAGATGGAGACAGAGCTTTTCATCAGCAACGGCCGCTACTTCTATCTCAAACTGCACAACATCGCCGGCACGAACGGCTTCTACATCCACCGCGCGGAGCTGCAATTCCTGCAACAGGGACAGGAATCCTCCACGGACGAAGAGTACGACCACATCGTGCGCCACCTCATGCGGTTCTACCACGACATCTACCTCATCGACAATCAGCAGAACCGCATCGAGATCATCACAGCGAGTATCTCATCAAAGAGAGCGGGCAGCCATCTGCAGGGCATCATGACCGCGTTCATGCGATTTGCCAGACTGCACATCCACCAGGATGACCAAAGGCGCTTCCTGCAGTACATCCACGACCTTGCACAAGGGAATCAGATACCTCTTGCCTCGACAAAGTTTGACCTCTTCCGCGTCAAGGTGCCAAATGGCAGCTTCCATTGGACCAATTTCAGCCTCACGTCATTCCAGTATAACGATCATCCCTGCCAGCTGCTCTGCCTGCGCGACTTTGTCTTCGAGGAACTGACAGACCGCGACAGGCTCATCAACACGGTCATGGCCTCCTACGGTTTCACGACCTTGCCGGAGGACCCGGAACGCCAGATCACGGATGCCGCCCTCTGGCGGACGTTGACGCAGTTCTCGAGCCGCAAGCTCTTCTGGAAGGACAGAGATGGCCACTTTTGCGGCGCAAGCCCGGCTTTCCTGCGCTACTACGGCATCCAGAACATCAATGAGCTCATCGGCAAGTCCGACCGCGACCTCGGCTGGCACCTCTCCGACACTTACATGGACCAGGGCGAAATGACCGTCCTGCAGAAGGGCGAGCCCATCCACAACGGCCACGGCCGCTGCATCGCACGCGGCCGCCAGCACGCCATCTCGTTCTCAAAATATCCCATCTATCAGGGAACCGAGATTGTCGGACTCCTCGGCGAATTCCGCGATGTCGAGGAAGAGCGCAGCTACCACCAGCTGCAGCGCAAGCTCTACCTCATCGATGAGGAGACCGACCTCTACAACTATCGCGGCATGATTCTCGCGAGCGTCGAATTCGCCGACAATCTGCGCCAAAACAAGGTCGGCTATGTCGGCACCATGTTCGTCGTGCCGGAGTTTGCCTCATTTGCCAAGCTCTACGGCGATTCCATTCGGCACGCAGCGATGAAGCGCATCTGCGCCATCATCAAAAAGACCATGCCAGCAACCACGGTCATCGCTCATACGGGCAGCGGTGTCTTCGTGCTGTTCCTCGAGGGGCAAACCGTCGGCACCATGCGCACCTTCATCGAGCAGATCCAGGCGGAGCTCACCACCATCACAGAGATTGAGGGCTTCACCTGTCACTTCTCGGTGCGCTACGCCCTCGAGTCCGGCTCCGAAGCCCGCAGTTCCGATGAATTCCTCCAGATCCTCTCCTCGCGCTGTTTCGACTACATGCCGTCGTTCGGCGTCACGGGCATGATCCACGATCAGATTCCCTTTGACCTCGAGAAATTCGACCACACCAACCGTCTCATCTACATCGCAGACCCGGAGACGTACGACCTCCTCTACGCCAACCCCGCCCAGCTGCTGCACAGCCAACAGCCGCCCGACTGCCAGTACGCCGGACAGAAATGCTACCGGCTGATTGCGGGCTTATCCGCGCCGTGCAGCACCTGCCCGAAGGACAAGCTGCGCCGTGACCGCTTCCATTTCCGCCAATTCCACTCCATGCGCACCAGCAAGGACTACCTCATCTGGAACACGCTGATCTCCTGGGAGAATCGCAGCTGTATCTTCTCCGACAGCCTTGATGTCGAGCACATGCTTGCCATCTACGCAAATGGCAGACTGACAACGAGAGATGACATCTCCATCAATGACATCACGAGCCTCGCCATACAGGAAGAAGACCCGAATGTCGGCATCCTGCGCATGATGGAAAAGCTCGGGCGCACGCTCAAGGCCACGCATGTCGTCCTGATGGAAGAGGAGTCCGACGGCTTCCATCTGAGCTGTACGTACGAATGGCATACCGATGCTGGCACACCGCTGCGCCAGCGCCTGCAGCACATCACTATTCTCGAGAACAAAGCGTTCTACAACGCATTCCACAGCAGTCCCGTCCTGCTCGTCGACAATGCCGCAGCCTATCAGAAGCGCCACCCCGAGATCCAGGCCATCCACCAGACGGAGTGGCAGCGCTACGCCATCGGCCAGCTCACGATTGAGCACCGCTCGCTCGGCTACATTGCCATCATCAATCCGGCCAAAGACCGCTTCACGGCCATCGCCAAGCCGCTGCACACCGTCCTGCGCGTCACCTCCATCATGATGCGCAACCGCGACAACATCAACAAGCTGCACGCGATCAGCACGATCGACCAGCTCACGGGCGTCGGCAACCGCCGCGCCCTGACGGACTTCGTCGCAAGTCGCCTGCATCCGGGAACCATGTACGCCATCTTCTTCATCGATGTCAATGGCCTCAAGAAGATGAACGACACCTTCGGCCACGCGCGCGGCGACCTCCTGATCCAGACGATTGCCTACGTCCTTGCAGACATCGCCCAAAAAGACCATGTCTTCCGGCTCGGCGGCGACGAATTTCTCGCGCTCATGCCCTGCCGCAGCGATGAAGAGGCCATCATCATCATCGGCCGCATCGAGCAGAGCATGCGCATACACCACTGCAGCGCCGCCATCGGCTACGTCCTCTGCCTCGCCCCCTTCAGCGACCTCGACGCCATCATCCACGAAGCGGATGAGAAAATGTACCGGGACAAGAAAAAGAAGCATATGTGCCGCGAAGACAATTGAACCATTGCAACAAATAAATAACCCCCGGCATAGCCGGGGGTTTTATATTTACGGCCTTATAAGTCCTCTGCTTACCAGCTGCGCTTAAAAGCGCTTGTCGGTCCGCCATACGCTTACTATTTCCGGCTACCCGTAAACGGGTCTGTCATATCCAGTACCAACTGTTCCGACATGTAATCTTCCTTCAGCTGGTTCTGAATGTATTCCGTTACAGCAGTCTACAGCTTTTGAGACATAATAAAATCACGTAGCCCCTGCTG
>ULVW01114781.1_pt1 | contig 22441 bp, 14 predicted proteins | sample 1959801 | NCBI WGS metagenome assembly ULVW01 (sample SAMEA4835796, study PRJEB28245) | human gut metagenome | biome: gut microbiome; material: fecal sample | place: Denmark | collected 2008
TGCCGTGCCCTTTTCACCCTTAATCAAAACACCGCCTAAAGCCGGGTTGATAACATTTAAAATCAAGGACAGCTTCATTTCCTCCTGTCCTACAATCGCAGTAAAAGGATATACAGCAGTACGTTTCATTTATATTCCTCCGTTTATTAAAAAGAACTATCAATAAAATATGTATCTAATTATACAGTGTCTACTAGGTATACACGCAAGCGGTTTGGAGAAAAAATTACAGAAAATAAAAACCGACCAACTAAAACCAGATTTTGCTTCTGATTTTAGTCAGACGGTCGCTTAACTAATTTAAAAACATCTTATCTTCTCACATATCTTTGCTTGGAGCTTTTAGGCTTGTCCGGCAGCGTCAAAGCAATTTTGCCGTCATCAATCAACGGCTGCACAATTTTTGACATGGAATAATAGCGCGAAAAGCCCAGGAATTCAATAATCTCCTGTCTGGAGCGCGGCACTGTGCAAAACTCTATCAAGCGTTCTTCTATGCTATATGCCCGCTGTCCATTGTATTGCTCCTGCTCCTCCTGCACACTGCTGACAGTTGCATAAGGTGCATCATAAACCTGAGAAATTTTGCTCTTGAAGGTAACTACAAATTCGCCATGGCGGATACAAAAAGCCGGCGGTGGCAGCTGCGCCTTCTGCAGCTCGTGATAAATAGTCGGAATGCCGCTGTAACGGTTTTCCGTAACCTGCATCAGCTCCAAAATATTTGCCAAAGCACTGTTACGTGTATCCGGACGCACTTTGCCTAATGAATCAATCGTCAGCTTGCCATATAAGCCACCGCTGGAAATAATCTCCAGACGATTACGATATATTTCCAAACGCACAGGCACGTTTTCCGAGTGAATACTGTAATCGCGATGTACCAATGCATTAAGAATCGCCTCACGCACTGCCTTCAGCGGATATTCATCCCTGTCCGCACGCTTGCCCTTATCATCTATAATCGTACTGTGGCGGCTGTTGCGGTTCACAAAATCAACCGCCTCGTCTACCATTTCATCTATCGTGCCGGTAATACGCTCATTATCAATAAAGCGCTCTCCCTGTAATCCCGGCTCGCCCATTACATTGCCGGGCAAAGCAACAGCCGTAATGCAAAGCTGTGGAAAAGCTCCCTGCGGATATTTAGAAAAACACAGCTCGCCTGCCAGCGTCGGCTGTCCGTTTACCGTAACACCAATCAGCTCTAAAATTTCTTCATCACTGACATGCTTAGCCAAATTTTTGCGGTCTTTTTTTACTGCCTGCAAAAAGCAAGCCAGCTTTTCTTCATCAAAAAAGCTTCTGCGTGCACCAGTTGCTTCGCGAATATCGTCTCGGATACGCTTGCGGAAGGCATCATAGCTGTAAATTTCATATTCACTCATCGGTTCATCAGCATCGCCCACACGTATATAAGCGCCTTTCAATCTGCCTGTACCACGATAAAAACACGGTCTTTCTGCGACATCAAGCCCCGGAATCTCTGCCGAAACTACAACCTTGTCATCTATTTCGCAAACAGTAAATAAAGCACGCACACACGGCGACATCTGATTACACTGTTCTGTTACCTTTTTCTGCAAATCCTGCGCATCATAAACGCCGACAACATCAAAGCCTTTTCTTTCATCTATGCCGAACACGATAACGCCGCCCTCGTCCTGATTGGCAAAGCTCGACAATGTATCGTATAAACGTGTAGGACAGCCCTTGTTGGCAGCCTTCAGCTCTACTGTTTGCATTTCACATTGCAGATGTTTTATTTTAGCAACCAAATTGCGCAAAGCTTCAGTTTGCATAGTACGCCCTCCTTTTAATTGCTATTTCTCTTACAGTTTAGCAACTTTTTGGCAACTAGTCAATTGTTTTGCCAACTATTTTGACAACATTAACAAAAAAAGTCGGCAAGCAGCATTGCACCGCTCACCGACGTCATTGATAATTTTATTCACTATATACAGCGTCCGCCAAATCCTCTACAGCGTTGACAATGTACTGCGACACGCACAGCACATGCTTCGCCGGCACTGTATAGACCTTTCTGTTTTTCACTGCGTCCGTAGTCTGGTAACCGGAATTGTTCAGCAGTTCCTCCTCCATCTGCTTCGGATCATGCTGACCATCATAATTCCAGCCTGCGAGTAAAAACACCTCCGGATTAAGCTGAACCACTGCCTCCTGATTTACTATGCCAGGCTTATCATAATGCAGCTCCTCCAAGGCATTGCGCACCTGCGCATATCTGCAGACATCGTTAAACGAAGCCTCCGGACTGTAGTAAGCACCGTTGCTGCGCATAAAAACTATACGCTTCTGTTTTTCCTTAGGGATTTTGCCTATTTTATCCTGCACCTTCTTCAGATGCTCGTCCATAGCGGTAACCATCATTTCGCCGCGTTCCTTTTCGCCAACGGCCTCGCCCAGAAAGCGTATGCACTCACGTACATCTTCAAAGCTTTTGGGAGTTTTATAGACATAAACCTGCAGGTTCATATCGCGTAGCGACTGAATAACCTCCGGCTTAACAAAATCCGGTATCAATATCAAATCAGGGTGCAACGCCATAATTGCCTCCGAGCTTTGGCCATCTACTCTGCTTCCCACACTCTGCGCCCGCTCTACAATATTGGATATCCCCGGGTCGTCCACCAGACGTGAGAAGGCAGCAATGCGACTGCTTGGTACAAGGTCAATGAGGATTTCATCAGTGCTTATAGACATAGATATAATGCGCTGGGGTTTTTCTTTAAAATACAGCTTATGCCCCTGCGAATCCGTAACAGTATAGGCTGCAGTACTGTTCGATTTTTGCGCACTATCACTGCTACAGCCTGCAACTATTAATAGTATACTCAAACACAGCAGCAGTGCTGTTATTATCTTTTGATATTTTTGTTTCGGCATATTTTCTTCATCCTTTATTTTCCTTCAGTATAGCTATTATAGCACGAACATCAGCTTTCGACATAAGCAAGTTATAGCAGTTTGGCATATGAAAAAGGCAGAACAGATTTTACTCTGCTCCGCCTTTCTCAAAGGAGTTAAGTGTATATGAATAAGGTTAGGGGCTGATTAGAAGCTTCTCTCATAAGTGAAGAGAACGCTGCGTGGCATTGTAACATACTCATAATTGTTAAGTGCATCATCTCTATCAAGCAAATTTGCTGCAGTCAATCTCAAAGTATCTTTGGAAGTAGGCATGTAAGATAAGGTCATAGAAAGGTCAACACTGTTCTTTAAGTGATGATCCTTGATTTTACTGCTACTATGAGCTGCATTATAATATGCTATTTCTCTATCAAGGTAGGTGAAGAGTCTGGTATTCCATACAAACTTGCCTTTGTTGAAGTCAGCTCCCAAGTTAAGAATATTCTTGGCAGTATCCTGAGACCATACTCCATTAGAGCAAGCTTTTGGATTTTGTAAAGTCCAACCAATATTTGCTGTCCAGTTTTCGTCAAGCTTTTGCTTATAATTCAATTCCAAACCGGTATTTTCCCATTCATCACGGTTACGCATAATATTGGTACCGTCAGCCTCTTTATCCCAGAAGAATTTATCTTTAATCTTCATATGGAATACATCAGCCGTAAATGCGGTAGTACCATCATCTACTTTATATCCTAATTCATAGGTCCAACCAGATTGCGGTTTCAATGCACTGTTAATACCATAATTGGAATTATAATAGAACGTACTGTCAATAGCCGGCATTTCGAAGGATTTACCTACATTAAAGTAGTAATTTGAAACAGGATTTGCTTTATAAACACCCTGTACCTGCGGCAACAGCTGGAAATCACTGTCATAATATTTGTTACTGCCTATATAATATTCGCGTAAGCCAAGTATCAGTTCAAACGCGTCACTGGTATGCACATCCCAAGACTGGTATGCAGAAAAGCTGTTTCTGCCAGCCTTGTTAAAATCTGTCGTTTGGGTTTCCATGGACTCTCTATTGGCATTTACACCCAAAATTAAACTATCATTATTTTTAAGATTAAACTTCTTCTGCAAATCAAAGTTTGCATTATAGCCATCATACTTACTGTAAGAACCGCCTTTAAGCGGCAGGGAACTCAAATCCATTGTATTATAGCCTAAAACAGCTTTCCAACCAGCATTTTTGTTATCATATGCTAATGCATAGCTATTATAGGTGCTGTTATATTGCGACAGCTTATTCATTACCGGAACAAAGTTTTTGTAACTGCCAGTTTGATATTTTACTTCACTGTGGTTACGTCCCCAGCTAAAAGTCAAATCTTTAGCTAATTGCGCATCAAGATAAAATTGGTCAGAAGATTTATCTATAATATTTATTGCAGTACCTAAGCCAGTATTACCTGGTAAAACTGCATCATTGAAATCTTTATTCCATGTTTTCTTATAGCCTACATTCACTACATCTGTCTGAACGTTCGCGCTTGCAAGCTTTTTGTTACTGCCAATACCACCGATAACACTACCAGTAACAGCACCTGTTTTTGCTGGTCTTTTAGTAATAATGTTAATAACACCGCCCATGGCTTGCGGACCATACAATACCGAGTTGGAACCTTTTACAATTTCTATTTTTTCAATTTGATCCATCGGAACTGTATTAAGCGTAGCTTTATTCCTATAGTTAGACGGATTACCGTTTACCAATACCAAGGTACCATCATCAATACCACGAACACGAATTCTTGACAGCATTCCGCCGTAATCGCCACCATCTTCCTGATAGGTATGGCAGTTTGCCTGAGATAATTCACGTACAGCTTGAAATACTGATTGATATCCGCTGTCTTTCAATTCCTTTTGCGTAATTACAGTAACATTAGCAGGTGTATCCTGTACAGTTTTCTCTGTTCTGGTTGCTGTTACAACCATAGTATCAAGCGCATATTCCTGAATATCTTCAGCAGCTAATGCTGTTCCCCCCCCGAGCACGCTTGTGCTCATAAGCATTGACATCAAAATAGCATTACTTAATAACTTTGTTTTTTCCATTTACTCATGCATCCTTTCTAAAAAACAGTTAGTTTTAAAATAGCTAATCTTTCGTAGTCCTGTTCTATTACTAAACCTGTATCATTTTAAACTATATACCGTTCATACAGTCAAGGGAAAATTTATTCTCCTCGTTCCTCCAATTCCCCCTCCATCGACAGAAACAACTCTTGCAAGGCCTGCTTTGTTTCCGGCTTAGCCTGCCACATACCACGTTGCTCCGCCTCCAGCAAAACTTCTGTAATACGGTGCAACGCCCACGGATTTACCTCCTGCATCCATTTCTGCATATCCTTATCCAAGGCATACTTGGCAGCATATTTTTCATACATCCAGTTTTCCATAATATCGCTGGTTGCATCCCACTGATAGCTTACCGCAACATATGTCGCCAAATCGCCAGCCCCCTTATAGCCATGCTTCTTCATACCTGCAATATATTTGGGATTCATTGCTTCGCCACGGAACCAACGCTTCAGCTCTTCCGTAAGGCTGCGCAGCTGCACCTTGCTTCTGTCCGAACTATCGCTGACATAATTACGCGGCATACTGCCCTTGTAACTGCGTACTGCTGCAATCATACCGCCGCGATAATTATTATAATCATCACCGCTGAGCATAGAAGATTCCCTGTGGTCAACATTTTGCACCGTAATATCTATCTGCGCCATACGCTTTTTAAAGACCTCCGGCATATAGGTGCCTTCACTGCCCTTACCATAAGCATGTGCCCCCCATCTGGTATATACTGCAGCAATATCATCAATCGTTTCCCAATTTTTCGCTTCTAAAACAGCACCTGTACCGGCGCCATGTGCTCCCGGAGGATCACCGAACACGCGATACGAAGCCTGTCTCCAGGCCGCCTGCTTATCCAAGCCTGATTTTTCCAGCTCGCCTGCTTCCTCCAGTACATGCTTACGCACAAAGTTCAGCTCAGTCGGCTCATCCAGAGATGCTATTCTCTGCGCAGCATCATCTAGCCAGATAACACTTCCGGGCATACTGTCCCTAAAGAGACCACTGATGCGTCCTGTTACGTCTACACGCGGACGCTGCAGCTCCTCCAAAGGAATCACCTCTAAGTCAACAACGCGTTGGCTTCCAGGCTGCCACACAGGACGTAAGCCCATCAGATATAAGAATTCGGCAACGCATTGTCCGTGATTACGCAAATTACTCGTAGCCCACAAAATTATACCGACGCTTTCCGGATAACGTCCTTCTTCTTCGATAAATCTGCCGATAACATCCTCTGCCATCTGCTTACCGATTTCCCAGGCAGGCTTCGTCGGCAGGCAGCGTGGGTCGATACTGTAAAAATTGCGTCCCGTAGGCAGCAAATCAGCGCCGCCGCTTGTAGGCGCACCGCTGGGACAAGGGTCAATATATTTGCCGTTTAATGCGTTTAAAGTATTTTCCTGCTCCAAGGCAGTCATAAGCAGACTGGGGGCAATATGCTCACAGATATACGTCAGAGATTGCAGCAGCTTATCCAGAATTTCCCCTTGTAAATTATTCGCCCAGGATAAGTGAAACACTTCTTCAATTTTAGCAGCATCAAAGGAATTTTTTTGCAAAATCAAGATAGCTTCTCTTGCCTGCTCGCGTATTTTATCCAAAAGCATACCATAGGTCATGCTGCCATCAGCCAGCATCTGCTCGCTGTGCTCCATCAGCTCATAGTAATCATGCCCATGCATTGCAGCAAGGTTTTTCATCAATGACGGCACCTTACCGTTATACAGCTTCGTCAACGCCAACAGATATTCTACCAGCTCTTCTCCTTCCGGAGGCACGCCCAAAACATGCAGGCCTGTACTGATCTGCATATTCTTTAAATCAGTAATAAAGTTATGCAGTTTACCGATATAATCATCAAAATCCTCTGCTTCACTTTCCGGAACATCCTCGTCAAGATTACATTCTGCAGCTTTACTACGAATCATTTCCTTTATGCTGTCCATACCTGTGGCGACAGCATCGTCATTTTTGAAATGGCAATATTCCTCCAACAGATTTTCCAAATCTGCCAATTCTTCGTATGTACCGGAAATGCTCATAGGAGCGGACAAATAGCTTATCAGGCAGGCAGCACTGCGGCGCTTAGCCTGAATTCCTTCACCGGTACAGGTAATCCAATAGGGATAGATGTTAGGAATATCACCTGTGCAGATATCAGGGTAGCAGGCATTACTCATAGCATTACCCTTTCCCGGCAGCCACTCCAGATTACCATGCGTTCCCACGTGAATCATGGCATCTGCGCCCCAGATATCACGCAGCCAATGGTAAAAACCAAGATAATGATGTGTCGGTGCGCAATCCGGCGAATGATAAATTTTTCCCGGATCATCACCAAAGCCACGCGGAGGCTGGACCGTAATAAAAATATTGCCGTTGAGCATACCGGGGACAATCAACACGTCGCCGTAGCGGAAAACCTCGCCCGGTGCTTCGCCCCAGTCGCGTAAAAGCTGTTCCTGTGTTTTTACCGGAAGCTGCTCAAAAAAACTTTTATAGTCCAGCTTTTCCAGCTTACCGTCTGCCTTTTCCAATAATGCCTCAGAGATAAAGCGTCTGTCATTTGTAGCATGTGCTGTTATATCATTAATAAACGACTGACTGTCTGTCGGTATATTATCAAGCCTATATCCCTGCTTTTGCATTTCTTCCAACAGAAGACGTACACTTTCAATCGAATCCAGACTTGCTGCGCTGCCTATATTAGAATTAGTAGGCGGATAATTATGAAAAACTATCGCTATTTTTTTATCACAAGGCTTTTTATAACGCAACGAGGCCAGCTTGCGTGCCTTTCTTGCCAGCATATTAATGCGATCTGCAAGCGGCATGCGGTAATGTGTACCATCCTCACGTTCCTCATTAGTGGAAACCGGCACAGAATGCAGAGCTCCGTCAAATTCAGGCATGCACACAGCATAGGAAACCTCATTCGGAGTTAGGCCAACCATGCTCTGCTGCCACCACTTATAAGGCATATAGGTATTGACAACCTGCAGCACAGGCACACCAAGCTGCTGCAAATCCTGCAGCTTTAAAAATCCTGTAACTGTCAATGAAAATACAAAGGGATTAATAAGAACATCTATACAGGGCTTACCATCTTGATAAAAAAACCTTTCAAATGCTGTGTCTAAGCTTACTGCACCAGTCTGTTCATTAGGCATGGTAGTGCTAAATACAGCAATAACATTACAATTTTGTGCTTCTACAGACCGGATAATTTCATTTTGATAAGCAAGACGCTGCCAAAGCCAATCCTCACGCGAAAAAATAAAACCCACAGTAGGCTTGCTGCTGTCATAATGCTTTGCCAGATAAGCATCAAGCTCGACGAACTCATGCTTAAATTCCGGATGATAAATTCCGCACCACGGCAGCTGCTGAGGTAAATTATAAGCTGTCTGATACTGTGTAAAAGCATCAACAAGATATAAGCACAGATTCTGATAATTCTTCAGACCACCGCAGGCCAGATATTGCTTCAGCAGGCTCTTTTGCTCCTCCTGCAGGCCGTAATCCATCTTGTCATCCCCGGGGTCAATGATATCAAAAAGATGGCGCAGCTTCTTCTGCTGTAAAAAGGCAGAAGCTTTTTTCAGATAATCACAGCTCAAGCCTGTACCCATCCAGGTACAAAAGAAAAAGTCAGCATACTGCAGCTTCTGCTGCCAATAGCCGTTCCACTGCTCACTGTCATTTATTTGAATTACTTCGACAGCGTCACTGATTTCTTTGTTCTCCATGGTGTTTAAAGCATCGCGCATACCAACATAATGGGGTTCCATGTTAGTCACAAAAATGATGTTTGCCACTTTCCTGCTCCTCTCAGCTTACTTAAAATATTCAGGATATACCAGCTTATCAATTGCCAAAATACTGTCAGCGACATATTGACTTACGCAATACATATCCTGACCGGACAACGTCACCAGATTTTTATTTTGAATTGCTTTTACGCTTTGCAAAGACTTGTCATTGAGCAGTTCTTTTTCTGTTTCCAAGGTCTGCGTAGGTGCACCGTTCCATCCCGGCATGATAATGACATCAGGATTGGACTGGACAATAAATTCCTTTGAAACAGTAGTATTCTGTCCTGTCTGTAATTGCTCCATGCAGTTATCAACCTGAGCATATCGGCAGATATCGGCAAAAAGCGAACCCTTAGTACCAATCACTCCATTTCCTGACATCACAACAACCTTTTTCTGCTGGTTAATGTTTGCAGCCTTGATAACAGATTGTGCCTTAGCGATTTTTGCATCATATTCTTTAATTACCGCTTCGCCCTGCTGCTTAGCATCCACAACATCGGCAATCTCGCGAACAGCTTTTTTTATATCTGCCACTGTATACGGTGTTTTATAAACATATACGCTAATTCCCATATCGCGGATAGTCTGAATGCAGTCAGGTGTCCACCAGTCGCCCAAAATGACAAGGTCGGGCTTTAAGGCCATGATACGCTCTACGCTCGGCGTTCCTTTAATGCGCTCTTTAACAGCCTTGCTTTTTTCCACGACATGTGAAATTCCTGCATCATCACAAAGATAGCTTACAGAAGCTATACGCTCCGGCTCCACTAAACCAAGCAAAATTTCATCACAGCTGATGGAGAAGGAAACTATCCGCATAGGATGTGCAGGTACCTTTACCTCATAGCCCTTGGCGTCCTTGACAACTCTCGTTCCGTTGTTTTCCGGCTTATCATTGCCGCATCCCAGACATGAGCAACAGGCTATTACTATACACAAAAAAAATACTGCTAATTTTTTCACTGTCATTCACCTTAAATATCCGTCAAATTTATTGTTACAAATTCTGTAGACAAAACCTGTTTCTTTTCTTCATCAAAATCTATAATCAGCACTGCCTCGCGTCCTTCATAGGTAAAAAGTACTTCCCCATTGCAGAGAACAGCACTTTGCGCATGGCTGCAATCCATGCCTTCTGTCCCCGTCTGATTACAGATAAGCACCGGAATACCATTTGCCGAACGGCTCAAACGCTTCCACGCCTCCTCCGGCGGTCCTCCATGTCCTCCAGGTGGCCAGGCAGCAACAACTACAGCAAACTCTGCTCCCTGCTCGGCAATTTTTTCTCCGTGCTCGGCAAAATATGCATCCGCACAGACCATAACACCGGTATTGATACCTTCTAAATTCCAAACCTCAAATTTTTCTCCTGGATGTGCCCAGTTTTCCGTTATCCACGGCACAACCTTCGTTTTATCGTGACGATTATAATATGTTCCGTCCGGCGAAATAATTGCGCAGCTGTTACGCGGAGTTTTTTCGTCGACAAAACCACAGCCCAAAAACAACCTTTGCTTGTATTGCCTGCAAGCCTCCATAAACTCCTGTAAAAGATTATTTTGCAGCGAAGCAAGCTGAAACTGCTTATCGCTGCGCATCATATAATAACCCTGCAACGCCATTTCCGGCGTCAGTACCCAGCTTGCGCCATACTGTGCCGCCAGCTTCATCCCCTGTAAAATTTTCTTTGCATTATCCGCTTGCGGTCCACAGCAATATGCAAAATGCAAAAAAGCTATTTTCAAATTCAAGCCCCCCTCTCCAAAAACGTCTGTATATAGGTGTGGTGGCATAAGCGTTATGTATGCCTATGCCACCACTGGTGTATGAGAAAAAAGATTAAGCTCTTAGAATGTGTATTCTACACCTGCAACAAAGTTACGGCCCGGTTGTGAATACCAGCCATCGCCGCCAGGATTACGCATATCATAAGTCATATCCGTATACATGCGGTCAAAGATGTTGTTCAGCTTAAAGAATACATTCATGCCTTTAACAGGCTTATAGTTCAAAGCAAGATTTGCAGTCCAGATGCTCTTATAGGTATCTAAAACCTGCGCCTCATTAGATTTACTGCCGGGACGGTCTACGATACCTTTAATATTCAGGCTGCCGTTAAATTTAGTATCGTCATAATTAAATGTCAAATCATATTGACCTTTAGGAATGTAGCCATTGCGGTTAGGATTAACAGTTGCGGAAGTCGCAGGAATATAGGTATGTGTATAAGCTGCAGTAGCGCTGAAGTGCTCATCAAAAGCCTTAGTCAGCTGAACATCCCAGCCCTTAATCGTTTCTGCGCCTGCATTGTAATACTTCCAGGTAACATTATTGAAGCCGATAAGATTATCGGAATCTGTACGGAAATAATGAGCAGAGAAGGTAGTCTTGTCATCAATACGTGTGTTAAGACCAATTTCTTTAGTTTCGCCTTCTTCAGGATTCAGCTTCTCACTGCCATAGAACGGATTGTACAGCTCATACATGTACGGAGCACGGAAGAATTCCTTATAAGATACATACATGTTGGTCAAATCGTTAAATTTATAGGAAAGCACGCCGCTGCCTGTGGTTTTGTTGCCATACTCGGAATGCTTGGAGAAGCGCACACCGGGAGTAAAGCCCCAAGCACCAAACTGCATCTGGTCCTGAATAAAGAAAGCCTTATTATCTACAGTACCGGTCATGTTAGGTGTATACTGGTCCTGGTATTTGTTCATAGCGTCTTTATAGTAATCATAACCACCAACAATGGTATGATTACCGTTTGCATATGTCAGTTCTTCAGAGAAACCCCAGGTTTTTTCACGCATCAGCCACAGAGAAGCCGGATGATTAGTATCATCGTCCAAGTCGGATGTACGGGAGAAATAGGTCAGTCTGTTGCTCAGCTTATCGTTGAATTTGTAATCAAAAGCAACAGTATATTTTGTATTGTCTTTTTTACCATCAGTCATACCACCGGTAAAAATAGTCGGTCCCATCATAGAGGAACCTGTTTCCGGTCTGCCGTAATCTAACTTATAACGGGAATAAGATACATTGATGTCTGCTTTATCAGCAAACTTTTGTCCCAGCTTTACACCATAGCTCTTGCTGTCTATTTTATTAACTGTTGTATTGCCATGACCGTCCTTATACTCACCCATTTTATCGGTTTGACCGTTCACAGTCCAATAAAAGCCGCCTTTAGTCATACCTTCATTGTAAATATTATAGGTTTTCTTGCCATAGCTGCCCCAAGCGCCGGAAATTTTTGTAGTTGTACCACCGGCTTTAGGCTTACGGGTAATAATATTGATTACGCCGCCGACAGCATCACTGCCGTAAATAGTAGAAGCGGATCATTTCAGCACCTCAATTCGTTCAATATTATCCATATTGCTTACTTCAGATGGCTGAAATACGCTGGATACAGAACCGTTGGTATTGGCTCTTTGACCATCAACCAAAACTAAAACATGACTAGTACCGTTTACATACAAATAATCGGCAGAATAATTGGCACCTGTAGCACTGTAGTTTTGAATAGCAACACCAGGAACTGCACGCAAAGCTTCACTTACAGTCTGATAATGCTTTTCTTCAATATCCTTACGGGTAACAACGTTTACGTTAGCATTTGCTTCAAAATTGCTTTCTTCCAATCTACTGGCAGTAACAACCATTTGATCAAGATTAAATTCGCCTATTTTTTCTTCAGCAAATACACCTTGTGCACTGCCGGCACAAATACCGGTTATCAGCATACACATTAATAAGCTCTTAGAACTCTTCTTCACAATAACACCTCATCTCCATAAACTACAGAACAACTCTTGACAAATGCTATGTCAAGCATTTTAATAATATATAGAACCAAAATCCTAATTGTTCTGCTTATCATTAAGAAGAATTTTAAAGTATCTACCTATAGTATAGTCAAGCATTATTTTTGCAGGTGAATTTATGAATAAATTATCAGAAACATATTTTACAATCGGAGAATTTGCCTCTCTGTTCAAGCTATCGAAGCAAACATTATTTTATTATGAACGCAATAATATTCTTAGTCCTGCTTATATTGATGAAAACGGTTATCGTTATTACTCATTAGAACAATATTTTATTTTTGATATTATTATCAATATGCGTAAACTTGGAATCCCCTTGAAAGAAATTGCCGATTATATCCAAAACAGGGATGTTAATGCTTTGCAGCTTTTTTACAAACGCAAACAAACAGAATACCAGGTACAGATTGATATTATGCAACGCAACATTACTAATCTGCAGACAAAAATCAATCGCCTTGAAAAAATAAAAAATGTTACTACTGATAAGATTACTTTAGAAGAACAGGCCGAAGAATATTATATAGCAACACCTTTCTCTGTCCCGAAAATCTCAATCAAAGAAAAAATAAAGCTGGTTGCCAAACATAACTACCCTTTCGCTAGCAGCGAATTGTTAAACGAATATCTGATGGGATATATCCTGCCTAGGGACGCTCTGCAGCAAGGCAATTTTTTAGCAATGTCACATCTTTATACCCGTATCTCCCATCCTGATGAATACACCGACGTGCAAATAAAAAAAGCAGGCCTGTACGCCTCCATTTATACTCCCAACGGTTTCCATACACAATACGAATACTCTTTCAAAAAGCTTTTGGCATTCATTGAACGTAACGCTTTAACAATAATCGGCGATGTGTATATTGAACAATTAAGGAATTATTGGTCTACTGCTGATTATACAAAATATATTGTAAAAATAATGATACCTGTAGATTATCTCTAAAAAACAAGCCCCTAAAGCAATCTTTTAATTACTTTAGGAGCTTATTCGTCATTATTTTGCTTCGCTTAACACTTTTTGAAACAGCTCATGCACTTCTTTATCGGATTTTCCTTCAGCCATAGCAGCTTTGGCCTGTTCGACGGCATTTTTATAATTTTTGTGCGCTGCATCATCAGGAAGATTATCGATATCATAATTCATGACACTATTGAAAATCTCATGAATTTCTTCTACTGATTTCCCTGCAGCTTTTGCAGCCTCAACATGCTTCATGGCCATTTTATAGCGATAGCCTGCGTGGGGTGTATTAGGTAAAACATATTCCGGGTGTGACATATCTTATCCTCTCCTCTGTATTTATTTTTTGGACAAGTATATTCTACGGTATATACTCATAGTAGAGTAAAGCACTTTTTTCATAAAACTATTTTGGATAATATTGAGTCAAAATTGCGAAAAGCAAAGCTTCTCTTTTCTCCCCAACTTCACTATCTGACTAATAAATGTTATAATAAACATAACTATTACGCAACGTATTGTGTTAAAGAACCAAGGTGATACTTTATGAGCAAAAATCCTAAGCTATACTATACTGCAGGCGAGCTGGCAGATCTTTTTGAGCTACCGAAGCAAACCTTGCTTTATTACGATAAAATGGGCGTTCTGTCCCCGGAATTCATTTCTGAAAACAACTATCGCCATTATTCCCTCAAACAGTATTTATTATTGGAAATCATCTTGAACATGCGCAAGCTGGGAATACCTATATCTAAAATCAAGGAATATCTGGTAGAACGCAGCATTGACAGCCTGCAGGCTCTCTTACAAGCTAAAGACCGTGAATGTGAAGAAATTATTGCACATAACGAAAAAATACGCAAAAATATTCACGTTGTTTTTCAGCAGCTGGATAAAATCCGCGAAAGCCGGCTTGATCAGATAACCGTCACCTTCCGCCGTAGCAAGCGATTCCTGCTAAGTCCTGTGCCGCCGGAATGCAGCAGCGACGAAAGCATTAAAATCCTTGCCAGACATAATCTGAAGGTTTTTTCCAAAGAGCATTTCAAGGAAAAGGCTGTCGGCTGGCTGGCAGACAAAGATTGCTTTCTGGCAGGTGAATACAGCCGACCGCTGGCCTACTTTTCCAGTGTTAACCCCGATTACCATGGCAAAATGGAGTGCTACACCCGCCCTGCAGGACTCTATATGACGCAACGCTTCCAAGGTACCTTCCGTGAGCATGTACAGGAGTTGGCGAAGTTTTTTAAAGCTTATATGCAGCGTAATAAGCTGCACGCCGTAGACAATCTTTATATTATGCCCCTGAAAAATCATTGGATGACACCTGAGCCCGAAGAATATATCTACCAGATTTCCATACGGGTTGAGCCTGATGAAAATTAAAAACTGCACCATCCAGTATCGTTTCCGATACTAAGCGGTGCAGTTTTTTCTATTATGCTTTCTACTTCACCCTTAAATGCTGCGCCCCCTGTATAGCAAAGGCTTCGCCATAGGCAGCATGGGCGATTTCCTGTACGCCGAAAACAACGTCCTGCGAGCAGTTGTAGATATAGCCTTCATTGGGATAAAAAAGCTGCTTGCTTTTGATGGCGCGCATGGTCTGCAGCGACGGATCCTCTAAAAATTCCTGATTATATTTTTTGATATCAAAATTGCCGTGGTCGTTATACACCGGCATTATCAGCAAATCTGGATCAATCTTCACCAGCATTTCCTTAGTAATCTGCTGGCCGTTTTTGATTCCTGCAGCCGAAACGCCGTTGATAACGCCTGCTTCCTTGCACATGTCGTCAAAAATACCCCCCTTGCCGCCATAGGAGCTCATCAGCGAAACAAGAACGATTTTCTTCGGCTGCTGCAGCTTGAGCGCCTCTACCTGCTGCTTCACCTGCGTCAGCCTGCTGTCCATCAGCTTTACCAGCTCTTCTCCCTTACTGTCGGCGTGCATGGATTTGGCGACGGTGCGCACGTTTTGCCTGATATCCTCAATAGTCGCCGGTCCTTTCAGTACGATAACATTCATGCCCAAATTACGCAAATTTTCGACACGGTTCATGTCGCTCCAATCGTAGGCAAAGACTACGTCCGGCTTCAGCGCCAGCACCTCTTCTGCCGAAGGATTTTTGATTTTGTGCTGAATTTTTTTAGCCTGCTCTACAAGGTTAGAGCTTACCGGATCATCGGCAAGATAATTGACGGCAACCAATTTATCTTCCATGCCCAGCCCAATTATTATACCATCACTGCTAAGCGCCAGCGTCAGCACCTTTTGCGGTGCCTGCTTGAACGTGGTTACGGTTCCATGCTCATCAGTTACTTTATAGCTTCCGTCTGCGGCAGCGTCTTTTCCGCCGCTACCTTGTCCGCAGCCTGTAACTAAAAGCAGCAGCAACAGCAATAAACAAAAAATTTTCCTCATGCTTCAAGCCTCTATTCTCATCATTTTATTTCAGCGGTATTGACTTATATGCGGCAATACCGACAATACAGTAATTTATATTATAAAGTATATAGCGCTATGATAGTCAAGAGGGATTACAGTAATATTCCCCTCTTCCACACGTCAAAAAGACGGCGCACTGCGCCGCCTTAAGGGTTAGACTGTTATTTAATTTAGAAAGTGTATTCTGCGCCGATGATGAAGCGTCTGCCCTGTGCAGGATAGGTGTAGGTACCGCCATTAATGCCGGCACTTTCAGCATAAGCCTTGTTGAAGAGGTTGTAACCCTTAGCATAGAAGGAAAGGTCTTTAGTAGCTTTGTATGCCACAGACATATCCAAGGTCATGTATTTGCTATCAACATAGGCACTCTTATCCGCACCGCTGCCGCCACGCAGGAATAAATCAGCATTCCATAGGTCATCGTGATAGCGAACACCAAAGCGATACATATTAGGAATGAAATTAGTATCACGGAGATAACCCATACCATAATCATTTCTTACGCGTACATGAGTGTAGGATGCTTCCAAATTCCAGTTATCATTCAACTCATGGTTAATGCTTAATTCCATACCATTTTTCTTTTGTTTATTCACGTTTTCCGGATGCCATGCACCAGACTTGTTAGACCAATCAATGGCATCTTCCAAATCACTTTGGAAATAACTGATATTAACATCAGTCTTATCAGCAATTCTGGTTCCATAACCAACAGTCCAGGTGTCACCTTTTTCGGGATTTAAGTCAGGATTACCAGTCATTCCTGGAACATTATAATACAAGTCATCTAATGTAGGTGCCTTGAAAACCTGTCCCCAGTTAAAGTACGCATGACTGTTTTCGTCAAATTTCTTGTTCAGTCCTGCACTCCATGTAGTTTTGCTGCCTGCGGTACTATGCTTATCATAACGCACACCAGTATCCAAAGTCCAGCTAGGTATAAATTCCCATTGATCACTTACAAAAATAGCTTTATTGTTTATTTTTTCATTATATTTTGCAGCATAATTTCTGCCATCATTAGAAGCTTCGGCATTGCGGTAAGAAGCACCTACTACCAATTTATTGTTTTCAGAAGCTGTAATGGCTTGCTGTACTTCAAAGCCCTTATCTTTTTCTTCAAGAGTACTGGAGCTCAAGAATTTATATTTATTATAATATAACTGAACATAACCGGCATCCTTATCCTTCAAGAGCCAATCATATTTCAAGCCAAAATTATTAGTTTTCTTGTCAGATTGAGTAGTAGCATAACCATAAGGAACATTTCCATCAGCTTTAGTGTAATTATATTCGAATTCCAAATTGCTGGTATCTGTCAATTCTTGCGCAATCTTCAAGGAAACCTTTTCATTTTCATAATCAGAATCCTTATTCCAACGTTTTGTAGTCTTATCGGCTACATCCTTATACTTATAATAGCCTTGCTTATATTTAGAAGCCGCAACCATAACACCGGTCTTGCCTTCTTTAACGGTGTACATAGCCTTTGCATCACGTGCCTGATTAGAACCAAAGCCCATAGAAACTTTACCATAGCTGTGATCCATCTTCTTAGTGATGATATTAACTACACCGCCTACAGCATCACTACCATAAAGCGCACCACCATGGCCTTTAACAACTTCAATACGCTCAATCAAACTAACATCCGGCAACATTTTTAAATCGTAGCTGCTTCTGCCAGAAGCTGCGCCCATGTCAAAATTAACTCTCTTACCGTCAACTAATACTAATACGCGGTCATCGCCATTTAAAACTACTTTCTTTTCACCAGCGCCAACACCGGTATCCAGCACATTCGCTCCCGGCACATCCTTCAGCGCATCTGCTACATCCAGATAATGTCTGTCAGCGATTTTCTCTGCAGAGATAACGGTTGTATTTACAGGAACGTCAACCATTTTGCTTTCGGTTCTGGTAGCCGTTACCACCATATCCTCCAGCGCAAACTCCTGCAAATCCTCCTGTGCAAACACTGTGCCCCCCCATACTACAGTTGTACCTGCAAGCAAGGACACCATTACAGCATTACGTAAGCTTTGAACCTTTTTCATACTCTAAACCCACCTTTGAATAAAATTTATAGCAAACCATCCGCCTCTATACTTTCAAGACAGGCGCACGGCAAGGCTAGCTTCCTTTCTCTCTCAGCTATCAGTTTATCTTCTTATCACTTAATTGTCAACGGCAAAAATAGGGGTATTATTTCGCCGCAAGTATTTATTTACTTACTTTATATAATGAACATCATAAGCAAGCGACTGCACACACTTGGCATCTGCATCATAATCAAAAAGCAACACCGCAGGCTCACCGCTGTACGCCAGCTTCAGCTCGCCCCGGTCAATAACCACGCTCTGCCCCACGTTCATATCCATCCACTGCGGGGAACCGGTCTGATTGCAGACAATTATCGTCACATCAGTTACCTTAGATGCATGCAGCCAAGCGGGAAGCGGATTACCGCATACCTGTGTCGGTGGCCAGGCTGCAATATCAACAATAATTTCAGCCCCCTGTGCCTTCGTCCCCTTGTAATATTCCGGGAACCACAGGTCAGCGCACACCAGCACGCCTGTCTGCAGTCCGCTGCAGGGAAGCACGGTAAAACTGTCACCCTTGCGCGCCCAAGACTCGGATGCCATGCACTCGCCAAAGAGCTTGCGGTGACGGCCGATGATTTCACCATCAGGACCAAAGACAAGACAGCTGTTGAAGTTTTTATCACAGGCAGCATCATATTCGCCGCAGCCTAAAAAGAGGGTAATGCCATATTCACAGCACAATTTACGCAACGGCTCCAATTCAGGTGACGGTTGTGGCACTACCACAGCGTTTTCATCTATGCGATAAAAATAATATCCCTGTACTGCCACCTCCGGCGTTAATACCCAGTCTGCGCCCTGCTCTGCAGCAATACGCACTGCCTGCTCCAATATCTGCAGATTGCGCTCCTGCGGACCGCAGCTGAGCTCTAAATGACATAAAGCAATTTTCATTCCATTGCCTCCGAAAATTCTAAACAATCATTTTTTCTATTTTATTGTATATACTAAGAATATAGTCAAGCAAAAGATACTACCAAGCAGCTTAGTTATGTCAAAAGATATGTAGAAAATACCTGTTAGATGTCAGAAGCATTACCTGACGCATTATTTATTAACAAAGAAACGTCAGCGAAGCGAAATACTTTGTTAAGCACCCGACGCTGACGTTTTTTTACTTTTGTATGCGTTTTATCGCTTCACGCTTCATGCTGCATTCCGCTCCATAGGCAGACTTGTCCTCGAAGCCATACCAACGCGCGAAGCAACCGCCGCCGCACAATTTAAAATCATCGCATTGACGGCAAAAATCCATAGACTCGGCAATCACCTGCTTAGTTTTTTCTACCAAAGCAGGCTCAAAACCGTTATAAACATTGCCAAGGTAAAAATCCGCATTGCCTACCAGCGAGGAGCAGGCGTAAATATCCCCCTTGGCATCCACAAAGGCTGCTTCACCGTTCATGGCGTAGCAATGGCCGAAGGTCAGACTGCAATCCTTACACAAAAGCTGCGCCCGCTCCTGCTGCGCAATCGCTATGCGCATTCCTGTGAGCTTCGCCAGCTCGTCGCAGCGCGCAAAAACGCGCTGCATAGCCTGCTGCATCGCTGCAGGCGTTGGCGGCTGCAGATTGCGGCCACGTCCCTGCCCGCGCAGGATGTCAAAGCCGATTTTACGGATGTTGCCCAAAAAATAGGCAAAATCTACGATGCCTTCCAGTGTATCTACATTTTCCGATGTCACTACACAGGTTACGCCGCAGGCAATATTGTTGCGGCGTAAAACCTCAATACCTTTGAGGATTTCTCCGGTCGCACCGTAGCCATTCTTTTTCAGCCTCAGCTTATCATTGACAGCCGGTCTGCCGTCAAGGCTCACGCCGATAGCAACCTTATTTTTATAGAGATACTTGGCAATCTTATCAGTAAGCAAAGAGCCGTTAGTCTGCAGCTGCAGTACGGCAGGCAGCTTTTCCTGATGCACATAATATACCACTGCCTTCAGGCAATCAAAGTTCAGCAGCGGCTCGCCGCCGCTGAACTGAATTACGAAGCGTTCACCGCCGTCCGCCGCCAGCTTAACTGCTGCCAACGCTGTTTCCGGTGACATCATACTGCGTTCATGCTCGGCAGCATAGCAGTAACGGCAGGCAAAGTTGCACTGGCCGGTCAGGCTCAGCACTAACATTTTAATGCCCATCTGCTCTGTCCTCCAGCTCGCCCTCCATATCAAGGTAGAGCTTTTGCAGCTCTTCTTTGGTTTCCGGCTTAGCCTGCCACAGTCCGCGCTGTTCTGCCTCCAGCAGAATTTCCGTCATGCGCTGCAGCGCCCAGGGGTTCACATCACGCAGCCATTCCTGTACTGCCGGGTCAAAGGTATATTTTTCAGCATATTTTTCGTACATCCAGTCCTCCATAACGGCGCTCGTCGCATCCCATTGGAAGCTGTGCGCAATCATGTTGGCCATATCGGCAGCGCCCTTATAGCCATGCTGCATCATGCCCTTGATAAACTTAGGATTAATCGCCTCGCTGCGGAACAGGCGCTTTGCCTCCTCCTGCACGCTGTGCATCGTCACACGCGTCCTGTCGGTACTATCGCCGCAGTAGGAGCGCGGCGCGCTGCCCTTAATCGAACGCACTGCTGCAATCATGCCACCATGATATGCATTGTAGTCATCACTGCTGAGCATATTTGTTTCGTGGTTATCCTCGTTTTTAATCGTAATATCCAAGCTGCCCATACGCTTGCGGAACTGCTGCGGCAGGAATTTACCCTTGGTTTTGCCGCCATAGGCATGACCGCCCCAACGTACATAAACATCGGCAATATCATCAATGGTTTCCCAGTTCTTGCTTTCCAACAGCGCCGCAACGCCTGCGCCATAGGTTCCCTGCGCATCGCCAAAGACGCGGAAGGCCGCCTGACGCCATGCTGCAGCGTGCTCCATACCCTCCTGCTGCTCCAGCTCCCTGGTATCCTCCTGAATATGCTTGCGTACAAAGTTTAAGTCATCAGGCTCATCCTGCTCCGCTGCCAACAGCACCGCCTTATCCATCACTTGCATTACCGACGGCATAGTATCGCGGAAGAGGCCGCTGATACGCGCCGTAACGTCAATACGCGGACGTTTGAGCTCCATCAGCGGAATGACCTCCAGGCCGTTGATACGCAGGCTGCCGCTCTGGTACTTGGGACGGATGCCCATGAGATAGAGGAATTCAGCAATACACTGGCCATGACTGCGCATATTCGCGCCGGACCAGAAGACCATACCGATATTTTCCGGATAATGACCTTCCTCCGCAATGAAGCGCTCTACCACCTGGTCGCCCAGTGTCTGGCCGATTTCCCATGCCGCCGGAGTTGGCAGGCAGCGCGGGTCCACACCGTAGAAGTTGCGTCCTGTCGGCAGCAAATCAGCGCCGCCGCTGGAGGGCGCACCACTAGGACCAGGCTCGATATATTCGCCCTCAAAGCCACGCAGCATATTGGTAATTTCCTGCTTCGTTAAAAGCAGATTGGGGTAAAGTGTATCTACAATATAGTTGCATACCACTTCCAGCTTTTCTCTGCTTTCCGCCGGTGCCTGCTGCACCCAGGGGAGCTGCAGAGCGTCGGCAACAGCTTCCTTCACAAAGTCACGCTGCTGCAGGCAGCGAATCAGCTCGCGGCACTGATTGGCGATACGGTCAATCAGCATACCATAGGTGATATTCAGCGGTTCGTATATCAGGCTGCTGTTTTCCAGCAGATAGTAATAATCAAAGCCATACAGCGCAGCAATTGCCTGCGTCAGGCTGGGGATATTGCCGTTATCAAGACGCAGCAGCAGCCACAGATAATCCTCCAGCTGCTGCTCCTCCGGCGGCTGTCCCATAATATGCAGGCCTGTGTGTACCTCCATATTCTTCAAATCCGTAATGTAATTATGCAGATTCATCACGTATTCGTCGAAGGGCTTTTCTTCATCGTAAGTAACCTCATCCTGCAGGTTGGCCTCGGCAACCTTCGCCAGTACAAGCTCCTGCAAGCGCGGCAGATTATCCGGCTGCGTGCTGCTGAAGTGCACGTATTCGTCCATGAGCTTTTCCAGCTCCTCCAGCTCGTCGTACACTCCCGCTTGTGTCTGCGGCGCCGGCAAATGCTCAATCAGGCAGGCAGCGCCACGGCGTTTTGCCTGAATGCCCTCACCGGTAATAGTGATGTTATAAGGATAAATATTCGGCAAATCTCCCAGCGCCAAATCCGGGTAGCAGCTGCAATCAAGGCCGGCGTTCTTGCCCGGCAGCCATTCCAGGCTGCC
>ULVW01113106.1_pt1 | contig 22337 bp, 20 predicted proteins | sample 1959801 | NCBI WGS metagenome assembly ULVW01 (sample SAMEA4835796, study PRJEB28245) | human gut metagenome | biome: gut microbiome; material: fecal sample | place: Denmark | collected 2008
ATATTTTGAATAACAAAAACATGGATCAGAATCCCGGTTATCAAAGCAAATAAATTTTAATAGAAGACAATTATGAAAATAAGTAAATTTATATATGCGGCTGTTGTAGGAGGGGTGTTAGCTTCGTGCCAATCGGTGGATACTCCTATGTTCAGCGATAAAGATGCATTCGTGGCTTTTGACAGTAAGTCCACTTCCATAGCCGAGAATGCCGGTGGCGAGGTTAAAATCCCCGTTTCGTTGGTGGCTTCCAAAGGGCTCGGCGTGTCGGTGGGTTTTGAAATCGATACGACTGCCTATGCCGGTAAAAATGCTGCGAAAGAGGGCGTGAATTACCGTTTGAAAAATACGTCGAATACTTTGTCGTTTGCCGCTGACGGCGAGATGGTCGCTTACATATCGATCGAACCTATCGATAACGGCGATTACAATGGCGATGTGTGTTTCGACATCAAACTTTCTGCCCCCGAGGGCTGTAATTTAGGTGCGAACTACACGACTACCGTTACCATCAGCGATGACGACCACCCGCTGGCTGCTGCCGGAATCTTGGGTAAATATAATGCATCGGGTCTGGATCCGTTCGGTACGTCTCAAATGCAAAATTGGACTTGCGAAGTCGTGAAAGACGCAGACTATGTAGATCGAGTTTGGTTTACGCAGATCGTTCCGTCGGCGAGTGGCGCGACTTATAAATCGGTAATGGGTACGGTAAGTGCCGATTTCAGGTCGATAACGATTAACGCCGGTCAGGATTTGGGTACTGCTGGGTCTTATACTTTGACCCTCGATTTCAATGGCGCAAGCTCGGCAACGGCTCAGGTTTCTAATGGAACCATTTCCATAAATACCTATGTGATCGCGGGGATTGTGGAACAACCGGGCTATGCTGCAAGCGGTGCACAAACCGTCACTCTGAAAAAAGTTGAAGAATAATAAAATTATAGAGCAATGAAAAAATATATTATAGGATTATTCTCTGCAATCTGCCTCATGGGGGCAGGTTGCACCGAATTCGAAGACTTTACGCCGGTGGATATGGGCGAAGGTCCTGCCGTAACGGTGACGGCTGAGAAAACAGCCGTAGATGCTTTCAAGGTAACCATTACTCCGGCAGAGGGAACCGTATATTATTCTTATATTGTAACCGACGAGGCGATGACTGTCGACCCCGACCAGTTGTTGCAAGCGAAATACGAAGGCTCTACATTGGTGAAAGCTGCCGAAAAACCCAGCGTGAGCGGTACGCTTTCTAACCAGAATTTAGGAGCTACGTATTATGTATATGCCGTGGCATCCAATGAAAAAGGCGTTTGCGGGGCTGTGGCTTCGGCATCTGTCGAATTGCCCGACGAAGAGGCTCCTTATTTGGTGAACGTTCCCGACGGTAATAAATATAAAGCTACGAACGGCGGACGCAGTGTCGTTTTGACTTTCAACGAGACCGTTGTTCGAGGAAGCGGTGCTATCACCTACGATGTGACGAAGGGTAACCTTACCTCTTATGCCAGCGGTACGATCGAGAGTGTCGCTATCAATAATGAGTCTGTTACGATTACTTTGCCCGAAAGTGTAGTGTTCGACGAGAACGAAGCCGTATCGTATGTATTCCTCGATTTTGCCGAGGGTGCTTTCGCTGATGCCGGCGGAAATGTGTCTGCTGCATTGGTTGGCGGCGTCGATGAAGAAACTCAAACCGTTGCAGCTCCTTATTGGGAGTATACCGCTGCACAAGAAAGTGATTTTACAGGTACATTCGGATTCTTGTTCTATCAATATGATCTTCAAACACAACAACCCGGAAGTACACCAATGGGATTCGATACTGAGTTTTCATTAAAACATGCAAATAATCCTGATACTCTTGTAATAGACCATTTCTATTTTAAGGATGGGTATCCCAATCAACTGGAAGCCGAAGTGACCGATAATGGTTTTAGAATTGCTGATTTACAAATTATGGGAGTTATGCAGGTAGAAACTAATGTCGGAATGGTTAACGCTATTTTCACTTTCGCAGGACTTCCAGAGAGTGAAACCGATAATTTTGAATATGTAAACTTCGCTGAAAATGCACAAGGCGACGAGGTTGTATATGCGCAAGATCGTTGGTGTGGACTTTATTGCTTTAATGCCGATGCCGACCCCAGTGACAGCAATTTTAGCTTAGGGTGGTATGATTTGTGGAATGCATCTCTCTTCTTTAAAGGATCTGTTCAAGCCGCAGCCGCAAATACTAATATCCCGTCGTCGATAAAGTTGTTGAAAAACGAGATGAAATTGTCGGAAATGAGACCGTTGTCTGTAACAGAAAAACTTCATATGCAGTCCCTTATCAGACAAAATCTTAAAATGAAAAGTATTCGTTGATCCTTTTAAGGATAGAGTTATTGAGCAGCCGGTCTCTAAAAGACCGGCTGCTTTGTTATTGTCAGTACCGAGTCTGTCGTTGTGAAGTAAATCTGCGGAAGCTGGATTTAGTCGAAATCTTGTGCCTTCTCGTGACGAGAAACTTTTCGTATTTTCTTGTGAAATTCGTATATCCTTTCGTAAATAAAGGACTCTGAATAGCCGAGACATCGGGAGATGTTTCTTATAGAATCTCCGTGTATGTATTTTTTAACAATAGACCGATCGATTTCGCCGAGTGAATAGAATATCTTTGTAAAATGTTCTATATCAATCATGTTCGCTGAACAAATCCGCTCTCGGATTGTTCTTAATAATTTAAGCCGTAAGAAAGAATATTTTGTCATCGCTTTTTATATAAAAAAGCCTCCGACCCTAATGAGTGAGTAATTGATACTGTAAATGGACTCTTAATGCAAATCGCTATTTGCATCATCATGGACCGGAGGCTATATAAAACCTCCTCTCGTGGTATATCTGTTTGATACCACCGCGAGTCCATTTACGGTATCAACACAAATATAAGCATATTTTTAATTAGTTTATAGTGATTTCTTAATTATTTATCGATTTTGTAATAAATAATTTTTATCTATCTTGTATTCAGATTGATAGATATTATAAAGATGCAACATAAATTTATCCTTATTTACTTATTTCTCTTTTACACGTCGATTCCTTTTTTTCTTATTCTTTTCTAACCCCTCCGTCCTTCGGCCACCTCCCCTATATTTTGCTGTGCAAAACACCCCGTAATGCTACGGGACGCGGCAGAGGAGAGTTTGATACTTGATTTTGTTGCTGTCGCTGCCGATGTTTTCAACCCCTCCGTCCTTTGGACACCTCCCCTATATTTTGCTGCGCAAAACACAGAGGAGGAGGGAGAGATGTATTTCCCTTTCGCTTCTGCTTCGATTTTATACGTGATACCCCGTAATACTGCGGGAGACGGCAGGGGGAGAGGATTGAAAGTGGTATTTCTCTGTTTTAACTCTCTTGCTCTGTTGGGTATTTCCCTATATATTGTTACGGAAATATTGGGGGAGTGGGGGTAATTCTGCTTTTGTTATGAGGGTATTGCCGTGCAAAGAAAATAAATACTTCATTTTGTCGGATAAAAAACATAGAAAATGTTAAATTGTTGCAGAATATATTCGGATTGCCTATTTTTGTCAGCCAATACAAAAATATATTTGTAAAACGAAACCAAAAACCGATTATGAAATATAGATTATTGTTATTAGTGGCAGTGCTTTTCTCATGGATAGGTGGGAATTATGCGGCGGTAGTGCCCGAAAGCACGGCGGTAGAGACGGCCAATATGCTGTTGAGTCAACGGGGCGGCGTTCTGTTTAAAGGCGGTAAAGCCCAAGTAGAAACCATATTTCAAGGAAATGAACCGATGTATTATATCATTCGGTTTGAAAAAGGTGGGTGGGCTTTGATTTCGGCCGAAGATACCGTAGATCCCTTATTGGGATATTCATTCGATAGCGAGTATGTTTCGGAAGGCCAACCGGAATGGATAAAAGGTTGGTTGAAAGAATATACCGACCAAATAAAAATAGCTCGTCAAACCCCGGCTCTCCAACGTCATTATCGTTGGGCGGGCGATCTCGTAAGCCGTGCGGCGGAGGATAGAATCGATCCGCTGATAACAGTAGCATGGAATCAAGATTCACCTTACAATAGTCTTTGTCCTCAAATGTCCGGCGGTCCGGGCGGGCGAGCCTACGTCGGTTGCGTGGCCGTAGCTATGGGGCAGGCTCTGACCGTAGTGCGGTATCCGTTGCGGGGACAGGGAACGAAATCCTATACATCAACGGGAGCCGGCTTTTTGTCGGTCAATTTCGACAACGAACCTGATTATGATTGGGATGCGATTTTGTCGGGAGCCAATAATTATAGCGAGGTAGCCAGATTGTTGTACCATTGCGGGGTGTTGATCGATATGGAATACGGTGCAGACGGTTCAGGAGCCATAACACAAAACATACCGGGGTATTTCAGACACTATTACGGTTTCCCGGAGACATGTACGACCTATTCTCGCGACATAGATTATGCCGGAAAGGACAATGAATGGCACGAGCTTATTCAAAGCGAGTTGAAACGAGGTCGTGCGGTCATCTATGCCGGTAACGAAGGGAACCAAGTGGGACACTGTTTTAACCTCGACGGCTGGGACGGATTTACCAGTTACTATGTAAATTGGGGCTGGGGAGGTGTAAATAATGGATTTTATACGTTAGATAACTTAGGAGACCATGTACAAGGGTCCTATCCCGATAACCACAGAGTGGTCGTAGGGGTGGCTCCGAAATCGGAAACTCCGTATGACATACGCCTGAGCACGACTCGCGTGAAAATAGGAACTCCGGCGGGAGTCGCAGTCGCCGATGTCACGGTATTGAGCGACATGCCTGATGCCGAATATGAATTCGAACTGAAAGGAATGATGCAATTCGGCGGTACTTATGCCGAACCGAGTTACGAAGTCCGTGACGGTAAACTTTATACGACGAAGCTGATCGAGGATAAAGCCGTTCACAAAACTGTTTATATCAAGGCGATTCATAAAGAAAGCCGTAATTCTTATGAAAAGAAATTCGATTTGCAGCTTTCGACTTCGGGTATCGACGAAGTGCTTGCCGAAGATGTTAAAATTTATCCGGTTCCTGCCACCGATGTACTTACGATAGAAGTACCTTATGCCGAAGGCAAATATGCTATCTATAACGTGGCGGGTATGGCGTTGCAAAGCGGTGAGATTAACGATAACGTGACGACTGTCGATGTCTCGAATCTTTCGAAAGGCAGCTATATGTTGCAATATTCTACGTCGCAGGGAGTCGTGGTAAAATCGTTTATCGTGAAATAATTTGTATGATTAGCCATAGTAGGAAACGCCTCGGGGAACCGGGGCGTTTTTTTAATCCCTTGCGTCTTCGCCGCCCTATGAGGGCGGGTATTTTCTCTGTGCTTTTATTTTCTTCTCAACCCCTCCGTCCTTCGGCCACCTCCCCTATATGGCTGAGCCACACCCCGTAATGCTGCGGGACACGGCAGGGGAGAGTTTGATACTTGATTTTGTTGCTGTCGCTGTTTTTTTTAACCCCTCCGTCCTCCGGACACCTCCCCTATATTTTGCTGCGCAAAACACAGAGGAGGAGGGTGAGATGTATTTCCCTTTCGCTTCTGCTTCGATTCTATATGTGACACCCCGCAATGCTGCGGGGCACGGCAGGGGAGGATTAAAATATCTTTCCGATAGTGGAATGTGAATCCTCTGCTGTTTTAAGGATTGGCTTTGCCAAGAGGATAATTTCGTGGGATTATTTGGAGAGCCGTGTAACTATTTATAATTTTGTGACATAGTTTATCTGGAATGGCAAAAAAAGAAAATACCGATAGGTGGTTTATCTGTATCTCCCGTTTGTGGGTGGTGGCGTTTGTCGCTTTTCCTATGTTGTGGAGTGCGTGTTCGGGGCCTAAGAACGAAGTGGTGAAGGGATTCGAAGATGCCGCGGAAGTTCCTACGTTGCGTACGCTCGATGTCATGACTCTTATTTCGGATTCGGGTGTGACGAGGTATCGTATCAATGCTCTCGAATGGTTGATGTATGAGAACGCCCAAGAGCCATACTGGTATTTCCCTCGGGGATTGCATGTGGAGAAGTTCGATTCTGTTTTCGCTACCGAGGCACTTATTCAGGGCGATACGGCTATTTATTTTAAGAACAAACAGTTGTGGCGGCTCGACCGGAATGTACGTATAGAGAATACGAAAGAAGAGGTTTTTCTTACGTCTCAAATCTTTTGGGATCAGCGTAAACGGGAGATTTATTCCGATTCGTTCATTCATATAGAAACTCCGGACGAAGTCATCGAGGGGTATGGGTTTACGTCTAACGAACAGATGACCCGGTATAAAATCCGTCGTACCAGCGGTATATTCCCTATCAAGCGGGATTCTGTCCCTCCCGATTCGGCGAAGGTCGATAGTGTCGCCGTTCCTAAACAAGCGATAAAGCCATGAATTGGATTTTGATTATTATCATAGCGTTGCTTTTCTCGGCCTTTTTTTCGGGTATGGAGATTGCTTTCGTGTCGTCGAATAAAGTGCGGGTTGAACTGGATATGAAACAGCAGGGCATGATGTCGAAGATATTGGGGCTGTTTTATGGAAACGAGGAGCAGTTTATCTCGACCATGCTGGTGGGCAATAATATAGCTTTGGTTATTTACGGTATGGGCATGGCGGCTCTTTTGGAGCCGGTTATAGCTTTGGTGTGGGAGCAGGAGGCTTTTGTCGTTTTGATACAGACGTTGTTGTCCACTTTGTTAATTTTGTTCGTGGGTGAATTTTTGCCCAAGACGATTTTCCGTGTTAACCCGAATGCGACGATGCGTTTTTTTTCTCCTTTCGTGTGGTTGCTTTATGTCGTTTTATATCCGATTTCGAAGTTTACATCTGTCGTTTCCAAATGTGTGATGAGACTGGGGGGAGTGAAGATCGCACATCAACCTTATGGAGCCCTGATGAGCAAGATAGAACTCGACTCGTTTATCCAGAAAAGTATAGAAGAATCTGATTCGGGCGAACCGGTGGAGCCGGAGATGAAAATATTCCAAAATGCTCTCGACTTTTCGAATATTCATTTACGGGATTGCATGATACCCCGTACCGAACTTGTGGCTGTGGATATCGACGAGGTTACGGTGGAGGAGTTGTTACAAACGTTCATCAGTACCGGCATATCCAAAGTGGTGGTTTATCGCGAGAATATCGATAATATTCTGGGATATATCCATGCATCGGAGATGTTTCGTCGGCACGAAGATTGGAAAAAGAGTATTCGCCCGGCTGTTTTCGCTCCCGAGAGCATGTTGGCCAATAAGTTGATGCGCACTTTGATGCAACAGAAGAAAAGTTTGGCTATTGTGGTCGATGAGTTCGGGGGAACTGCCGGACTGGTAACTCTCGAAGATTTGGTCGAGGAAATATTCGGAGACATCGAGGACGAACATGATACTCAAAATCTTGTCGCCCGTAAAGTGAGCGACGACGAATTCGAGTTTTCGGGACGTATGGAAATCGAGCGAATCAATGAGGATTTCGGATTGGATATTCCCGAATCGGACGATTATCTCACGATCGCCGGGTATATTTTGTATCATTATCAGACATTGCCGAGGCTCGGAGAGACCGTGGAAATAGGGAATTACCGGTTTACTATTTTACAACGAAAAGCTACGAAAATAGAACTTGTACGCATGAAAATAGAGAAATAAGAGATTTTTTTGTACTTTCGCTGCCGATATAAATCCAAATTTTTGTATCTTCGTGCCCTTAGTAAAAGAGGATAAAAAAATAATAAAATATAAAACTAAAATTCATTCAAAGTAACAAATGGCTACGTTAAACAAAATCAGAAGTAAAGCCGGCCTGCTCGTGGTAATTATAGGGGTCGCCTTGCTCGCTTTTATCGTAGGGGACTTCCTGAATTCGGGACATACCTTCTACGCCATGAATCAAAACAAAGTCGCTGTCGTGAACGGGACGAATATCGGAGTCGAAGAATTTCAAGAACGTGTAAAGGTACGTACAGATGAATTACAACAAATGTATGGACAACGCGGAATGACTTTGCCCGAAGGGTATGTTTCCCGTATCAATCAAGAGGTTTATGACCAGATGGTGAATGAAATATTGTTGAGCGAGGAACTTGAAGAACTGGGAATCGTTGTCAGCAAAGAAGAACTTGCCGACTTGCTAAGCGGTGACAATATATCTCCGCAAGTGCGCCAGTATTTTACGAATCCTCAAACCGGAGAGTTCGACCGTCAAGGTTTGCTTAATTTTATGCAGGTGGTTCTCGATCCGGAATCTCATGGATACAATACACCGGAGTTGCTCGCACAAATAGAGCCTCAACGCCAAATGTGGCTCAGACTCGAACAGGAGGTTAAACAAAATCGTGCCGTTCAGAAATTCGCCAATTTATTGAATCGCGCGATTATGCCGAATAAACTGGATCTTGAAAATTCGTTCGAGGATAATAAAACTTCGGCCAATATAGCTTATGCTTTACAACCGTATACATCGATTGCCGATTCGACGATCGCTGTAAGCGACAGTGAGCTCAAAGCCGAATACAACAAGATGAAGTCGTTTTATAAAACACCCGAACGTCGTTCGATCAAATACATCACGGTAAATATCGTACCCAGTGAGGCCGATTATGCCAAAGCTAAGGAAAAGGCAGAAATGAACGAATCGGTATTCGCTACGACCGACGATGTGGTAGCTTTTATCGCCAATAATTCCGATGAGTCTTATGACGATTCTTTCGTGGCTATTTCGTCGATGCCCGAAAAAATGAAAAAATTTGCACAAACGGCCAGTGTAAATGAATCGTCTCCGATGGAATTCGAAAACGATACTTATACGATGTATCGTTTGATGGATACGAAGGTCGCCCCGGATTCTATCAAAGTTCGTTTGCTTTCGTTTCAACCCCGTTCGACAGAGATCGATAGCGTTTTGAATGTGTTGAATCATGGAGGAAGTTTCGCCGAACTTGCCCCGAAATACAACGGGAATGATGAAATTTGGTTAATGGAAAATATGGCTTCCAGCGTGGGAAGACCTTTCATCAACAAAGTATTTAGCGAGAATGGAAACGGTTATTTCAAGGCCGAGAGCTTGGGCGGGGAACACATCGTACAGATATTGTCGCGTACGGCTCCGGTGAAAAAAGCCAAAGTAGCGGCTTATGTTTTGGCTGTCAATCCCAGTACAGAAACTCATACCGCTCTTTATAACCAGTTGTCTTCTTATAGTGCATCTAATAATAATGCAGAGGAATTCAATACGGGGGCGAAAGAGGCCGGATATACGGTTAACAGCTATGAATGCAGTGCCGAAGATTATTCATTACCCGGAATCAATGATGCCCGTCAAGCTATTCGTTGGGCGTTTAATGCCGACAAAGGCGAGGTTTCGGAAATCTTTACTCTCGATAACTCTTTCGTAGTCGCTGCTCTTGACAACATTACAAAAGAAGGATATGCTCCTCTGGAACAAGTGAAAGATATATTGGCTATGCAGATTCGTAACGATAAGAAAGCCGAGAAGATTATCGGTGACTTGAAATCGAAGAATCTCAATTCTTTGGCCGGATATGCCGAGGCTATGAAGGCACAAGTGGATAGCGCCAAGTTCGTGTCTTTCTCTTCCCCGTCTATCGCAGGTGTCGGTTACGAACCGGTGTTGAGCGGTTTGGCTCCCGTTTCGGAGAATGGAAAGCTCGTAGGTCCAGTGAAGGGATCGAGAGGGGTATATGTGTTTACGGTTACGGACAAAACCGTTTCGGAACAACCGTTCGATGCCCAGACAGAAACTCAGAAGATTCAGCAGAATTACGGCTATCTCATCAACAGTCGCTTGATGGAAGTTCTTCGGGATAAAGCGGAGATAGAAAATACGATGATTCGTTTCTTCTAATAAACGGATTTTTTGGTAAACACAGAGTGCGTATATCGTGGCTGTCGGCTCGATACACGCACTTTGCATTTGTGTTGTAGAATCTCTCGATAGTCATGGAAAAGGAACATTTGTTGGGAAAAACGTTAGAGGAGTTACAGACGGTAGCCGAGGTGAACGGATTACCTCGTTTCGCGGCGAAACAGATAGCTTCGTGGCTTTATGAAAAGCGTATAGATCATATTGCGGGCATGTCGAACCTTTCGTTGAAGCATCGGGAGTTATTGTCGCAGCGCTATGATATAGGCCGGGAGGCTCCGGTTCAGTCTCTTCGTTCTACCGATGGAACGATAAAATATCTTTTTCGGGTAGGAGGCGATGATTTTGTGGAAACGGTTTATATTCCCGATCGCGACAGGGCTACTTTGTGTGTGTCGTCGCAGGTGGGCTGCAAGATGAATTGCAGTTTTTGCATGACCGGAAAACAGGGTTTTAAGCGTAGCTTGTCTTCTGCCGAAATAATTAATCAGATTCTTTCGGTGGAGTATAGCGATAAACTGACGAATCTGGTATTTATGGGTATGGGGGAACCGTTTGATAATCTCGACGAGGTGATGAGGGCTCTGTCTGTTCTTACATCGGAATGGGGTTTTGCATGGAGCCCGAAGCGAATCACCGTGTCTACGATAGGCCATTTGAACGGCATATGTCGTTTTCTCGATGAAAGCCGATGTCATTTGGCCGTGAGTCTTCACTCTCCTTTCCCGGAGGAGCGTTTGCGAATTATGCCTGTGGAGAAAGCATTCCCGATGACCGATGTCTTGGATTTATTGCGGCGGCGCGACTTTTCTCACCAACGTAGGCTTTCTTTCGAATATATTTTGTTTAGCGGGTACAATGATAGTTTGGATCATGCCGATGCATTGGCTCGTTTGTTGAAAGGTATGGATTGCCGGGTGAACCTGATACGGTTTCACGCTATTCCGGGAGTAACTCTTAAAAGTACCGATATGCAATCGATGGAGGCTTTTCGGGATCGATTGAATAATTGTGGAGTCGTGGCGACTATACGGGCTTCGAGAGGAGAAGATATATTTGCGGCTTGCGGTATGTTGTCTACGGCCGAGAAAAACAAGAAATAGAATCGGGGTTTTAAATAGTTCTTATATCCGGCAGGGTATATCGTGGATTTTTGTTACCTTAGTGAGCTCAAATTAGGTCGGTGATCGTATGCCGAGAAAATTAAGTTATAAAGATTTGGAGTTATGGAACATAAAATAAAAGTGGGGATTACCCAGGGTGACATCAATGGAGTAGGGTATGAGGTTATACTCAAAACGTTGTCCGACCCACATATCGTGGAGCTTTGTACACCTGTCGTCTATGGTTCGGCTAAGGTTGCCGCCTATCACCGGAAAGCTCTCGATATTCCGGCTGTTAATTTTAATATTATTAGCGATGCATCGGCAGCCGATGAAAATAAAGTGAATTTGATTACTTGTGTCGACGACGATGTGAAAGTGGAAATAGGAAAGGCTACGGCAATAGGAGGGGAGGCTGCTTATGCCGCTCTTGAACGAGCTGCTGCCGATATGGAAGCCGGTTCGATAGACGTATTGTTGACGGCTCCCATAAACAAACATGCCATACAGTCCGATAAGTTCGATTTTCCCGGACATACCGAGTATCTTGAACGTCGCTTGGGGAACGGACAAAAGGCGTTGATGATATTGTTGAACGATACTTTACGGGTAGCTTTGGTTTCGGGGCATGTGCCTGTTTCGAAAGTCTCGTCTGTTGTTACGAAGGAAACCATTCTTGAAAAGTTGCAAATTTTTGAACAGTCGTTGAGGCAGGATTTTTGTGTGGTAAAACCTCGGATTGCCGTGTTGGCGTTAAACCCTCATGCCGGAGACGACGGACTTTTGGGAACAGAAGAGATTGAAATCATAAAGCCAGCCATTCAAGAGGCCAATGCCAAAGGAATGCTTTGTTTTGGCCCTTATCCGGCCGATGGCTTTTTCGGAACCGGACATTATCGTCAATTCGACGGTGTGTTGGCTATGTATCACGATCAAGGATTGGCGCCTTTCAAGGCGATAGCGATGGAAGACGGGGTGAATTATACGGCCGGATTACCGGTAGTTCGTACTTCTCCCGATCATGGTACGGCATACGACATAGCCGGACAGAACCGAGCTGACGAGCAGTCGTTCCGTCACGCTCTTTATTTGGCGATAGATGTATTCCGTAATCGTTCTTTTTATAAAGAAATAACAGCGTCTCCGTTAAGGAAACAGTATTTCGATAAAAGCGGGGATAAGGAGGTGCTCGACCTGACGTCCGATACCGATAAAGGTGAATAAGTCGTTTTCTTGGAAGAAGAAAAAAGGGTTTGTGTCGAACATCGTTTTTGAGTGTGGAAATGAATAACGAATAAAAAAACAGAGATATAAAATGGGAAAAGTACTTATTATCGGAGCCGGAGGAGTAGGAACGGTGGTGGCGCATAAAATAGCGCAGAATCCCGATGTGTTTACCGAAATCGTTTTGGCGAGTCGCACGCAGTCCAAGTGCGATGCCATAGCCGATGCCATTGGCGGCAATCGTATCGTGACCGACCGTGTCGATGCCGACAAGGTTGAGGATTTAGTGGCATTGTTCAAAAAGCATAAGCCCGATATCGTTGTCAATGTGGCTTTGCCTTATCAGGACTTGACGATTATGGATGCCTGTTTGCATTGCGGTGTCAATTATCTCGATACGGCCAACTATGAGCCTCTCGACGAAGCTAAATACGAATATAAATGGCAGTGGGCTTATCGGGAACGTTTTGAACAAGCCGGGCTGACGGCTATTCTCGGTTGTGGATTCGATCCGGGTGTGAGCGGGGTTTATACGGCCTATGCAGCGAAACATTATTTCAAAGAGATGCAATATCTCGATATTGTCGATTGCAATGCCGGTAATCATGGTATGGCATTCGCTACCAATTTCAATCCCGAAATCAATATCCGGGAAGTAACCCAAAAAGGTAAGTATTACGAGAACGGAAAATGGATCGAGACAGAGCCGCACGAGATTCATCGTCCTCTCACTTATCCTAATATAGGCCCCAAAGAATCCTATTTGATTTATCACGAGGAGTTGGAATCGCTGGTTAAAAATTATCCTACGATTAAGCGTGCCCGTTTTTGGATGACTTTCGGACAGGAGTATCTCACTCATTTGCGTGTGATTCAGAATATCGGTATGGCGCGTATCGATCCTATTATGTACAACGGAGTAGAGATCGTACCTATCCAGTTCCTTAAAGCCGTTTTGCCCAACCCGGGAGACCTCGGTAAGAATTACACGGGAGAGACCTCTATCGGTTGTCGCATTCGGGGTATTGGAAAAGATGGAAAGGAACTTACTTATTATGTGTATAATAATTGTAGCCATCATGCTGCCTATCTCGAAACCGGAGCACAGGGTGTGAGCTATACCACGGGCGTTCCTGCTATGATCGGAGCCATGATGTTCCTCACCGGCAAGTGGAAAAAATCGGGCGTTTATAACGTAGAGGAATTCGATCCCGATCCTTTCATGGAACAGCTCAACAAACAAGGTCTGCCGTGGCACGAAGTGTTCAATGGGGATATAGAGTTGTAATTATAGTAAATAAAGACTTTTTTGGATAGGGCTGTCTGTACAACGGATAGTCCTATTTTTTGAGAAAAAGGTTTGTGTTTTGTTTTGGCATACCAACCTTTGCTCTTTTTATCTAAGTCGGTTGCGTATTATCTACGGTTCAGTCGATAATTCGAGGGGATTGTCTTTGTATATTCCAACCCCTCGCCGAAAAAACGGTCGAAAGTGTTAACCTCCCCTATATTTTACGTTGCAAAACACAGGGGAGGAGGATTGAAAAGCGACCTCTTCCCTATACTGTTTTGTAGCGCCCCGCAATGCTGCGGGATACGGCAGAGGGAGAGGTTGCGATTTGATTTTGTTGCTGTTACTGTCGCTGTTTTTTTAACCCCTCCGTCCTTCGGACACCTCCCCTATATTTTACGTTGCACAACACAGGGGAGGAGGATTGCAACGCAGCCTTTTCCCTATATTGTTTTGTAGCGCTTCGCAATGTTGCGGGACACGGCAGGGGAGAGGTTGCGATTTGATTTTGTTACTGTTACTGTCGTTGTTTTTTAACCTCTCTGTCCTTTGGACACCTCCCCTATATTTTGCTGTGCACAACACAGGGGAGGAGGATTGCAACGCAGCCTTTTCCCTATATTGTTTTGTAGCGCTTCGCAATGCTGCGGGACGCGGCAGGGGAGAGATTGCGATTTGATTTTGTTGTTGTTACTGTCGCTGTTTTTTTAACCCCTCCGTCCTTCGGACACCTCCCCCTATATTTTACGTTGCAAAACACAGGGGAGGAGGATTGAAAAACGCCCTCTTCCCTATACTGTTTTGTAGCGCCCCGCAATGCTGTGGGACGCGGCAGGGGAGAGGGTAAATGCTAAATATTTCATTTTATCTAACGTTATCCTCAAAAATCTCTAAGCTATTAATCTTAACCCCTCTCCTCAGAAATGGGTGTTTCTTCGGGGGCTCCCCTGTGTTGCGTCAGCAATATAAGGGAGACGTGTAATCGCTAAAATTCAAGTCTGTCCCCACGAATTTTCTACTGAATCTTATTTACTTCCAGATGTTTCGTGGAAATTAATCGCTCTATTCTTGGTATTGCCTGTCGTTGTTTCGGTTATAGGGGTTATTGCCTATGTGTTGATAAACAGCTATTTCTCTCGTATTTCTTATTGGATTAGCAAACGATAGTGTTAAATAAATACAAAAAGAAAGATGAGTGATGTTATTCTGAAATGATATCTTATATATTTGTATTAACAAAATTGTTAGACTAAATTATTAAACTATATTGTTAATACAAAATATGAAAACGAAAGATACCGAATCGGAGATTTTGAAAGCGGCCGAGCAAGAGTTTATGTTGAAAGGATTCGATGGGGCAAAGACTACTTCGATCGCGCATGCAGCCGGCGTGACGCACGCCATGTTGCATTATTATTTCAGAACGAAGGAACAGTTGTTCGAGCGTATTCTTACAGAAAAAGTACAATTGATGAGCGAGTCGGTTCTGGCTGCTTTCGGTCAACCGGGATTGCCTCTCTTGGAGCGACTGAAAGACGGAGTTACCTGTCATTTTGATTTCATTGCCGCTAATCCGCAATTACCTCGTTTTATCGTAAACGAGGTTTTTAGCCGTCCTGAACGATATAAACTTATGAGCGATAAAATCGTGAAAGTGGCAGGTTGTTTGATGAAGGGTATTCAGCAGGAGTTGGACGAGTTGCATGCGCAGGGAAAGGTAGAATGGGTCGATGTCCGAATGTTATTGTTGGATATTATTTCTCTCAATGTTTTTCCGTTTATTGCCTATCCGATTATAGAGCCTATATTGGGAGATATTGCTGCCGATCGGAATCGCTTTTTTGAATTGCGTAAGGCTGAGAATATTGAAATGATTATGCGTCGTATAAAAAAATAATGAATTATGAAGCGAGTTGTTATTTTGTGTGTATGGCTGTTCTCGGTAGTTGCCGGGTATGCTCAACTTTCGCTCGACGAATGCCGGCGACTTGCCCGGGAAAATTATCCAGAAATTCGTCAGTACGATTTGGTTCACCAAACCGAACAGTATAACCTTTCTAATGCTGCGAGGGCATGGATACCGCAGCTTGCTTTTTCCGCTCAGGCTACTTGGCAGACCGATGCGCCTAACTTCCCGAAGGAACTGACCGGTATGCTGGCTCAGCAAGGTCTGGAAATTCCGGGATTGAGAAAAGACCAATATAAAGTGGCGTTGGAATTGAACCAAACGATTTGGGACGGGGGCAAGTCGGTTGCCGACAAGCGTATAGCCAGAGCAGAGGCCGCCGAACAGAAAACGATGACAGATGTCGATCTTTACGAACTGGAAAGCCGGGTGGACGATCTCTATTTCGGAATCCTTTTGCTCGACGAGCGTATAGCTCAAACGAATCTGACTCTGAATCTTCTGCGGAGTAATTTGGAAAAAGTCCGGGCGTTGCAGAGGAACGGGGTAGCGATGCAGTCCGATGCCGATGTTTTGGAGGCCGAGCTGCTTTCGGTAGGACAGCAGCTCATTCAGTTCGAGTCTTCTTGCGATAGTTATCGTCGTATGTTAGGCATATTCATCGGACAAAAGGTGGGCGATCGAAAGTTGCAGCGTCCCAGTGCCGTACAGCCCTTGTCGGGAGAATCGGCACGTCCTGAGTTGGCTATGTTCGCAGCGAAGATAGACAGGCTTACGGCGCAAGAAAAGATGGTAAAATCGTCGTCTATGCCCCGCTTGGGATTTTTTGCTCAGGGATATTATGGTTATCCGGGATTGGACTATATGCAGAGTATGATGAATAGCGATTGGAGTTGGAATGCTATGTTCGGTGTGAAATTGTCTTGGAATTTCGGGGCTTATTATACACAGAAAAATAATTTAAATAAATTGCGTATTTCTCGGCAGCAGGTCGAAGTTCAGCGAGATGTATTCCTTTTTAATATGAATTTGCAGGCGGCTCAGGAGAATGGGGATATCGCACGCTTACGCAAGGCGATTGCCGATGACGACCGTATTGTGGCTCTTCGTCGGTCGGTACGCGAGGCGGCCGAGTCTAAATTGCGGAACGGAATTATAGATACCCATGACTTGTTGTCGAAAATTACCGACGAATCCACGGCCTCTATGGCTCGCAGCATGCGTGAAATAGAATTGCTGAAAGCAATTTATGAATATAAACATACCATTAATCGATAAATACAGCGTAAAATGAAAAGGATAGCAGTTTATAGCGCCATGACTGTCGTGCTGGCAGCTTGTGGCAACGGTGGAGATTTTGATGCGACAGGAACGTTCGAGGCAACCGAGGTCCTCGTGTCGGCCGAAGCAGCAGGCCGTATTCTCAGCTTCGATGTCGAGGAAGGCGATACTCTTTCGGCAGGGAAACAGGTAGGAGCGATAGATACCGTGCAACTCTATTTACAGAAGTTGCAATTGGAGCGTCAGCGGGCTTCGGTGCATAGCAACCGTCCCGATATTTCCAAGCAAGCAGCGGCTTTGAGGGGACAAATCGCCCAACAGGAGACAGAACGTCGCCGAGTGGAAAATTTGTTGAAAGACGGGGCGGCTACAACGAAGCAGTTGGACGATATTAATGCGTCTCTGCGGGTTTTGAACGGGCAGTTGGACGCTTTGCTCTCGACCTTGAAAAACAATACGTCGTCGATCGATGAAAATGCATCGGCTATTGATTTGCAAATAGCTCAGGTCGAAGACCGTCTTTCCAAGTGTCGTATCGTTTCTCCTATCGACGGTTCGGTATTGGTGAAGTATAGCGAGGCCGGGGAGTTGGCTGCTACCGGTAAGCCTTTGATGAAAGTCGCCGATATGGACCGATTGTATTTGCGGGCTTATTTCACATCGGATCAGTTGTCCGATTTGAGCGTGGGGCAGGAGGTTACCGTCGTGGCCGATTTCGGGGGAGATAAGCAGAGAGAATATCCGGGTCGCATTACGTGGATTGCATCGGAGTGCGAGTTCACACCCAAGTCGATCCAGACCCGTGATACCCGAGCCAACCTCGTTTATGCAGTGAAAATCGCGGTTGAGAACGACGGCCTGTTAAAAATAGGTCTTTACGGAGAGGTGCGTCTTCATCAATAACAACTTAAAACAAATAGAGAGATGGCTGTACGGAATGCCATAGAAATACGAGGATTGACCAAGCAGTACGGTTCGCTCACGGCAATCGAAAATATAACGTTCGAGGTGAGGCGGGGAGAGTTGTTCGGTTTGATAGGTCCCGATGGAGCCGGCAAGACCTCACTTTTCCGTCTGCTTGCGACGTTACTGAATCCCGATGATGGAGTGGCGACAGTAGATGGATTCGATATTGTCGGGCAATATAAAGAAATCCGAAAACGGGTGGGATATATGCCGGGGCGTTTTTCGCTTTATCCCGATTTGTCGGTTGAGGAAAATCTTGAATTTTTCGCAGCTCTATTCGGGGTAGGCGTGAAAGATAATTATGATTTGATCGCTCCTATTTACACTCAAATAGAACCGTTTCGAAAACGGCGTGCGGGAAAATTGTCGGGTGGTATGAAGCAAAAATTGGCTTTGTGTTGTGCTTTGATTCACCGTCCGTCGGTGTTATTTCTCGATGAGCCTACGACCGGGGTCGATGCCGTTTCCCGAAGTGAATTTTGGGATATGTTGTCGGAGTTGAAAAGCAAAGGTATTTCGATTCTTGTTTCTACGCCTTATATGGACGAGGCTTGTCGTTGCGACCGTATAGCCTTGTGCAATAACGGAAAAATTCTGGGGATAGATACTCCTGCCGGTATTACGGCGCGGTTCGATGAACCTTTGTATGCGTTATCGGGAGACGATATGTACGGATTACTCGTCGAGGCTCGTAGGATAAAAGGGGTGAAAGAATGTTACCCGTTCGGTGAGTCTCATCATTTAGTTGCCGATAGTATGTTCGATTCCGATGAGTTTACGGCTCATTTGAACGGACAAGGTTTTCATAATGTTTCGATTCGTCCGGTCGAACCCGGAATCGAAGATGTTTTTATAAAATTGATGCAGCATGAATGATATAATTATATCGGTTAGGGATTTGTGTAAATGTTTCGGTGATTTTGTCGCGGTCGACCATATAACGTTCGATGTGAAACGAGGGGAGATATTCGGTTTTTTAGGCGCTAATGGAGCCGGAAAGACCACAGCCATGCGTATGCTTTGCGGGTTGAGTTATCCGACATCGGGGCGTGGAATGGTTGCCGGGTACGATGTGATGACGCAGGGAGAGGAGATAAAGAAGCATATCGGTTATATGAGTCAGAAATTTTCGTTGTACGATGACTTGACCGTTCGCGAGAATATCCGTCTGTATGCCGGAATTTATGGGCTGAGCCGTTACCAAATGCTTCGCCGGATGGTGGAGATGTTGAATCGATTGCATTTCCGATCGGAAATTGATACGTTGGTAGGTTCTCTTCCCTTAGGCTGGAAACAGAAGTTGGCTTTTTCCATTGCGACTTTGCATCGACCGGAGGTGGTTTTTCTCGACGAACCTACGGGAGGAGTGGACCCGGTTACCCGTCGTCAATTTTGGGAGATGATTTATGAAGCCGCTTCCGGGGGGACGACTGTTTTTGTAACTACGCACTATATGGATGAAGCGGAATATTGTTCGAGGGTATCTATCATGGTCGATGGAAAAGTAAAGGCTTTGGGTTCTCCGGCCGAATTGAAGAAACAATATGCTGTCGGGTCGATGGACGAAGTTTTCAGGATTTTGGCTCGCAGCGCTAAACGGGGAGAATAGATATGGGAGGATTTTTGTCATTTGTCAAAAAGGAGGCTTTGCATATTTTACGGGATAAACGCACGATGTTGATCGTGCTGTTGCTCCCTATCGTGCAGATTCTTTTGTTTGGTTTCGCTATATCGACCGAAATGAATAATATCGATTTTGCCGTAGTGGCTCCCAATCGTACGGAAACTATTCGACAGCAAATCGAGCGTATGGAAGCCAATCCGTATTTTACATTCAAAGGATATATTTCTCAGGCTGAGATCGACGATGTTTTGCGGAAAGGCGATGTTACCGCGGTGGTGGTTTTTTCTGAGGATTATGATCGGTTGGTAACGAATGCCGGGATTGAGGGAGTCTCGGAGGCGGCGGTGCAGTTTATTCTCGATGCGTCGAACCCCAATAATGCAGGTACAGGTTTAGGATATTTGCAAAGTTCTTTTCAGTCGGGAATTTCCGTTGCGTCGGTCGCTCCGGCGACACGGGTGTTGTACAACCCGCAGATGAAGAGCTCTTACAATTTCGTGCCGGGAATCATGGGATTGATTTTTATTTTGATTTGTGCCATGATGACTTCTGTATCTATCGTGAGGGAAAAAGAGACCGGTACGATGGAGGTATTGTTGGTGTCGCCGGTGCGACCGATATGGATCATTTTTGCCAAGATGATTCCTTATTTTTTGCTTTCGTGCGTGAATCTTGTCGTTATTCTGGTATTGGCACGATATGTCCTCGGAGTACCGATGTCGGGTTCGATGGTTGGTTTAGTAGGGCTTTCTTTACTCTATTTGGTGCTTTCGCTGGCATTAGGATTGTTTATTTCTACAATGGCTAATACGCAGGTTACGGCAATGCTCATTTCGGGTATGGTACTGATGTTGCCTATTATAATGTTGTCGGGAATGTTGTTTCCGGTGGAGAATATGCCCGGCATTTTACAGGCATTGTCGTGTATCGTGCCGGCTCGTTGGTATATCGATGCCGTGCGAAAACTGATGATAGGGGGCATGCCGTTCGCCGAAGTATGGCAGCAAGCCTGTATTCTCTTTGCCATGACGGCTGTTCTGGTGGGTGTCGCCCTTAAAAAGTTTAACGATAAACTCGAATAACGATGAAAACATTGTTTGTTTTATTAGATAAAGAGATACGACAATTTTTTCGGAATGCGTTCTTGCCGAAGTTGGTGATTGTTTTCCCTGTAATGGTGATATTGATTATTCCGTGGGTAACAACGATGGATGTGCGGCATATAGGCGTTTCGGTGGTCGATAATGATCATTCGGAGACTTCCCGGCGGATTATCCAGAAAATAGAGGCTTCGGACTATTTTAATTTGAGAGGCGTTACCGAAAGTTATGACGACTCGTTCGCTTTGTTGGAAGGGGGTGAGGCCGATGTGATACTGACTATCCCGAACGATTTCGAACTTTCGTTAATTGGTGATTCGCCCAAGCGGATAGGGATAGACGTGAATGGTATAAACGCTATGAAAGGGGGACTTGGCTCACAGTATATGGTACAGCTCGTCATGCAGACTTTCGGCGAATTACAGCGAGAGAAATCGGTCGTTGTATCTCCCGATTTGTTTACGGTACAGAATCGGTATAATCCTACTCTCGATTATAAACATTTCATGATACCGGCATTGATGATTATGTTGCTGGTAATGATTTGCGGTTTTTTACCGGCTTTGAATCTCGTAAGCGAGAAAGAAATAGGTACTATCGAGCAAATCAATGTTACTCCGGTTAGTCGTTTATCGTTTACATTGGCTAAGTTGATACCCTATTGGATTATCGGTTTTCTTGTATTGACCGTCGCTATGGTGTTGGCATGGTTGGTTTACGGGCTTTCGCCCGAAGGTTCTCCCGGCTCCATTTATCTGGCGGCTTTGCTTTTTGTGTTTACGATGTCGGGTATGGGGGTGACAATCGCTAATAACTCGTCGACCATGCAGCAGACCATGTTTGTCATGTTCTTTTTCGTGATGATTTTTATTTTGATGAGCGGATTGTTCACTCCGATAGAATCTATGCCGACATGGGCGCAATGGATTACATACATTTTGCCGCCTCGTTATTTTGTCGAGGTGATGCGTTCGGTTTATCTGAAAGGAACGATGTTTATCGAATTATGGCCTAATTACGTGGCATTAGCCGTCTTTGCCGTTTTGTTCAATAGTATGGCGGCATTGACGTATAAAAAGCAGGCTTGATTTGGTATAAGATTTTGTCGAATTTAGCTTGGAATTTTTTTACTGAGTTAAAGAATAATTTTTTTCTGTTTTTTATGATGTAATAGAGGATATAAATGAGTCCTCTATTACATCTGTCTTATGGGTTTAATAAGATTATGCTATTTACTTATCTTTGTTAGACCCTGTTTGCATGGCATCATTCAGTAACTCGATGTTATCGTTGGTCGTTTTTTTCCAATCGGTCGATTCCATTGTGCTGATGAATGAGGCGCATGATGAAAACAATAATGTTGTGGTAACAATGAACAAGAATGTCATTGTTGAATTTGATCTGAAATTTTTAACTTTCATACTCGCTTTTTTATTATTGTGCTCTTGCAGAAATAACCCTTCTTTTTTGATATACTTTGCATTTTTTACCCTTGTATTCTCCCGGACCTTGATATGTTCCAGAAGAAGAACATGTCGATGAGCATTGACTTATAGCCTTTTCCTCGGCTTCATGGGGCGTTTCGGCATAAAAGGAGAATTTATTACTACTTGTGCCTGCTGGTTTTTCTCCCATGTAACTACCGTTACTATCATCGTAATATTCATATATTATTTCGTATGTAACGGTAACTTTATAATTTTTTCCTGCATAAGTTATACCTATTCCTAGTATTAGAAACAGAATTAAAAATAAATTTTTCATAATAGTAAAATGTAAAAATTCCTACTCGTTTTTATTATTGGCCTTTCGGAATACTCCGTTGTTTGAGTGCCAGAAATCGTGGGTTAGATACGTACACAAAAAAAGCGTGGAACTTAAACCTATGAAATTTATAAGCCTGAT
>ULVW01118135.1_pt1 | contig 22237 bp, 17 predicted proteins | sample 1959801 | NCBI WGS metagenome assembly ULVW01 (sample SAMEA4835796, study PRJEB28245) | human gut metagenome | biome: gut microbiome; material: fecal sample | place: Denmark | collected 2008
ACAAAAGCCGGGCGAGGAAATCCGTTTTTCCTCGCCCGGCTTTTTCGTAGCATACAAAATCATTCAAACCCATGCAATAAAGAAAGCGGGAATGCCAACTGTTTCGCAACAGTTTGGCATTCCCGCAGTGTGATGCTGACGCTGTAAATACGCAGAGATTAACCTAAGTATTTCGTCAGAATGTTGATGTTGTCTGCTTCGCGAAGGCGGCGCAAGGCGCGTTCCTTAATTTGGCGTACACGTTCGCGAGTCAGGTTGAGTGTATTAGCCACCTCTTCGGCAGTCATTTCGTTGCGTCCGATACCGAAAAGCATTTTCAGTACCTGACGTTCACGGTCAGAGAGCGTGGTCAGTGCGGCATCGAGGTCGGAGGCAAGCGATTCCTTTTCCATTTGGTTGTCGGTACCGGGAGCGCCATCGTCAGTCATGATATCAATCAGACAGTTCGAATCGTCGTCCTGGAAAGGAGCATCAACGCTCACCTTCTTACCGTTCGTTCCGAGTGCTTCCTGTACCTTAGCCACATCCGTTTCGAGCAAGTCAGCCAATTCAGCAACCGAAGGTCTGCGTTCAAACTCCTGTTCGAAGTTGACGATAGCCTTGGTCAGTTTGCTCTGGAAACCTACTTGGTTCAGCGGCATACGAACGATACGGCTCTGCTCTGAAATGGCTTGCAGAATGCTTTGACGAATCCACCAAACGGCATAGGAAATAAATTTGAATCCTCGCGTTTCGTCGAATTTCTGCGCAGCCTTAATCAGGCCGAGGTTACCCTCGTCAATGAGGTCGTTGAGCGTAAGTCCTTGGTTCTGGTATTGTTTGGCCACACTGACTACGAAACGCAGGTTGGCGCGTGTCAGACGGTCAAGCGCTTCCTGGTCGCCCTTATGAATACGCTGTGCCAATTCTACTTCTTCGTCCGTTGAAATGAGGTCTTCACGGCCGATTTCCACCAAATACTTGTCCAACGCCGCACTTGAGCGGTTGGTAATACATTTGTTTATTTTTAGTTGTCGCATATCCTAAAATACATAACCGCACGCACATACGAATGAATGCACGCACGTCCTTTCATTAAAGGTTTTTTTGTGTAAAAGGCAAGCAAAAATGCTGCCAAAGCGCAAAATCAGCATGGATTTTTCTTCTTTTTACGCCTTAGATATTGCAAAATTACGAAGAAATGAAATGTCGTGCCACTTTTTTAATAATTATTAAGCAGAAACATACTTATATTGCGTGATTTCTGCGTAAGTTTGCCCCAAATTGCAGTTTTATGCAGTTGCGCGACTTTGAAAAGTCTGTTTTTTCTTCTTTCCGATGCTTTTCAACGTCCGATGTTCTGTCATTATTTCCTGTTATTCCTTTCACACGCTGTGCAAGGCAGTCATTTTGTCAATTACCCATTTAAATAACGAAAAATGCGCCACTGAATAACTTTGTGTCGAAACAAAGCATGCAGTGGCGCATTTTTGCCTGCGAGGGTGCGCTGTGCAGAACAGCAGCACTCAAAAATCTTAACAGTATGGGTATTTGAGGATACCCCGGTTTTCCTGGTTATTTTTTACTTGATGAGGTCGAGGGTATCGCTGGCAATGAGCAATTCCTCGTCGGTGGGAACAACCACTACCTTAACCTTGCTGGCAGGGGTAGAAATGATTTCTTCCTCGCCGCAGTTTTTGCGGTTCTTTTCCTCGTCGAGTTCGATGCCCATGAATTCAAGACCATGAACTGCACCGCGACGCACATCCCACTGATGTTCGCCGACACCGGCCGTGAACACCACGATGTCTACACCGCCCATAGCAGCTGCGTAGGCACCCACATACTTTTTGATGCGGTAGTCGTACATTTCCATAGCGAGTTTGGCGTGTTCGTCACCAGCTTCAATGCCGGCTTCAACCTCGCGGATGTCGCTTGAAATGCCTGAGATACCGAGCACACCGCTCTTCTTGTTGAGCAGGTCGCTCATTTCGTCGGGGGTAAGACCTTCCTTCTTCATGATGCTGAGCACAGCTGAGGGGTCAATGTCACCCGAACGGGTACCCATCATTAAGCCTTCGAGCGGAGTCAAGCCCATTGACGTGTCGACGCACTGTCCGAACTTAACGGCAGAAACTGAAGCACCATTACCGATGTGGCAAGTTACGATGCGTACTTCTTCGGGTTTAACGCCGAGGAGTTCGCACACACGAGCCGTAACGAAGCGGTGGCTCGTTCCGTGAGCACCCCAACGACGGATGTTGTTCTGTTCGTAATATTTATAAGGAACGGCATACATATATGCCTTGGCAGGCATGGTCTGGTGGAAAGCCGTGTCGAACACGAACACCTGAGGCAGGTTGGGCAACATTTTCTTTACAGCCACATAGCCTTTGAGGTGTGCTTCGCTATGAAGCGGAGCGAGTTCCATATATTGCTTCCACTCTTCGAGCATCTGGTCGGTTACAATCTGGCTCTTCGTGAAGCGACCACCGGCCACGATACGATGACCTGCTGCGCTGATTTCGTCAAGGCTCTTGATTGCTCCGTACTCAGGATTGAGCAGGGTGTCGAACATGAGTTTGATACCCTCGGTGTGAGTGGGGCAAGCTGATTCGATGATTTTGGTTTCACCGTTGATTTTTGTTTTCAAGAACGAGCCCTCGAGGCCGATTTTTTCAATGCCGCCGGCAGCAAGTACGCTCTTGTCGTCCATTTCGTAGAGTTTGTACTTGATGGAAGAGCTTCCGCAATTGATAACGAGAATTTTCATTGTGTGAATATCGTATGTTAGATTCCGTAAATTGTTGTCGATACAAACGGATAGACACATATTCGAGAAACTGAAAAAAACGAGTTAGGCAGTTTGACAGGCTGTGTATCCATTAAGTTAGCTTACTGCAAAGGTAGCCATTTATTTTGAGCCAAGTGCATAACGTGGCTTTTTTTATATGAAATGTGATTTTAAGTAGGTGCTCAAAATCATGCCTCCGTCACGATTTGTATGGCTAATGCTCTAAGCCTCACAGTATCCTTTGCCGCAAATGTTAAACAGCACACTATTTGATTGTTGAATTTATATCAAAATTAGTGAGCTGTTTTCCTTACTCCATGCCGTTGTTTGAACAGTGCGCTGAGCTATCGTCAAAAATTACGCAGCGATTGTCGAAATTAGTTCCGAGCTTGTCGAAATTAGTTCCGAGCTTGTTTGAATTAGTTCCGAGCTTGTTTTACGAATCTCGGAATTAGTTTTACGAATCTCGGAACTGCTGATAATCAGCGCGTTCTGAAAAACGCCAAAATAGGTTCCATTCACGCTAATTCCGCCTTGAAAGTGAAGAACAAAGCGAGTTTTCCATTTTTGCGTTTATTGACCTATTTGTTAAATTCGCCTTGCGCGCCATAAGCCGCGAAATGCTTTCCAATCCAACGTGATAGGAGGTTATACTTTGAGAAATAAGCGGAAGCATAATGTCGAAAATTACGATTGCCATTTACAATACCCATCACCCACACGATTCGTGACAGAGCCTTTTGAATAAGTCCGTACAAAATAGATTTCTTCCTTTATCAGTAGGCTGAAACGCCGATTTAAACTAACTTTGCTGTCGAGAAAATATAGAAGTCGTCTAAACTTTTTCTCAGAAGATTGAATTTCATAAAAGTTCAGACGACTTCATAAAAAAAAGGATCATCATGGCCCTTTAACCCAAATATATACTTTATGACTATTGCTGAAATCATCGCTAAAGCATTGGGACTGCGTCTCAAGCAGGTGGCCAATACCATAGAATTACTCCAAACCGGAGCTACCATCCCCTTTATCAGCCGTTACCGCAAAGAAGCAACGGGCGGACTGAACGAGGTGCAGGTGACAGAAGTGAAGGAACAAAACGATAAACTCGAAGAACTGGTTCACCGACGCGAATATGTGCTCAAAACAATCGAAGAACAGGGTAAACTGACCGACGAACTGCGCAATCGCATCGAGCAATGCTGGGATGCCACGCAGCTCGAGGACCTGTACCTCCCCTTCAAGCCCAAGCGCAGAACCAGGGCAGAAGTGGCACGCAAAAAGGGATTGGAACCCCTTGCCAACCTGCTGCTGCTGAACCCCATGGCACAACCCGAAAAACAAGCCGAACGCTTTGTGACTGAGGAAGTGGAAAACGTAGATGCAGCATTGCAAGGCGCACGCGATATTTTGGCCGAACGCTTTAACGAAGACGAACGCACCCGACAAACGGTGCGCCGCTCGTTCGAGATTTCGGGCGTAATCCACTCCAAAGTGGTAAAGGGCAAAGAGGCAGAGGCTGTGAAATTCCGCGACTATTTTGATTGGAGCGAACCTTTGCGCCGCTGCACATCGCACCGCCTGCTGGCCATGCGTCGCGGCGAGGCCGAGGGCTTTTTGCGCGTGAGTATCAGTCCGGCCGACGAGGACGACTGTCTGCGCCGCATGGAGCGTCCCTTTGTCAAAACCGGCACCCCGGCTGCACAGCAGGTTGAAATGGCGCTGGCCGATGCCTACAAGCGACTGCTTAAACCGAGCATCGAAACAGAATTTGCCGCAGCCGGCAAACTGAAGGCCGACGACGAGGCCATCCGCGTGTTTGCCGAAAATCTCAAGCAATTATTGCTTTCGCCTCCTCTGGGTCAAAAGCGCATCATGGGCATTGACCCGGGTTTCCGTACGGGTTGCAAGGTTGTTTGTCTGGACGCGCAGGGCAATTTGCTGCACAACGAAACCATTTATCCCCACCAACCCAAAAATGAATATGCACGCTCGGGCTTGAAGGTTTCGAACATGGTCAGCGACTATGGCATCGAAGCCATTGCCATTGGTAATGGTACGGCAGGACGCGAAACAGAGGAGTTGGTGCAGTCGCTTCATCTCGAAGGAGTTGAGGTGTTCCTGGTCAGCGAAGATGGAGCTTCAGTTTATTCAGCGTCGAAATTAGCCCGCGAGGAATTTCCCGACTACGACGTAACGGTGCGCGGTGCCGTGAGTATTGGCCGTCGGTTGGCCGACCCGCTGGCCGAATTGGTAAAAATTGACCCGAAGGCCATCGGGGTAGGGCAGTATCAGCACGATGTAGATCAGGGCGCACTGAAAAAGTCGCTCGACCTGACAGTTGAGAGTTGTGTGAACACGGTAGGCGTAAACCTCAACACCGCTTCGAAGCATTTGCTCACCTATGTTTCCGGACTGGGACCGGCGCTGGCACAGAACATCGTTGATTTCCGTTTGGCCAATGGCCCCTTTGCATCGCGCAAGGCTTTGCTCAAAGTGCCGCGTCTGGGTGCCAAGGCTTACGAACAGTGTGCAGGCTTTTTGCGCATACCGGGAGCTAAAAATCCGCTCGACAACACAGCGGTACATCCTGAACGCTACGAACTGGTGGAGCAAATGGCCAAGGATGCAGGCTGCGACATTGCCACACTCATTGCCTCGGCCGATACGCGCAAAAGCATCAACCTGAAAAAATACTGCACCGCAGAGGTGGGACTCCCCACACTCACCGACATCATGGACGAACTGGCTAAACCCGGACGCGATCCGCGCGGCACCATCAAGGTATTTAGCTTTGCCGAAAACCTGCATACCATCGACGACCTACAGGAAGGCATGGAAGTGCCGGGTGTCATTACGAACATCACGAAGTTTGGCGCGTTTGTCGACATGGGCATCAAGGTGAAAGGCCTGATACACGTGTCGAAAATGGCGAACCACTTTGTCAAAGATCCGGCCGAGGTCGTACACATTCAGCAGCAGGTAATGGTGCGTGTGCTTGAAATCGACCATGAACGCGGACGTGTGGCTTTACAACTCATTGACCAACCCTAAGCAACTTCTTGAAACATGACCGACGAATACTATATGCGCAAGGCGCTCGAACAGGCGCAACTGGCTTTCGACAGCGACGAGGTGCCGGTCGGTGCAGTGGTGGTATGCCGTGACCGCATCATTGCCCGGGCACACAACCTGACCGAAACGCTCAACGATGTAACGGCGCATGCCGAAATGCAGGCCATCACGGCTGCAGCCAATGCGCTGAACGGCAAATACTTAGATGTGTGTACGATTTACGTCACAGTGGAGCCTTGCATCATGTGTGCAGGGGCCATCGGTTGGGCGCAAGTGGGCCGTGTGGTCTACGGTGCAGCCGATCCGAAGCGGGGTTATGCGGCTTTTGCGCCCCATGCCCTGCACCCTAAAACAGAGGTGGTACACGGGGTTCTTGAAGCAGAATGTGCCCAACTCATGAAGGACTTTTTTAAACGCAAACGCTGATGGCTGCGCACAACGAATTGGGCGCGCAGGGCGAATATGAGGCCTTGCTTTATCTGACAAAGCAGGGCTACACGCTGCTGGCGCATAACTGGCGCGTAGGTCACCTTGAACTTGATATCGTGGCAGAACAATGGGGCGAAATCGTGTTTGTCGAGGTGAAAACGCGCAGCAGCGAGGACTTTGCACCGGCCGCCGAGGCCGTGACGCTTTACAAAAAGCGAAACCTCATTGCGGCAGCGCGGGCGTACCTTGCCCGCAACGGTTTGCTGGAACGCCCCTATCGCTACGACATCATCACCGTGGTGGGCAAAGCGCAACCTTTCAAACTGACGCACTTGCGCAATGCCTACACCGAAGAGGGTGTTTATCTGGAACACAGCGGACGCAAGGGTAAAGCGGAATTTCAGGTATAAAAAAATGCGCTGCAATCTATGTTGGCGCATTTTTTTTGAATTTCCGGCTACCACTTTTTGAACTACCGGCTACCACTGTTCTTCCGTAAACGTATTATTTAATTTCTTTATGATGAACATTGAAAAAATTCGCGAAATCTGTTTGGCCAAACCTTTGGTAACAGAGGATACGCCTTTCGGCCCCGAATTTGTGGCTTTTCGCTTTTTCGACAAAATATTCTGTTGCATCGACCTCGAACGGCCGCATCTCGTCACCATGAAATGCGACCCCGACCGCGCTGTATCCCTGCGCGATGCGTATCCGGAAATTACGGGGGCATGGCATTGGAACAAACGAATGTGGAACGATGTACGGCTCGATGGTCAGGTGTCCGACGCGCTCATTGTCGACCTCATTGATCATGCCTACGACGAGGTTCGAAAAAAATTGCCGAAAAAAACGCTCTATCACTTTCCCGACTTGCCCCAAGGCTGGACGCATACGCATTTGCCCGAGGTGGACTCCACGATGAACGTGGTACGCGCCTATCCGCCCTTGCCCGACACTTCGGCTGAGGCCGGGCCAACGGTGGAACCCACGCGCTTCGAACTGCTCACGGCCGATTTCCAAACAGCCGGACGCGGACAGCGCGGTTCGCATTGGGAGGCCGACGACCGCCAAAACCTGTTGCTCAGTTTCCGCTTCTGCCCCTCGCCGCTCATTCAGCCGCGTCATCACTTTTTGTTGTCCGAGTGTTTGGCACTCGCTGTGGCCAAGGCCCTGAAACAATATGGAGGCAACGACATCCGCATCAAGTGGCCCAACGACATTTACTATAAGGACCAGAAAATTGCCGGTATGTTGCTCGAACACGATCTATGCCAAAAGCGCATTACGCAAACCCTTGTCGGTGTGGGCATCAACGTCAATCAGCGTCAATTCGTGAGTGATGCACCGAATCCCGTTTCGCTTTATCAGATTTTGGGCAAGGAGGTAGACCGTGCCGCCATTTTGCGCAATGTGCTGACCTATTTCACCCGCGAATACACCTCGCTTTATGAGGGCTTTGCCGACTTCGTCGAACGCGATTACCACAAACTGCTTTATCGCCGCAACGGTTTCTACACCTTTGCCGATGCCAACGGTACGTTCCGCGCATGTATCGTACAGGTTCACCGCGACGGACTCCTCGAACTCAAGGACGAAGGTGGTCACTTTCGCACTTACGCTTTCAAGGAAGTTTCGTTTGTGCTCTAAGCCTGTTTTCACTCCATATATATAATGAATCGTCAAATACTCAACATCACCCTGCCGAGCATTGTGTCGAACATCACCGTGCCGCTCCTTGCCCTGGTCGACACCACGATTGTGGGTCACTTGGGCGCAGCATCTTATTTGGGCGGCATAGCCGTGGGCGGTATGCTGTTCAACATGGCCTACTGGCTGTTCGGCTTTCTGCGCATGGGCACTGGCGGAATGACGGCGCAAGCTTACGGTGCAGGCCGTACAGCCGAAACATTGGCTATTTTGTTTCGTTCGCTTCTTGTTGCGCTCACCTTGGGGCTGTCACTTATTCTGCTGCAACACGTCCTGGTTAACGTGGCTTTTCAATGGATAAACGCCACCCCCGAAGTAGAAAACCACGCGCGCACTTACTTTGCCTGCCTCATTTGGGGAGCCCCCGCAGTTTTGGCCCAATACAGTTTGCTGGGCTGGTTTCTCGGTATGCAAAATGCACGTTTCCCCATGTATGTGGCCATTGTGCAGAATGTAGTAAACATTGTCACCAGTCTGCTCTTCGTAATGGGTTTCGGTTGGAAAATCGAGGGAGTCGCTATAGGTACCCTAATTGCGCAATACGCCGGTATGGGGCTGTCCGTTCTGCTATGGTTCAAGCAGTACTACCAGCCACAAGCATGCCACACGGCTTCCCGTTTGGTCATGAATGCAATGGCCTTCCGCCGCTTTTTCAGCGTTAACCGCGACATTTTTCTGCGCACACTCTGTCTTATTGCCGTAAGCACTTACTTCACCTCAGCCGGTGCAGCCCGTGGCGACCTCGCCTTAGCCGCCAATACCCTGCTCATGCAATTTTTCATTCTGTTCTCCTACGTCATGGACGGTTTTGCCTACGCAGGTGAAGCCTTGGGCGGACGTTATTACGGAGCCCGCAGCCGTACGCGCTTTTCCCTGCTCACCCGTCGTTTGTTTCAGTGGGGGCTGGTGCTGGCCGGACTGTTTACCGCAGCGTATGCTTTGGGCGGCGAACTCCTCGTTGCCCTGCTCACAAACGATGCGGCAGTACGCACCACGGCTGCCGACTATCTGCCCTATGCTGTAGCCATTCCGCTAATCAGTTTTCCGGCTTTCCTATTCGACGGCCTCTTTATCGGCACCACATCAACGCGCCAAATGCTGCTGAGCATGGCTTTTGCCGCCGGTGCTTACTTCGCCATTTTGGCCATGTTTCCGGCAAGTAACCCTGTGCTTTGGACGGCTTTTCTGGTGTACTTAGGCAGTCGAGGCGCAGTGCAAGGGCTGCTATATCCTCGCATTTTTAAGTAAATGACGGCCGATTGGTGAAATTCTCAGATTCACTTCCTATTGTAAAAAAATAATTTCCTACATTTGTAACATGGCTGTCTGTGCGGCACCTTGCCAAACACACCCTGCAGCCTCATTAACCAATCATCAGTCAGTAATCATCAAACTCTAACAAATACTTATGGCAAAATTTAAGCGCATTCTGCTGAAGCTCAGTGGCGAGAGCCTGATGGGCGAACAAGGTTACGGTATCGACGTAAAACGCCTCAACGAATATGCCCTGCAAATTCAGGAAGCTCTGAACATGGGCATTCAAATCAGCATCGTCATTGGCGGTGGAAACATTTTCCGTGGCCTGAGCGGTGCTGGTAAAGGTTTTGACCGTGTCAAGGGCGACCAAATGGGTATGTGTGCCACGGTTATCAACTCTTTGGCTCTGAGTTCAGCTTTGGGTGCCATTGGCGTAAAGAGTCGCGTGCTCACAGCCATCCGCATGGAACCCATCGGCGAGTTCTACAGCAAATGGAAAGCCATTGAAGCCATGGAACGCGGCGAAGTGGCCATCATTAGCTGCGGAACGGGTAGTCCCTATTTCACCACCGACACCGGCTCATCATTGCGCGGCATCGAAATCGAAGCCGACGTTATGCTCAAGGGAACGCGCGTGGATGGCGTTTACACCGCCGACCCCGAAAAGGACCCCACGGCTACGAAGTTCGACGACATCACCTACGATGAAGTGCTCTCGCGCGGCTTGAAAGTGATGGACATCACCGCCACAGCCATGTGTCGCGAAAACGGACTCCCCATCTATGTGTTCAACATGGATGTAGTAGGTAACCTGAAAAAGGTGCTGAGCGGCGAAAACATCGGCACCTTCGTTCACGCCTAAGCCTTCGCACTTTTCATAACCTTAAAAAACGGTCGTACAGAATGTCAGCCATCGCTGCCTTCTGTACGACCGTTTTCGTTTACACAAATCCTTCCAAATGCCTTTTTCGGGTAGCAGAAGGGGGCTGTCAACCTGCTTTGCTTCCCAATTAGCAGTTCATCAAGTGTTTACTGAGGAACGCCTCCATGGCGCGGTAAAAGTCGAAGCGGTTTTCCTGGTTGTGAAAGCCGTGGCCCTCGTTGTCCTTTACCATGTACTCCACCTCAACCCCTCTTTGTCGCAAAGCTTCAACCATTTGGTCACTTTCGGCCTTGTTCACACGCGGGTCGTTCGCTCCCTGCGCAATAAACAGCGGCGCACAAATGCGGTCAGCGTTCAAAGCCGGCGAAGTGGCAGTGAGCTGTTCGCGGTCCGTTTCAGGGTTGCCCACCTGCTCGTACATCATTTCGAGCATCGGACGCCAGTAGGGTGGAATGGTGTTCATGAACGTAAACAAGTTGCTCACGCCCACATAGTCAATGCCGCAAGCGTAGAGGTTGGGCGTAAAAGCCAGACCGGCCAATACGGCATAGCCACCGTAGCTGCCACCGTAAATAGCCACACGCTTCGGGTCGGCAATACCCTGCGCGATGAGCCACTCCACACCATCGGTAATGTCGTCCTGCATCTTCAGTCCCCACTGCTTATAGCTTGCTTCAAGGAAACGGCGTCCGTAGCCCGTCGACCCACGGAAGTTCATTTGGAACACCGCATAGCCCCGGTTACAAAGGAACTGCACTTCCGACGAAAAACCCCACGTATCGCGGCTCCACGGTCCACCATGCGGATTGATGATAACCGGCAGGTGATGCGCCGTTTCAGGCGTCAGTCCGTCCGGCAACGACAAGTAAGCCTCGATGTGCAGTCCGTCGCGCGAGGTGTAGCTCACCGGGTGCATGCTGCACATGTCCTCTTCGTGAATCCACGGAGCCAAATCAGCAATATGTTCCACCGTATCGTTTTGAGCATCGTAGAACCAGTAGGCACCCCGAGTGCGGTCGCCGCCCACATAAATCAAGTAAAAGTTCTCCTCCTTGTCCGTGTCAGCCACCCCGAAACGCTTGTCGGGAAAGTGCGCTTTGATTCTTTCGCGCAGCGCCTTCTCCTCCTCGTCAAAGTAGTGACGAATCGGTTCCTTGTGCCCCGTGCAGTACACACTCAGTAACTTTTTGCGTTTACGCGAATAGCTGATGCTGGCAATGTCATAATCCTCGTTTTCGTAGAGCAGTTCCAGTTCCTCGCAAGTCGCCGGATTCATGCGCACCAGCACCGTTTTGTCGCGATTCAGGTTCGTTGCAGCATACACCTCGCGGTTATCGGGCGTAAACTCCATAAAGCCCACCAGGTCGCGGAAGTTCGTGGTAAGTACAGCGCGGAAAGGTTCATCCTCCGTGTCACGATACAGAATTTGCGTGTTCACCCCATCCACGATGGCAGTAGCCACACGCAGTGCACCGTTGTGGTCCGTCATCCATCCCTGGATATTGCCCGGATTTTCAGCCAGCAGCGTCAGTTCTCCGGTTTCAAGGTTCAGACGGTAGGGGTCGAACACTTCAGGGTTACGCTGATTCATGCCAATCAGCACAAAGCCCGGCTGTTCCTCAAGGTCGTCGATGATGGATGAACGCACCCCCGGAAAAGCCGTATAGGCGCGCAAGTCAGAGCCATCGTTGCGCACCCCGTAGAGCTGATAGTTTTCGTCGCCCGCCGTATCTTTCATAAACAGCAGACGCTCATTGTCGGCCCACATGTAGCCCGCCACGCTGCGTTCGGTTTCGGAGGTGATGCGTACGGACTCGGAATCGGGCTGACCCACCCGACGCACAAACACGTTAAGGCGGTCGTTCCACGGAGCCATATACGAAATTTGGCGGCCATCGGGCGATAACTGGTAGGCCGTTCGTTCTGAGTTTCTAAAAAAATCCTCTAAGGGAAGTCGTTTCATGCTATATATTTTTAGTAATTTTGCAGTTAAGGCAAAGTCGCATCCAATTGCGGCTTTCGTCCGGCTACAACAGGTACAGAAATGGGTAAGACCGTAACCGTGTTTCGCCGTTGAAACACAAAGGTACGTCTTTTTTCATGATTACTGCATGGCGCAAAGCCACATTTTCGAACCCTGTGTAAGTGTTTTCTTTTTTTGAAATTTCAACTCAAATCATATCACGCTATGGCAATCGTATCCCCTTCGCTTTTATCGGCCGATTTCGGTAATTTGCAACGCGACTTAGAAATGCTCAACAACAGCCAGGCCGACTGGTATCACCTCGACGTAATGGACGGAGAATTTGTGCCCAACATTTCGTTCGGTTTTCCCGTCATGCAGGCCATGGCACAGCACGCCACCAAGCCGCTCGATGTACACCTGATGATTGTTCGTCCCGAAAAGTTTATCAAGGAAGTCAAGGCCTTAGGCGCCAAGGTAATGAACGTACACTACGAAGCCTGCACTCACCTTCATCGCGTTGTGCAGCAAATCAAGGCCGAAGGCATGATGGCCGGTGTAACGCTCAATCCGCACACCCCCGTCAGCGTATTGGAAGAAATCATTGCCGACCTCGATTTGGTGATGCTCATGTCAGTGAATCCCGGTTTTGGCGGTCAGAAATTCATTGAACATTCCGTCGACAAAACACGCCGCCTGCGCGAACTCATTGAACGCACGGGTTCAAAAGCCCTTATCGAAATTGATGGTGGTGTAAATCGCGAAACCGGTGCGCGCCTCGTTGAGGCCGGAGCCGATGTACTCGTAGCCGGTTCTGCCATTTTCAAGGCTCCCGATCCCAGTGCTGAAATCGACTTTATGAAAGCATTGTAAGCCACCTTTAGTGATAATCCAAAATCAGCTAATTTTGAAACCGATTTTAACTGAACAAGAACTGTTTTCTTTGCTGCAAATCATTCAGCAAAGCCGTAAAGTGGTGGTATGCGCGCACCGCGGACCCGATGGAGATGCGGTGGGCTCATCATTAGCCTGGGCCGAATACCTCATGTCGTTGGGTAAGCAGGTCAACGTAATCATGCCCAATCCCTATCCCGACTTTTTGCGTTGGTTGCCCAATTCCCACATCATACAGTATTACCTTCGCCATGAAGCCGCAGCCCAGACCGTGCTCAACGAAGCCGACCTCATTTTCTGTCTCGACTTCAACGGCTTGAACCGTTTGCAGGAAATGGGAGCCGCAGTTTCGCGTGCTAAGGCCGACCGCATCATCATCGACCATCATTTGAACCCCGACACTGCCATGGCCAAAATGGTGATATCGTATCCCGACAAAAGTTCAACTAGCGAACTCGTGTTCCGTTTGATTCACCAGTTGGGCGGTTTCGACAACATGACGCGTCAGTGCGCCACCTGCATTTACACCGGCATGATGACCGACACCGGCGGCTTTACGTACAATTCGAACGATCCCGAAATTTACGAAATCATTTCTTTGCTGCTGACCAAAGGCATTGACAAGGACAAGATTTACCGCAATGTATTCAATGTCTATTCTGTCGACCGCATCCGCCTCATGGGCTACATCATGTACGAAAAGTTGCAGTTTCATGCCGGCAACCGGGCATCTATCTTTACGTTGACGCGCGAAGAAATGAAGCGTTTCAACTTTATTCGCGGCGATGCCGAAGGATTGGTCAATATGCCCTTGCAAGTAAAAGGAATGCGCTTGAGCATTTCGCTGCGCGAAGACACAGAGCGCGATGTGGTGCGTGTGTCGTTGCGTTCAGTCGACGATTTTCCGTGTAACAAAATGGCTGAACAGTTTTTCAATGGCGGCGGCCACCTGAATGCCTCAGGCGGCGAATTGCCCTTCCCCCTTGACGAAGCCGTGCGCACGGCCGAACGCGCCATTGCTGCTTTTGCCGACCAACTTTAATGGCACCCGAACGCTTTCATGCGCAGCATGGCCTGCGAGTCAGTGCGTGCTGTTGAGCGCACCTAAAAATCCCCTGTATCCGTTTTCTGCAATGCCCTAAGGGCTGGCAGTAAAATGGTACAGGGGATTTTTGCTACTGAGCCATAAAGGGTGGTTTTCCTAATTTTAAGCTCTTGAATTAGGAAAACCACCCTTCTTTATATAGGTCGTAATTATTTACTCATCTTTCGGTTTGAACAAATCAGCAAACAAGCGCAAGCTGTCGGGGTGTTCAACGGCAAAAGTATCGATGTGGCGCATACGCTTCTGTTCCAGAATTTCGTCTACGGCAATCAGGATACCCGTTTCCTCCACCTCGCCAAATTCATGGTTCACCGCAGTGCCAAACATACGCATAGTCGGGCTCAGCCCCATGTAAGCATTGACGAGCGGCGGAATGTTATAGCCTCGTTTACGCACCTCCGTGTTCAGAATGCGATAGTCCGACTTGAAGTCATCGTACACAAAAAGCTGTTCGAGTTCGTTAATGGGCGTATCAATTTTCAGCGGTGTGATGGGCGTAACGAGGTTGTCGCGGTCGCCAAAGTGTTTGTTCAGGAAAAACAGAATCATGTCGCGCGCCTGTCGGTTGAACGACGGATACATCGTCATTTTTCCAAAGAAATACTTCAGGTTCGGAATCACCACAGTCAGAGCTCCGAGTCCGTCCCACAGGTTGTCGAGTGCAAAGATGCCCTTGCTCATGGCGCGCGTACTTTGGTATTCGAGCGTTACGAACGACCGCCCCAGTTCAACGGTATCAGCCATGTAGGTCGACAAGAATTTGTCCGAGAAGTGAAACATGTGGCTTGTAGCCAACAGCGGTTGTCCGTTCTCGTCGTAGGAAATTTCCTTACCCGGCAGGAAGCGGTATCCCCCCAGGATGCGTTCTTCCTCAGGGTCCCACACGATGAGTTGGTAGTAAGGATGCTCGCAGGTGTCGAATTCGTCCCAGTCGAGTTCCAATCCCGTACCCCCTCCGGCAGCCCGGAAAGCAATTTCGCGCAGACGGCCTATTTCGCGCATCACGTTGGGCGCCTGGTGATAAGTAATGATGTAAATTTCGTTGCCCGCTTTGTTCGTCGACCGCAATCGGCGTTCCGGTGTCAGTTCAGCTTTTAAGAGTTCTTTGTCGACGGGCGATATAATTGGTTGCATAATTACCTATTTTAATCTATAAACTTCATCTTCCACCCATTTGGCCCATTCGGCAGGCTTTTTGCTATGGTCGAAAGTTTGCCAGGGAATAGGTTTCCCGATTTTTACCTGAAATGTTTTGTGTCGGTGTTTGAATGTTTCGTCAGCCAGAAACAGCATGGCGATGTTGAACTTGAGTCCGAGTCGTTTCCCGAAGGAAGCCCAACGGTAAAAGCGGTCGGAGTTGCATCCGTCAAAATAAATTGGCACCACATCGCGTTGCGTTTCGATGCTCTTGGTAATGAAGGTTTTGTTCCACGGCAAATCGTGTACCACCCCCTTTTCCCGTCGTGAGCAAAGTCCGGCCGGAAACATGATGATGTGGTTGTCGCTGCCGAAAGCCGCTTCAACCAGTCGCGGAAAGTCGCGGCTTTGTTTGCCGGTTTTGTTAATCGGCACACAGAGTGGTGCAAGGCCGTGCAGATTCATCAGCAAGTCGTTCACCAGGTAGCGTATGCGTCCGTCGTAGCGATGACCTAAGATTTGCCCTATGGCAATACCGTCAGGTCCGCCCAGCGGATGGTTGCTAACAAAGGTAAAGCGCCGGCCGTCCGCGTCGTCGGGCAGGTTTTCGGTACCGCTCACCTCCAGGCTGACGTCGAGAAATTTCATGACAGCATCAAGCCAGAGTACCCCCTGCATATCGCCCACGTCCGTCAGAAATTCGTTAATTTCGTCCTGATGGGCAATGCCTTTCAGCCAGTTGCGCACAAATCCCGGAACGAATTTAGCCTTACTTCCGGCCTTCGAACGCAATATTTCGTCAATGTCTATTTTGAAAATGCGGTTGTTCACTATTCAGAAATGTGTATGTTTATTTTTTTCAAGCAAGGGTGGGGCTGCAAGGTGTAAGCATTGGACAAACCGTTTTTGCAACCAGGTACTTTGCCATACAATATGACCAGTAAAGCCTCCCGTACTCAGCAAAGACAGCTTCAAACCAAGCCTCTTTGCAAAGGCAAAAGTACAAATAAATTTTGCCTTTGCGCAATTTATCCAAAAAAGTTTCCTACTTTTGCCTGACTACCGGCACACTTAGTGTGCTATTTGTTGATAAAATCTTAACAGCTTTACAAAATTGTAAAGAAAAAACTATTGCTTATCATTCATGCATACGCTCGTACTCGTTACCACTGAATTTGCTGCTGCCGCGCACCTCATGATGAGTTTGGTGCTGTTTTATCTGGCTCGTCGCAGCGTGCAGTTTCTTTCGCAGGCATGGATTATGCTGCTCATTTGCCTCATGTACTGTTTGGCTCTGTTCTATGTAGCCACCACCGAAAGCATACCCTCGTTAGGCATTCTGCATCCCATTTTGCTTATTTACTTACTGGTCTGTTCCTATTTGCAAAGCATTTACCCCTTGGGCTTATGTTTGCCCGGCTATTTGCAGTGGGGGCGCATGTGGGCCTACGCCACTCCGGCCCTGGTGCTCATCTTTATTTATTGTATAGGTGCTGCCGCCGGCAGTAATTTGGCCACTGTCTATAGTGCCGAGGACTTTGTCACCTACTTCCTGTCGGGCGATGTGTTCCTGCGCCTGCTCTGTCTGCTCCTTTCCGGCTACTACATAGTCAACATTTTCCGCCTGCCCCATCGCCTGGCACGTCGAATGGAAATACCCAGCGACCTCATAGCCTACGGTTCAGCCTTAGGTTTGGTGTGCGTACTGTTTGTGGTAGTCACCGTGCGCTTCAGCTTGGTACTCCTCACGGTCTACATGCTCCTGTTCACGCTCGTCAATATGTTCCTGTTCTTCCGCATTCTGCGTCCCACGGTCAATAGCATATCCTACCCTGATTTCCGACAGGTCGAAACTCCCCCCACGAAGGAAGAAATCACCCAGTCCGAAGCTGCCGACTTTAATGAAGCTAACCTTCACCGCTTCGAAGTGATGGAATACATCATGCAGCACGAACGACCTTACACCGACGACACCTTCAACCGCGAACGCCTTTGCCGTTTGGCCGGATTTAACCGCCACGTTGCCTTGCAGAGTCTGCGCTCGCAGGGCTACAACGACATTCACGAATACATTTCGCGCTACCGCGTGGCAGAATTGCGCCGCCTCATTGAAATGGGTAAAGTTACTGACCTGAAACAAGTAACCATGGTAGGTTTCCGTTCGGCCCGAACCGCCGTGGTGGGTTTCGAGCGTTACGAAAATCTGGACCTCGCCACCTTCCTCGAAAGTCATGTAAAGCCCGATGCCAAACGTACGCGCGAAGCGGTGCGCAACGATGTATAACCTGCTTAACACCTTCTTACCCGAATCTTTTCACCTCGATAATCTTTACCTATCAATGAAACTTACCCCCCCCTATGAAAAACCTTACTCTGATATTGTGGCTCTTTTTGGTCTGGGTGCAAGCACTGCCGCTGCATGCCCAAAATGAGAATAACCAGCATTACTATTACATTCATGGCCAGGCATTCAACCCCGTCACGCGCGAGCGTTTGCAGCATGTGTTTGCCGAACTCCTGACCACCGACAGCGTAGTAGTCGACACGATGACCACTACCGAAACGTTGCAAGTCAATGGCCAGCGTGGCCCCTGGATGTTCGACATAGCCAAACATCCCGAACAACCCTACATTGTGCGCCTCAGCAAAGAAGGGTATCAAACGGTGTGCATCCATGTGCCCAAGCAGCCGGTAAAGGCTCAAAAGTCGACGTTTGAGGTTATCACCATCAAGCACGCTTTCATGAAACGCGCTCCCCGTAAGTACCACCTCGGGCAGGCCACCGTTACGGCCAGCAAGGTGGTGTTCTATCAGAAAGGCGACACGGTGGTTTACAATGCCGACGCCCTGGCTCTGTCCGAAGGTTCGATGCTCGATGCCATCATCCGCCAGTTGCCCGGTGTCGAGATGCGCGAAGGCGGCGAAATTTACGTCAACGGACGCTACGTCGAACAGTTGCTGCTCAACGGCAAGGATTTTTTCGACAAAGACCGCCAACTCATGCTCGACAACCTGCCCTCGTACATGGTGAAGAACGTGAAAGTGTATGAGAAGGAAAGCGATCTCAACAAATTTACCGGCTTGAAAGTCGATGAAAAGAAGCTGGTCATGGACGTGAACCTGAAGAAAGAGTACAACATAGGGTTCGTGCTCAATGCCGAGGCCGGATATGGCACCGAGAACCGCTACCTGGCGCGCCTCTTTGCCATGCGCTTTACGCCCCTTTCGCGGCTGACCATTGTGGGCAACATCAACAATGTGAACGATAGCCGGCGCCCCGGCCAAAACACCTCGTGGACACCCAATAAAATGCCCATCGGCACCAGCATTACCAAAATGGGTGGTTTCGATTACGACTACAACGATGAACTCTCGGGCATTTCGTTTAGCAGCAATTTTACAGGAACGCATACCACCCAGAATAATTATTCGGAGCAAAGCAATGAACTCTTCCTCGAAGGAAACAACACCTTCGGGCGCAGTTTGGCGCGTAGTCACGTCAGCAATACCCGCTTAGACACCCACCAACGCCTGAAATTTAAAAAAGGCAGTTTATATGCAGATTTGTGGTTTTATGGAGGCTATTTGCGCAACCGAAACCGCAGCCGCAGTGCCTCGGCCACTTTTAGCGACAATCCCGATAACTACCTCAACGGGCATGTGCTCGACACGCTCCAAAGCCCGGCATCGGGCAATTTCCTGCGCAAACTGGCCCTTAACCGCACGCTCAATGAAGCCAAGCGACAGAGCCAGACGGGGCATGGCAATGTGGATTTCACGATGTTCTACAAACGTACGTTTTTGAGTACGGGTTTTGATTTCAACGTCAACGACGAAAAGTTTTTCGAACATTACGCCCTCGATTATCCCTCGTCGAACAAAGCATCCGACTATCAGAACCGCTACAACCGCAATCAGCCCTATTACAAACTCAACTACCGTTTGTCGTTGAGCCAATTTTTCCTGATTGGCCCAAACCTGCAAATCATTCCGTCGTATTCGCTCAATGCCAGCTGGCGCAATCAGCATTATGCCCAGCATCGCCTTGAACGCCTGGCAGGGTGGGGCGCAGGCAACGAACATCCGCTCGGTATGCTTCCCTCCGAAGCCGAGTGGCTTAAAAATGAAACCTACGATCAGGTAAATTCCTACATCACTGAACTCAAACCCATCGACCAGACAGCGCAACTCCGCTTAGCGTATGAAAAGGCCGACAGCAACAATAACCGGTGGAATTTGTCGCTCAGCATACCGCTCAATATCAAAACCCAGCGTGTGTATCACAAGCGCCACACCTACGATGCCCACCGCACCATTCACAACGTGTACGCCACACCCACGTTCAACGCCTCGCGCAGGTGGGACAAGTCGCAAAAGGAATGGAACTACAGTTATAGCATGGGCGTTCGCACCCCCGATTTCCTGACCCACCTCATCGACCTGCCCAACGATGCCAATCCGCTATACGTCACCACGGGTAATCCCCATTTGAAGTCTGAAATCAGCCATGTGCTCAACACCTCGCTCAAATGGTCGAACAGCGAAAAGCAACGCTCCTACTTCCTGTCGCTCGGTATTACGTTCAACACCAATGCCATTGCCCAAGGCATGACTTACGACCGCACCACCGGTGCCCGCTACTTCAAGCCGCAGAATGTCGACGGAAACTACCTTTCGCAAAACCATTTCCAGTTCAACCTACCCCTCGACCGCAAGCGGCGGCTCACGCTCGCCTCGCGACTCTTTTTTCAGTTGCAACACAGCGTCGACCTCATCACCAACACCGATAATGTCGGCAGCAACGAAGCCTTCAGCTCGCGCCCCACGCGCTCCACGGTCAATACCTACTGGACCACTGAAGCCCTCGAACTCAATTACCGTCTGGGCAATTTCAGTGTAGAGGCCAACGGTTATGTAGGTTATAACCGCTCGCAGTCCGACCGCATTGGCTTTGTGTCGCAGAACGTGTGGCAATACAGCTATGGGCTCACCGGCCAGGTGCAGCTCCCCGGCAAAATCGAGTTTTCAACCGATATTAAGATGTATGGCCACCGCGGCTTTGCCGATGCCGCCGGCAATACCGACGATTTGGTGTGGAATGCCCGCCTCTCGCGCTATTTCCCCAAGGCCAACCTTTCGGTGATGCTCGACGGTTTCGACCTCCTTCGTCAACTTTCCAACCGCACCTTCATGATGAACTCGCAAGGTCGCTTCGAAACCTACAACAACGCCTTGCCATCCTACTTCTTGGCACACATTGTTTACCGATTCAGCAAAAAGCCGAAGGAGTAAGTCATTTTCTGTAACAGTCAGCTAATCAGTCCTTCGAACAGCCAACCAACCACTGCTGTTCGAAGGACTTTTTTTGATTGCTATAAAAACTATAGCAGCGGTGCATCACCGCTCAGTTTTCAGCCCATGCAAAATGTTAACTGGCTGGTTTGTTTGTCTGTGAAAAAATAAAAATATTGCCGCTTTATGTGGTTAGTCTTTTCCGCTGTGAATAACAGCACATCCACCTGTTAGAAAAACGCATCGAACTATCGTTCAAATTTTCTCCGCGCTTGTTGAAATTAGTTCCGCGTTTGTTGAAATTAGTTCCGCGCTTGTTGAATTTAGTTCCGAGCTAGTTTTACGAATATCGGAATTATTGAAAACCAGCACTTTCAAAAAATCACCAATCGTTGTTTCCCGAACGCCAGTTTCTGTCCCGCGTTCCAACGTACCGAATATTTTCTTCATTTACATTTTTTGCACGACATCTACAAGCCTTTACGTTGTTTGTTAAAAACGAATCAAAGCCTTTCGCTCTTCTATGTGTACGATGTACTATGCGTATATTGCAGGTTAAATCCTCGAAAAAGTGGGGGAAATATGTCTGGTGAATTTTGCCTGTGAAGTGTCCTGTGCTACATCTCTCAACAAGTTCTTCTGTGGGCTGTTTTTCTTTTAAATGAAAATAGGATTGTAATGATTCAGTCTGAAAATATAGATTTTTGCAATACAAATGATAGGTCTAAGTAAAAAAAAGTAACAATACTTGCAAATATTGCGAAAGATACTTATATTTGCTACATCAATTCTTTAATAAATTTAAGCCATAGCTATATCCGTTTTGTAAAGCATACTTTTGTATCTGTATCAATTCTAATCTTAGTAATGTGGATGTTAGTTTTCTGGTTTAAAGAATCATACAAAATCTGACCTATCATGCATAAAAGTAATCATTTGTTGTTTATATTGTTTTCCCTTCCTATCTATGGCATAGCGCAAGAAAATGCAGATACTACATCTACTTCCAATTTGAATGAAGCTATCATTACCAGCTATCAAAAGAATGTGAAAATAGAAGGTGCCATTACAACTGTACAAATTAAAAATACCCCATTTGCACAAATCGGCAACTTACAAGAAATGTTGGCCCAAATACCCGGTATCCGAAATAGCCAATTAGGTATTGAAGTTAGCGGCTACGGAAAACCGCGTATTTATATCGACGGACGCGAAGTGAAAAATGAGGAAGAGTTGCGCACTATTTCTTCTGAACAGATAAAAAACCTAAAAATAAATAAGGCACCTGGCGCAGAGTATGAAGCCAATACGCCTGCAATAATTCAGATTACAACTATTAAATCGGTGGCCGATTATTTGTTTATGAATATAGGCAACACGATGGGCATGCGAAGAAAATTCAGTGAAAGTCCTTTTGTGCTCACACGTTTTCAGATTGGAAAGATGGCAAGTTCATTTTACTATGACTTTAATAGAAGTGGCAGTTTGGTTAAAGAAACCTATTTCAGAAATATAATGCGCCCCAATGATACTTTCAAAAGCGAACAAAAGCGCGAATTGCCTTTCTATGATACTTATCACTCTTTTTCATGGAGCGGCGACTATACAATCAACAAAAAGAACCGACTCGGTTTTTTCTATTTCTTTAATCACGATAACTATGCAGGTCATGAACGCGGTACAGGCTGCTGTTGAGGAAGCTTAAGTAGCATAATAATATCA
>ULVW01119455.1_pt1 | contig 22077 bp, 16 predicted proteins | sample 1959801 | NCBI WGS metagenome assembly ULVW01 (sample SAMEA4835796, study PRJEB28245) | human gut metagenome | biome: gut microbiome; material: fecal sample | place: Denmark | collected 2008
TCTACATTATATATAATATAAGAATTTTGAGTAGGTAAGTTAATACTTCCAGAAATACTTGTGGCATTGTATTCTTCGTAGTTACTAGTTGCATTATTAGCACTATTAATGTTTATATTTGTTATTCTTATATCTTTATCTATTCTTATGGTAGCGCTTATGTTATCTATGGCTAAGTTATTTTGAAATGATGAGAATCCGATACTTAAAAATATTATAGTGAAAAATAGAATAAATATTGTGATGTATATTGGATAGCTTTTATGATTATAAATATTTTTTTTCTTTTTAAAGTTCATATTATATTTACCACCTTTTATTATATATTGATTATAGCATGTGGGATATTTTGACGCAATAAATCATATAAAAAGTAGAAGATTAACTTCTACTAGTTAAAAAATTTGTTAGTACGATTTATTAGTTCTTCACGCCCTAGATATTTAATTAAATAGTATATGTTAGGTGATTGGTTTTTCTTACAAATGATAACACGTAGTAGGGCACAGAAATCAGCAACCATACCAATGTATTTTTCTGGTTCGGCTTTATAAGCTTTTTTATCAGCAGTATATCCATTATTGCAAGCGTATTCTTTTACTTTGTTAAACCATTCTTCTTGAGTATCAGTATCGTTATAAACGTTATTTAGATAGTTAATAACTGTTTCTTTATCACATTTTTTAACATCAGCATATTCTTCATTATTTTTATTAAATAATTCGTTGAACATATACCAAAATTCTTTTTTGACATCAGATAATGATGCGATATCTTTACGAGGTCTTTCAATATCTCTTTCAATATTTAGAACATTAAGAGCGTATTCTTTATTATTAACTAAGATATTATAGAATTCTTCATCGTATTCTTTAGTATATTTTAATGTCATATCATATAACTCGGTATTTTTTAAACGACTAAAGTAAACTCTTGATATACTTTCTAATTTTTCAATATCAAATAGGGTACCACCAATAGGCATTTTACTAAATTCAAATTTAAAGTCATTAATTGTTTTACCAGGGTTAGTATTATACCATTCTTCAAAGTCATAGTTTTCAATAGTAGCTAGGTATAATCTAATAACATCTGTTGGAATGCCTACTTTACTATAGTAACTAATAGCGGCTTCTTTATCTTTTCTTTTACTTAGCTTTCTTATAGTGTTTCCTTCTTTAATAGTAAGAGGCGCTATGTGAGCATATACTGGTTCTTTAAAACCAAGTAGGCTAAATAATTGGTGATGTTTAGGATAGCTTGATACCCATTCATCGCCACGCATAACATGGGTTGTATGCATTAAGTGATCATCTACTACATGGGCAAAGTGATATGTTGGTAGTCCATCTCCTTTAATAATTACATCATCAATATCATTTTCTGGCATTTCAATGTCGCCTTTAATAGCGTCATGTAAAATGATTTTATTTTCAAAGTCGCCAGGTGATCTAAATCTAATAATGTATTTTTCGCCATTTTTAATTTTTTCAAGGGCTTCTTCTTTAGATAGATCACGACATTTAGCATATTTTTTATAGTAACCTATACGTAATTTTTTATGTTCTTGGTATTCTCTAATTTCTTCTAATTTAGATGCTTCACAGAAACATGGATATGCTAGGTCTTCTTCAATTAATTTTTTAGCATAGGCTTTATAAATATCACGTCTTTCAGATTGAATATAAGGACCATATTCGCCCCCGATAGTAGGACCTTCATCAAAGTGAATGTTTAATTTATTAAAGTCATCAATAATTCCTTGAACTCCATTTTCAACCGTTCTTTTACCATCTGTGTCTTCAATTCTTAAGTAGCATACACCATTTGTTTGTTTAGCAAGTTGAATTGCTGCAAAAGAAGTATATAAACTTCCCATATGAACAAATCCTGTAGGAGAAGGGGCAAAACGAGTAACCATCGCTGTTTCACTTAAATTTCTTTTTGGGTATTTAGCTTCATAGTATTGCCAATCATGTTTGCAATCAGGGATTAGTAAGTCAGCAAATTCTTTATTTGTCATAATATCTTCCTCTTTTCTTTCATTATTATAATATACTTTTGGTTTTTTTTAAATGTTTTTTCTTTTAATGCATTCTTCGATAAGTCTTTTTATTACTTTAGAGTCTTTTTCTAATTCCGGATGAAAGTGAACTCCTAAAATAAAATAGTTTTTATCTTTGTATTCGATGGCTTCTTTGGTATTATCACTTGCGGTAGCACTTATGATAAAATCTTTACCAACTAATTTATAGTCATGATGATGTAAAGACACAATACTTTCAGTAGAACTATTAAAAATACTTTTTAAGATAGTATCGTCTTTGATGTTTATTTTATGTCTAGCAATATCGACGTTATCTTTATTTATTTCATGGAAATGTCCAAGATTATCGGGTAGCCTACTAAGTAGGGTGCCATCATGTTCTTTTTTTAGTTGTTGATATGTTTGAATGATATCTTCATCAGTATAGTTTTTAGGTAAATGGTCTTTAATGACGCTGTAGATATCGATAGCTTCACTACCTAGACATATTCCTAGTAGGGGTTTGTTATGTTTAATGGCATAATCAATGGTTTCATACCAACTTCTTTCAATACGATTCCCCCCAGGTAAGATAAATCCATCACACAGTTCTAGGGTAGATATAGGTACTTGTTCTTTATCTAAGATTATACCTATAGGGGTAGCGTTATACTCACTTAATCTATTACCATAGTTTCTAACGAAAGTTTCTTTTTCTTGAAAGTAGTCGTTAGTATCATTACCTATTAAAGTAGGAAGAATTCCTATTATTATTTTATCTTTCATATTAATTAATCGCCTCGTTAAATATTATACTTAAAATTTAAGAGTATGTCTAAGAAATATGGGTTTGTTTACAGATGGTTATCGTTTTAATGTTAGTTTTTTAGCTTCAGTTTCTTGGATACTTGGTAAGTAAGTTGGGTTTAGTTGTTGTAATATATACTTTGCGGTTTCATAAGATATATATTTTTCGGTAGTTATGATATTTTGAACTTTAACGTAACATTCTTGTCCTCTTTCGACATTAAACATATTGTAATATGATGTACCGGTAAATATATCTTTATAAACATCATCGATTTTTTTAAGGTCTTTAATTGCTAGAGTATATCTAACTTGAGGGTCAAATTCGATTATAGTTCCTTGAACGTGGTTAGATATATGTTTTGTTTGTCTGGCAATTTCTAATAAACATAAGTCTTTAGTTTTAATTTTTTTTTCAAACATAATTATCCTTCTTTCTTAATTTTACGTATTTAGTATTATAACATAGTTTGAATAAAAGTATAGAATTTTAGTTGTCAAAGGGTAATTTGGCGGTTATAATATATTTTCGAAGGTGATTTGGATGTATTTATTTAGGGCATTAAATGATTTTGATATGGAGTGTATTTCTAAGTATAGTATTATATCTTGCAACTTATTTAGAAGTTATCTTGATGTTAGTACTAAAAAGGAAGCTAAGAAAATTATGACGGAGTTAGTTAGCACTAATATTACAACTTCTTTAGATAGAATAATTGGTCATGTTAATGGCAAGGCTTTGAACTATTCTTGTTGGATTTCAACATCAGATGATTTATTATTTACTTTAAAAGAGTATGCTATACCTCAAAGTGGAACTTATAATATTGATTTGTATCGTAAGAATGTGGCTATTTTGGAATTTGATAAAAGTGATAAGATTAACCTAGCTAGTTTAGATTTTAAAGATAAAGATGAATATAAAAAGATGTATAGTAAAACTTTAGATTTAACAAATAATAAATTAGATGATTACTTTAATCAAGGCTTAATTAAGCCTTTGAGTACTAATGAAGATTCTTTTAAAGTTTCGATTGATTCATGGTGTAAAAGTCATGATCCGGAGTTAGAGTTAAGTCTTCATGGAATAAGTGGCTTTGCTTCTAAAGCAGGGGAAAATGTTGTTTATTATAGAATAAATAAAGATAAGATAAAAAGAGTCTTAACTCCTTTAGATCAAGACATTATTTATGCTATATTTATTGATTTAATAAGAAAAGATAAGAAAGAAGAAAGAAATCTAAGTAAAATAGAAGAACGTAATTATATGCTTAAGGCTTTAGATAAGTACTTGGATAAATATGCTAATATAGATAATGATATTTGTATAAGTAATTATGGTTTTAGTAAGACAGAAATGGCTATGATTGAAAACTTATATAAAGTAGATGCAAATGGACATTATAATGCTCTTATAAATAATGTTGTATGGGATTGTAAAAATATTGATGCTGTAAAATATTATGAGCATTTAAAGAATATTAAGAGAAATATTATAAGTAAGATTACTGGTCTTGATAATGTTATGCTTCTTGATGATGATATAAAGGTTTTAAATGAAAAATTATATCAAGAGAAACAGGCTCTTTTAAATGATGCGGCATTTAAAAAGTATTTGAACGATGTTATTTATTATCAAGATAGTAATTATCAAATTATATCAGGTAATGAATTAAAGAAAGGTTTAACGAAAAAGAAAAAGTCTTAATTTATTTAGGATTTTTTTAAACTTTATTATCGGTATTACTTATGATAGAATTTGGTTAGAAAGTTGGACTAGTGATGAAACAAAATTATGGAAAAGTTTTAGAAGTGTTTATTCCTAATGATGAAGGAATAGATAGTAAAAATATTGGCTTTAAAGTTTTATTAGATGATGGTACAAAAATAGAAATTATCGAAGAACAATATGAATTTAATTCCAATATTTTTAGAGACGATGAGGTTATAATTACAAGACAGATAATTGGTAATAAGGAATTTATTGATATTGAGTTAGTTGGTGATATGGATGAGTAATTTTAATTTATATCCGCATAATAAAGAGTCTTATGAAAAGATAAAGGAAGGTTTTAAAACTTCTAATATTGTTGGTATAGTACATGCAACTGGTACAGGAAAATCTTTTAATGCTTTAGAATATGTCTCAGATAATACGAATGAAAATATATTATACGTTGTACCATCTCTTGGTATTATTGAGCATTTAAAGACTATTGTTGCTTCAAATGGTTTTGATTTAGAAAAAGATTTTCCTAATTTGAAATTTTGTACTTATATGAGCTTTGTAAATCTATCAAGAGAAGAGTTAAAAAATATCAAAGTTGATACATTGATTTTAGATGAATTCCATCATTTAGGAGCACCAGTGTGGGGTGCAAGGATTAATACGTTGATTAAAACTCACCCTAATATTAAAGTGCTTGGGATGACGGCGTATACCGTAAGAGACAGAAACACACCTTATGAAAGAGATATGGCAAATCCCAATACGGATGAGTTATTTTCTAATCATATTGTTAGTAAGTATGATTTATGTGATGCAATGGTTGATGGAGTATTGCCAAAACCAATATATAAGACAGCATATGTTAACTTAATAGAGGATGTTGATTACTTAGAAAAAAGATTAGCTAAGTTAGACCATAATTCTTCAAAATATATCGATTGTGAAAAAGTCTTAAGGGACGTAAAAAGACAAATTGCTAATGCACTAAGTATGAAAGAACTTGTTAATAAAAATTTAAAACCAAATGGTAAATATATTTATTTTTGTCCAATGATGTCAGAAAAAAATGTTAATGATATTGATACAATAATGAAAGAAGCCAAAGGTTGGTTTTTAGAGATGGGTTTAACGGAAGATGAAATAACTTTTTATAAATCAACTAGTGAGATGGGGACTTTAGGCAGGAAAAATAGAGAGGCTTTTTATAATGACATTGACTTAGATAATCGTGATACTTCTAATAAATTAAGAGTAATGTTTGCTATAAATCAGTATAATGAAGGTGTTCATGCACCAAATGTTGATGGTGTCATTTTGGGGCGTGGTACTTGTTCAGATATAGTTTATTTTGAACAAATCGGTAGAGCTTTAGCTGTCCGTGGTGATACTGAAGAGAAGTTAAATAAGTTGTCGCAGATGTCTTTCGAGGAATTAATAGCACTCGTTAGAGATAGTAAAGTTGAAATAGGCAGTAGTGATACAAAGGAAGATATTGCTAACAAATTAGTGTCGCCTTTGATAATTGACTTGAGCAATAACTATGAGTATATTGCAGAACTGGAGAATGATTTAAAAGATAAAATTAGAGAAACAAGTTTAAGACATAGCATAGCCAAACTACCAAGAAATCTTAAAATAACGAATTATAGATTTGATATTGAGTTAATTAATAAAGATTTATATGATATGTTATCTTATGTTAAAAGTAGACTTTCTTTAAGTTGGGAAGAAATGTATGAATTGTCTAAAAAATATTATGAATACCATGGTGATTTAGAAATACCACAAAAATTTAAGACAATTAATGGTTATGAATATAACGAAACAGGAGTTAACCTCGAAGCTTGGCTAGATTATCAACGTGCTAGTAAATATTTATCTGACGAACGAAGAAAATTGTTATTAGATATTGGAATGTGTTTTGACTCCAAACGGAATTTGCAATGGAATAAATATTATGAATTAGCAAAAAAATATTATGAATGCCATGGTAATTTGGAAATACCGCAAAAATTTAAAACTATTAATGGTTATGAATATGATGAGTCAGGAGTTAATATTGGCACTTGGTTAAATACTCAGCGTCAAAATAAAAAAATATCTAATGAAAAAAGAAAATTATTAAATAATATTGGTATGCGTTTTGAGTACTATGATGATTTGCAATGGAATAAAAACTATGAGTTAGCTAAAATATATTATGAATATTATGGCAATTTGGAAGTGCCTTTTAAATTTAAAACTTCGAATGGCTATCTATATGATGAGTCTGGTGTTAGTCTTGGTAGATGGCTAAATAATCAACGTCAAAATAAAAATTTATCGGATGAAAGAAAAAAATTATTAATTAATATCGATATGCGTTTTGAGTACTATGATGATTTGCAATGGAATAAAAACTATGAGTTAGCAAAAATATATTATGAGCATTATGGCAATTTGAAAATACCACGAACATTTCGAACTATTAATGGTTATCTATATGATGAGACAGGAGTTAATCTTGGGGGGTGGCTAAATACTCAACGTGCTAATCAAAGTTTATCTAAGGAAAGAAAAAAAATATTGAGTGATATTGGTATACATTTTGAAGATTACTTCAACTTGCAATGGAATAAATGTTATGAATTAGTTAAAAGATATTATGAATATCATGGTAATTTAGAAATACCTCTGAAATTTAAAACTTCGAATGGCTATCTATATGATGAGGCAGGAGTTAATATTGGCACTTGGTTAAATACACAGCGTAAAAATAAAAAATTGTCTAAGGAACGGAAAGCGTTATTGTTAAAAATAGGAATGCATTTTGATAATACAAACGATTTTAAATGGAATAAAAATTATGAACTAGCAAAAGCTTATTATGAACATTATGGTAATTTGAAAATACCACAAAATTTTGTAACTGTTAATGGTTATGATAATGATGTTTCTGGAACTAGGCTTGGCAATTGGATAAATATGCAAAGAGTTAATAAAAATTTATCTGACGAAAAAAGAAATTTATTATTGGAAATTGGTATGCGTTTTATATCATTAAAAGAAGAAAAAGTGTGGTATTCTTTATATGAACAGGCTTTAAAATTTTATAAACAATATGGGGCTTGGAGTGAAGAAAAATTAGATAGAATAAATAATAAAGATATAATGGCTTATGGAAGTATTTTAACTTGGCTTAAAGAACAAAGGAAAAATCCAAATTTGAATAAAAATATGAAAGATTGTTTAAGTAATGTTGGCTTTATATTTGATGTTGACAAAAATATAGAAGAAATAAGAAAGATTTGTACTGAATATAACATTTCTTATGAAGAAAATAAAGATATTTTAGACAATATTTCAGCTAAAGAACTTATTATAAAAATAAGATATTTACTAGATAATAAGGCAAATATTGTTGATAGGAATAATAAACTTCATGAAATATTTAAAATGAGTAATCAAGAGATGATTGAAAAGTATCATGTTTCATTAGAAGAATTATATGATAAGTATTTAAACCAAAAGAATTTGAATAAATAAAAAATGCCTTCTAAATATGGAAGACATTTTTAATATCTAATGGTTGCCCAAGTAGGATTCGAACCCACGGAATGTCAGAGTCAGAATCTGATGCCTTACCGCTTGGCTATTGGGCAATTACATGATTAATTTTACTACAATTATTTATTTTTGCCAATACCTTTTGGTTACTAAAAACAATTATTTTATCTTTATTATTAGTAGTATTTATGATAGAATTTAGTTAGAAAGTTGGACTAGTGATGAAACAGAATTATGGAAAAATTTTAGAAGTATTTATTCCAAATAATGAAGGAATAGATAGTAAAAATATTGGTTTTAAAGTTTTATTAGATGATGGTACAAAAATAGAGATTATCGAAGAGCAAGATGAGCTTAATTCAAATATTTTTAGAGATGATGAAGTTATAATTACAAGACAGATAATTGATAATATGGAATTTACTGATATTGAGTTAGTTGGTGATAAGATTGAGTAATTTTAATTTATATCCCCATAATAAAGCGTGTTATGAAAAGATAAAGGAAGGTTTTAAAACTTCTAATATTGTTGGGATAGTACATGCAACTGGTACGGGAAAATCTTTTAATGCTTTAGAATATGTCTCTGATAATACAAATGAAAATATATTATACGTTGTGCCATCACTAGGTATTATTGAGCATTTAAAGACTATTGTTGCTTCTTCTGGTTTTGACTTAGAAAAAGATTTTCCTAATTTGAAATTTTGTACTTATATGAGCTTTGTAAATCTATCAAGAGAAGAGTTAAAAAATATCAAAGTTGATACATTGATTTTAGATGAATTTCATCATTTAGGGGCACCAGTGTGGGGTGCAAGGATTAATACTTTGATTGAAACTCATTCAAATATTAAAGTACTTGGGATGACGGCGTATACTGTAAGGGACAGAAATACACCTTATGAAAGAGATATGGCAAATCCCGATACGGATGAGTTATTTTCTAATCATATTGTTAGTAAGTATGATTTGTGTGATGCGATGGTCGATGGAGTATTGCCAAAACCAATATATAAAACAGCATATGTTAACTTAATAGAGGATGTCGATTATTTAGAACAAAGGTTAGCTAAGTTAGACCATAATTCTTCAAAATATATTGATTGTGAAAAAGTCTTAAGGGACGTGAAAAGACAAATTGCCAATGCTTTAAGCATGAAGGAGCTTGTTAAGGAAAATTTAAAACCAAATGGTAAATATATTTATTTTTGCCCGATGATTACTAAAGAAAGGGTCAATGATATTGACGCAATAATGAAAGAAGCTAAAAGTTGGTTTTTAGAGATGGGACTGGCTGAGGATGAGATAATTTTTTATAAATCGACAAGTGAGATGGGTACTTTAGGCAAGAAAAATAGAGAGGCTTTTTATAATGACACTGACTTAGATAATCGTGATACTTCTAATAAATTAAGAGTAATGTTTGCCATAAACCAGTATAATGAAGGAGTACATGCACCAAATGTTGATGGCGTTATTTTGGGACGTAGTACATGTTCAGATATAGTATATTTTGAACAAATAGGTAGGGCTTTAGCTGTCCGTGGAGATACGAAAGAAAAATTAAACAAGTTATCACAGATGTCTTTAGAAGAACTAACAACGTTAGCACGAAATAATAACTTAGAAATAAACAGTAGTGATACTAAAGAAGATATTGCCAATAAGTTAGTTTCGCCTTTAATAATTGATTTAAGTAATAACTATGAGTATATTGCAGAACTGGAGAATGATTTAAAAGATAAAATTAGAGAAACAAGTTTAAGACATAGCGCAGCTAAATCGCCGAGAAGTCTAAAAATAACGAATTATAGATTTGATATTGAGTTAGTTAATAAAGACTTATATGATATGTTATCTTATGTTAGAAGTAGACTATCTTTAAGCTGGGAAGAAATGTATGAGTTGGCCAAAAAATATTATGAATATCATGGCAATTTGGAAATTCCAGCAAAATTTAAAACAATTAATGGTTATGAATATAATGATACAGGTGTTAATCTTGGGACATGGTTATATACTCAACGTAAAAATAAAAATTTATCTGATGAAAGAAGAAATTTATTAAGCAGTATTGGTATGAGTTTGAGGGGGGATAATGACTCACAATGGAATAAATATTATGAATTAGCTAAAAAATATTATGAGCATTACGGCATTTTAAAAATTCCAACAAAGTTTAAAACAATTAATGGTTATGAATTTAACGAGACTGGAATTAATCTTGGAATTTGGTTAGCTAGTCAGCGTGCTAATAAAAATTTATCTGAGGAAAGAAGAAGGTTATTAAGTAATATTGGCATTCGTTTTGAAGATTATTACGACTTGCAATGGAATAAAAATTATGAGTTAGCAAAAAAATATTATGAATATCATGGTGATTTAGAAATTCCACAAAAATTTAAAACAATTAATGGTTATGAATATAATGATACAGGTGTTAATCTTGGAAAATGGTTATATACTCAACTTCAAAATAAAAATTTATCCGATGAAAGAAGAAATTTATTAAGCAGTATTGGTATGAGTTTGAGGGGTGATAATGCCTCACAATGGAATAAAAATTATGAGTTAGCAAAAAAATATTTTGAATATCATGGCGATTTGGAAATCCCAGTAAAATTTAAAACAATTAATGGTTATGAATATAATGATACAGGTGTTAATCTTGGGACATGGTTATATACTCAACGTCAAAATAAAAATTTATCCGATGAAAGAAGAAAGTTATTAAGTAATATTGGCATGCGTTTTATATCGTTAAAAGAAGAAAAAATTTGGTATTCTTTATATGAACAAGCTTTAAAATTTTATAAGCAATATGGGGCTTGGAGTGAAGAAAACTTAGATAGAATAGATAACAAAGATATAATAGCTTATGGTAGTATTTTAACTTGGCTTAAGGAACAAAGAAGAAATCCTGATTTGAATAAGGATATGAAGAAATGCTTAAGTAATATTGGGTTTATATTTGATACTGATAAAAATATAGAAGAAATCAAAAAAGTTTGTATTGAGTATAACATTTCTTATGAATATAATAAAGATATTTTAGATAATATTTCTGCTAAAGAGTTTATTATAAAAATAAGATATTTATTAGATAATAGGATTAGTGTTGTTGATAGGAATAATAAACTTCATGAAATATTTAGAATGAGTAATCAAGTGATGGTTGAAAAGTATCATGTTTCACTTGAAGAACTATATGATAAGTATTTAAAGCAAGAAAATTTAAATAAATAGAAAATACCTTCTAAATGTGGGAGGTGTTTTAATTTGGGTTAAATATGGAGAAACTTTATTAAAAGAAGGAGAGTTATTAAATAATGTTTACTTTTCTACATAATTACTGGTAAAATAGTACTTGTTTGGAGGAGTAAAATGGATTATTTAATTATTGGTGGTGGTGCTTCAGGAATGGTAAGTGCGATAAATTTAAGTAAAAAAGGTTATAAAGTAACAATTATTGAAAAGAATAATTCTTTAGGTAAAAAATTACTACGTACCGGATCGGGTAGATGTAACTATTTTAATGATGATTTTAATGAAACTAAATATTATAGTGAAGAGAAAAATGAAATAACTAGGTTTATAAATGAAGAAAATAAAAATAAAGTTTTAGAATTTTTTGACTCTTTAGGGGTTGTTCCTAAGATTAAAGAAGGATATTATTATCCTTATTCTAATAGTGCTTCTAGTATTTTAAATACGTTTATGGTGATGTTAAAGAACTTAGGAGTTAGAGTTATTTTAGATGAGAACGTAATAGATATTAAGAAAAGAGATAAATTTATTGTTACGACAAATAAAAATGTATATCAGGCCAGTAAGGTTGTATTGGCAACGGGCTCTAAGGCGGGGTTAAAAGAAGATAGTGACATTTTTAAGATACTAGAGAGTTTTGATTTAAAGGTTTATAAAATGTTACCTGGTTTAGTACCATTAATTGGGAGTGATAACTACTATAAGGAATGGGAAAATATAAGATGTAGGGCAGTAGTTAGTCTGTATGAAAATGATAAGTTTATTGATAAAGAGACTGGTGAGATACAATTAACTAATTATGGTATTAGTGGAATTTGTGTTTTAAACTTAAGTAATTATATTTCAAGAAGTATTAGTAAGGGTAATAAAGTAAGTGTTTATATTAATTTTATTCCTTATGTGGATAAGAGTGAGGCATTAAAGTACTTAAAGTATCGTGCTAGTAAGAATGAAGATTTTACAGTATTAGAGTCATTAGAGTCGATTATACCTTATAAGTTATTGTATTGTTTATTTAAGGTTAGTAAGATTAATCCTGATAAGAAATGGCTGGAGTTAACGAATAAGGAACAAGAGGTTTTAGTGGGTAATCTTTGTAATTTGAAGTTTAATGTTTATGATACGAAGGAGTTAAGTATGGCTCAGGTAGCAATTGGTGGTGTTTCATTAGAAGAAGTTAAGGATAACTTTGAAGTTAAGAGAATACCATGTCTTTATATTACGGGAGAACTTTTAGATTGTACGGGTAAATGTGGTGGTTATAACCTAGGGCTTTCTTGGATAAGTGGATTAGGGGTGGAATAATGCTTAGGGTAAGTAATTTAAAGGTTGATGTTATTAAGAATAATCCTAGGGATGTGTTAGTAAAGAAACTTGGTATTAAGGATGATGATTTGATTAGCTATAAGATTCATAAAAAGTCTATTGATTCAAGAAACAAAAGTCAAGTATTTTATGTTTATGAGTTAGATATTGAGTTAAAGAATGAAGATAAGTATTTGAAATCTAAGAAGGCTGATATAAGGTTAGTGGAGCCTTTAGAGTATAATTATAAGTATGATGTAAAAAGTAATGAGAAAATTGTAGTGGTAGGGAGTGGCCCCGCGGGGTTATTTTGTGCGTATCTTTTGGCTCTTAATGGTTTAAAACCTTTAGTTATTGAACGAGGGTATGATATTGATAAAAGAAATGAAGTAGTGAATACTTTCTTTGAAACTAATGTGTTGGATTGTAAAAGCAATGTTTTTTTTGGTGAAGGTGGCGCTGGAACTTATAGTGATGGTAAGTTAAATACGGGCGTTAAAGATAAGGAAGGAAGAATACCTTTTATTTTGAATACGTTTTATGAATGTGGGGCGGACGAAGATATTACTTATGAAGCTCATCCCCATATTGGAACGGATATTTTACAAGGTGTTGTTAAAAATTTACGGAATAAGATTATAGCTTTAGGTGGTAGTTTTAGGTTTGAATCTACGCTTACGGATATTGTTTTAAATAATGATAAAGTAGAAAAGATTATTGTTAATGATACTGAAGAGATAAAGTGTTCTAAGGTAGTCTTGGCGGTTGGTCATTCAGCTAGAGATACGATATCTAAATTATATAATAAGGGACTTCTTATGAAACCAAAGGGGTATGCGGTTGGACTTAGAGTAATTCATAATCAAGAAATGATTAATGAAAGTCAGTATGGCAAGTATTATAAGTACTTACCTAATGCGTCTTATAAATTAACGTATACTTCTTCTAATAAAAGGGGTGTTTATACATTTTGTATGTGTCCTGGTGGGTATGTAGTTAATTCTTCTAGTAGTAATGGTTATATGCTTTGTAATGGGATGAGTAATCATGATAGAAATTCAGGGTATTCTAATAGTGCGGTTATTGTTACTATTAATCCTAAAGATTTTGGAAATACGGTTAAGGGAGCAATTAAATACCAAGAGATGTTAGAACAAAGAGCTTTCTTGATTGCTAAGGGGTATATTCCTATACAAAGATATAAAGATTATAAAGAGAATGTTTTAAGTACAAAGTTTGGTAATGTTAAACCTGAGTTTAAGGGTGGGTATGTGTTTGCTAACTTAAATGAGATACTTCCTAGGGAGATTAATAATTCGCTAGTAGAAGGTATAGAAAATTTTGGTACCAAGATAAAAGGGTTTAATAATGATGATACTATCTTAGCAGGAGTAGAATCACGTACGTCTAGTCCGGTTAGAATACTAAGAACTGAGACTTTAGAAAGTAATTTTAAAGGTTTATATCCTTGTGGAGAGGGTGCTGGTTTTGCTGGTGGTATAACCTCGGCAGCCATAGATGGTCTAAAAGTAGCAGAAAGTATCATAAAAGAATTGTCTAACAATTAAAAATGTATTATAATTAAACATGTAAATCGCAAGAAAGACTAGTAGTTAGTTAACTCTTTTAAAGAAAGTTAGTGGTTGATGGAAACTAATAAAGAGGACTAATAAATCTCCTTTCTAGAGCAGTTAAAAGCTGCCGGGTTAAGCCGTTATCCATAATTAAGTTAAATAAAGGATGGTACCGCATAATTTGCTCCTTAAATTAGTGGTGCCTTTTTCTTTTAGTTAGAGGGTGATAAAGTTTTGCAAAAAATAATAAATGGTAAGAATTTATACTTAAAGTTAGAAAGTGAATCACAAGGATTTAGTTGCACTAAGGGATGGTATTATAGAATATTTTTATATAATGGTGAGGTTGTAGGAAGAATAGAATTACATCCAAATGATTCTAGTGAATATATAACTGAAGGTAATATTGGATATCTGATTTATCCTTTAGATAGAGGACATGGATACGCTAAGGAAGCTAGTGAAGTATTACTTAAGTATGCTTATGATTATTTAGGTATGAAAAATATTCGAGTTACAATGTTACCTAATAATGAGGCATCAAAGCATGTTGCTGAAAGTTTAGGTGGTACTTATATTGAATATGCAAAGGTACCAAAAAACTCAAAATTATATGGAACAATTGAGGGAGTTTTAGTGTATAATATTGATTTAGAAAGTAAGAAAGGAAAAAAATTATGATAGATATAAAATTAATTAGAGAGAATAAAGATTTAGTAAAAGAAAATATTAGAAAGAAATTTCAAGATGAGAAGTTAGTCTTAGTTGATGAAGTATTCGATATGGATAAGAGAGTACGTGAGGTTCAAACTAAGAAGGATGAATTACGCGCTAATAAGAATAAAATGAGTAGTGAAATTGGCTTACTTATGAAAGATAAAAAAATAGAGGAAGCTAAAACAATTAAAGAAGAAATTGCTCGTATGGGACAAGAGATTGATTCTTTAGAAGAAGAGCAGGGTAAGCTTACTAAGGAAATTAGAGAAAGAATGTTAGTTATTCCTAATATTATGGATGCTAGTGTACCTATTGGTAAGGATGATAGTGAAAATGTTGAGGTTCAAAGATTTGGAGAGCCTGTGGTACCAGATTATGAAATTCCTTATCATGCCGATATTATTGAAAGATTAGGTGGTATGGATAAGGCTTCAGCTGGGCGTACTAGTGGTGAAGGTTTTTACTATTTACTTGGTGATGTTGCAAGACTTCATGAAGCAATGCTTGCGTATGCAAGAGATTATATGATTAATCAAGGATTTACATATTGTATTCCACCATTTATGATTCATAGTGATGTTGTTACTGGGGTTATGTCTTTTCCAGAAATGGAAGCGATGATGTATAAAATTGAAAATGAAGATTTATACTTAATTGGTACTTCAGAACATTCAATGATTGGTAGATTTAAAGATCAAATGATTAAGAAAAGTGACCTACCTATTAGAATGACTTCTTATTCACCATGTTTCCGTAAAGAAGGTGGTTCACATGGTTTAGAAGAAAGAGGATTATATCGTGTTCATCAGTTTGAAAAGCAAGAAATGATTGTGTTATGTGAGCCAGAAGATTCAATGAAGTATTATGAACAAATGTGGAAGTATACAGTTGAAATATTTAGAAATATGGATGTTCCAGTAAGACAACTTGAATGTTGTAGTGGGGATTTAGCTGATTTGAAGGTTAAATCATGTGATATTGAAGCTTGGAGTCCAAGACAAAAGAAATATTTTGAAGTTGGTTCTTGTTCTAATTTAGGGGATGCGCAAGCAAGAAGATTAAGTATTAGAGTTAAGGGAGATAAGGGTAATTATTTCTTAAATACTTTGAATAATACTTGTTTGGCGACTCCAAGAGGGTTAATTGCAGTAATTGAGAATAACTATAATGAAGATGGTAGTGTTAATATTCCTAAGGTGTTACAACCATATATGGGTGGATTAGAAAAAATCGTTCCTAAAAATTAAGAAGGCTTGATGTCTTCTTTTTTGAATTTCAAAGTGCAATTTTAAGATTTCAAAGTGCAAAATTTGCACTTTGAAATTGATAAATATGTGATAATATGATACAATATTTATAGTTAGGAGATACATATGAATAAAGAAAATTGGAACTTAGAACTGGCAAAATATATTAAACAAGGAGAACCTAATGAAGTAGAAAAAACTAAAAATTGGGAAACTGCTATAGGTTTACAGGATGTTGATGGTTTAAAGCCTTCAAAGTATTTAATTGAAACGGCAAAAGAGCATATAGAAGGAAATATTGATATAAAAGAAGTTGAAAATAGAATAAATCAATATTACAAAGTATTAGATGAGAGAAAATCTCTTGAATCTGAAGATAATGAAGAAGCAGATAAAGTAGCCGTAAGAATAGCAGAAATTTTAAGCGATAAATCATTTAACTTTAGTCCAACTGAACTTATAAGTATTCATCAAAAATTGTTTTCGGGAGTATTTAAACACGCCGGAAAAATAAGAACTTATAATTTTACTAAAAATGAGTGGGTATTAAATGGCGATACTGTTATTTATGCTTCATATGATACGATAATGGATAGTTTGAAATATGACTTTGAACAAGAAAAAAACTTTTCATATAAAGATTTGTCATTTGATGATTCGATAAAGCATTTATGTCGTTTTACCTCGAATATATGGCAGGTGCATCCTTTTTGTGAAGGCAACACTAGAACTACGGCCGTGTTTATTATTAAGTATTTGAGGACTTTTGGATTTAATATTAATGATGATGTTTTTGCCGAGCATTCTTGGTATTTTAGAAACTCGTTAGTTAGAGCTAACTATAAAAATTTTAACGCTAATGTCTTTGAAGATATATCATTTTTAGAAAAGTTTTTCTATAATTTGTTATCAAATACTAATTATGAATTAAAAAATAGATATACTCATATTGATTATGTGAATGATACAATTAGTAGTAAGGTCAATAACAAGTATACTTTAGAAGAACAAGCGATTATTAATATTGTTAAAGATAATCCTTTAATAAAGCAAGAGGAAATAGCTATTAAAATTAATAAGTCGGTAAGAACGGTTAAGACTTTAATGAGTGAAATGCAAAATAAAGGGTTAATAGCTAGAAAAAATGGTAAACGAAATGGTGAATGGGAGATTTTGTAATCGTAATTATATCTGGTAGATTGTCTATCAGATTTTTTTGATTTTATTTCAAAGTGCAATTTTAGAATTTCAAAGTGCAGAATTTGCACTTTGAAATAATTCCTATGATATTTTTAAATTTTTTTCTAATTAGTTTATTATTGCATTTATTGTTTCATTTATTGTTGCATTTATTATTACATTGATTCTAAAAACTACTAACTGTTAGATTTTGTCTATCAGTTATTTTTTTACTTGACAGTTGAATACTTACTCAACTATAATGAAGACAGTTGAATAAACATTCAACTAAAAGGAGATACTATGGAACAAAAAGAATTAATATGTGATTGTAATATAATCCATCAAGATAGAGTTAATGATGCCCTACAAAATAGACCAAGTAGTTTTGAGTTAGATAATCTTTCAGAACTATTTAAAATACTAGGAGATAAGACAAGAATAAACATTATTTGGACATTAGATAATAGAGAGATGTGTGTCTGTGATATTGCTAATGTCTTAAATATGACGAAGTCTTCAATCTCTCATCAGCTAGCAATTCTTAAAAATGCAGGAATAGTTAAATATTATAAATCAGGTAAAGAAGTATACTATACCTTAGATGATGAACATATAAATAAATTGTATGAGATTGGACTTTTACATATCGAACATAGAATGGATGATGAAAATGAAGAAATATAAATATAATATTAATAATTTAGATTGTGCGGCTTGTGCAAGAGAGATTGAAGAAATGTTAAATAAACATGAAGATTTTAGCAATGCCACAGTTAACTTTAATACATGTAAGATAGCGTATGAATCAAATAAAGATTATTCTTTAGAAGAATTAAATGACTTAGTTAGAAGAGTTGAACCAGAGTGCTCAATAACTTTAGAAGAGAAAGATAATAGAAAAGAATTTTCTTTAAGGTTTTTAGTACTAGCTTTAGCAATAGGACTTTCAGGATATTTCTTACCATTTCCTAAAGTAATAAAAATAATTTTGTATCTGATATCTTATAGTATGTTACTTTATAGAACAACAATTAATGCTCTTAAGTTATTACTTAAAGGTAATGGCATTAATGAAAATGCTTTAATGACTATTTCTTGTCTAGGTGCTTTAGCACTAGGTGAAGTTTTAGAGGGTATGATGGTTATTGCCTTATATACCATAGGTAAAATATTAGAAGAAAAAGCTATTAATAATTCAAGAAAATCAATTAAAGATTTATTAGATATTAAAGAACCTTATGCCAACTTAAAAGTTAGGGATAAGATAGATCAAATTAGAGTAGAAGATGTTAAACTTAATGATATTTTAGTAGTTAAAAAAGGAGAAAAGATACCGGTTGATGGGGTAGTTGTTAAAGGTAGTACTTTACTTGATACTTCGGCTTTAACGGGAGAATCTGACTTAGAAAGTGTTACCATTAAATCTAATGTTATATCAGGAAGTATTAATATGGGTGAAGTAATAGAGATTAAAGCCACTAAAACTTATGATGATTCAACCGTATCTAAAGTCTTAGAGTTACTAGATAGTGCTACGGATAAAAAGACGAAGACAGAAACTTTAGTATCTAAAATAAGTAAGATATATACCCCAAGTGTTGTTATTATGGCTATTCTTATAACGATATTCTTACCTATATTTACTGATGTAACCATTAAAGAAAGCATCTATAGAGGGTTAACATTCTTAGTAATATCTTGTCCTTGTGCCATTGCCATATCTATTCCTTTATCTTATTTTACAGGAATAGGAGTTAGTAGTAAGAAAGGTATATTAATAAAGGGGAGTAATTATTTAGATAATTTAAGTAATACTTCAAGTGTTATATTTGATAAGACTGGTACTTTAACTAATGGAACATTTAATGTATCTAAGATAGAGATAGAAGATAGTAGATATAATTATGATGAAATAATAGATATTTTAATTAAGGGAGAATCTTTTTCTAATCATCCTATTGCTAAATCTATTTTGAAGTTAAAGAATACTAAAGTTGATAATAGTGATGTTAGAGATTTTAAAGAGATTGAAGGTCAAGGTATAACATTTAAACTAGGGGATAAGAATATATTTATTGGTAATAAAAGACTTTGTTCTTGTAATCGTGAATGTATGTTACATTTAAATATTAATGGTAGTCATGTAGCGTCTATTAGTATTGATGATGGTATTAAAGAAAGTGCTAAAGAAACAATAAGTAAGTTAAAGAGTTATGGTATTAAGACTTATATGTTTACAGGAGATAGGAAAGAGAATGCTTTAGTTATTGGTCATACTTTGGGTATTGATGAGATTAAGTATGAGATGTTACCACAAGATAAGTTTTCTAACTATGAGAGTGTTAGTAAAGATAATAAGATTACTATCTTTGTAGGAGATGGTATTAATGACGCACCAGTATTAAAAAGAGCAGATATAGGTATATCTATGGGTGGCGTTGGTAGTGATATTGCTATTGAAGCCAGTGATATTGTATTAATGAGTGATGAGGTAGATAGAATACCTTTAGCGATAGATATATCTAAATATACTAAGCGCATTATTAAAGAAAATTTAATATTTGCATTGGGTGTTAAGGTTATTATTTTATTACTTAGTGTTTTTGGTCTTGCTAATATGTGGTTAGCAGTATTTGGGGATACGGGGGTTACTTTACTTACTATTTTAAATACTTTAAGAATTATGAAGAAGTATAGATAGTATTTATATAGGCATTGCTTTATGGTGGTGTCTTTTTTCTTGTTTTAGTTAAATTTTCATAGTTGTCGACCACTTTTGACTATCTATACCCTAAAAGTGGTCGACAACTTAAACTTGTAATGCTTAAAATATAAATGCTATTTATATTGTGACTTTTTTAAAAAAATTTTTTTGACTAAATTATTTTATTTATTTAGACATTTTTTTGCACTTTTTGTGTACTATACTTATATTTAGTTATCAGCATAGTATATGCATATTACAATATATCTGCTGTAAGTTTTATGCACAAATACGATATTTTGTGGTATATTATACTTATAGGATATGAACTATTGGTTCATAAATAGAAAGAAGGATATTTTATGTTAGGTAATAATATGCTATTTACACAAAATAAACAAAACGGTAGGGGATTTTTACTACTAAGTAAGATATCCTCTAGATATACCACGATAGGTGGTGTATTAAAATGAACTTTAAAAGAAAATTTTGGTTGGCTCAGCATAGGACTGATGTCTACAAATATGGTACTATTTTATCTTTAATTTTAATAGTTACCATATCAATTATTTATTTTACATATTCTAAGTTTAGTAGTAGTAACGAAATGACTATGTATGACACAACAGTTGAACCTTCCAGTAAGAATAATGATTTTATTGCTAGTTATATTGATGGTGAATGGTCAAATGAGATTCCTGGTAAGAACGATGGTTATGTTGTTGACAAAATAGTTTGTGATAATGGAGCCACTGGTACTTGGGATAATGACGAATGGGGTATTAATATAAGGAATGCTACAAAGAAGATTAAGTGTAGTGTATTCTTCATTGTTAAGCCATTATCAGCAGCTGAGAAAATTACTACTTTAGCTACAACTGATACCACTAATTTTGCAACTGATGATCCAGATAATAATATAAGATATATTGGTGCAAACCCAAATAACTATGTATATTTCAACTGCAGTGATTATTCAAATCAGAGTGATAGCACTTGTGAAAAATGGCGTATTATTGGTGTATTTAAAAATATGACTAAAGAAGATGGGTCTAAAGAAGATTTGGTCAAGATTATTAGGGACGATAGTTTAGGAAATATTGCTTGGGATAGTAACAATGTAAATGATTGGTCAAAAGCAAGTTTACAAACAACATTAAATGGTGAATATTATAATGGAACATACACAACAGGAGCATTAAAAAATGATTCAACAAGAAATGCAATAGAAAGTGTTGTTTGGAATTTAGGTGGAACAGCAAGCTATACTTCAGCAAGCAATGGTCTAGCAAGTCATTTTTATGGATATGAAAGAGGAACAACAGTATATAGTGGAAGCCCAACAACATGGCCAGGAAGAATAGCGTTGATGTATCCAAGTGATTATGGTTATGCAACATCAGGTAACTCTACAACCGATAGAGCAGCATGTCTAGCAAAAGAATTATATAACTGGGATGGATCAGATGTAAGTGATTGCAAAAACAATGATTATTTATTTAAATCAAGTTACCCTCAGTGGACTTTAGCTCCTTATTCGTCTGTCTCCAACGGTACTTTCGGTGTTGGCAGCCCCGGCTATGTCGCCAACTACCGTGCGAACTACGTTTACTTTGTTCGTCCGGTCGCTTTTCTGAAATCTAATATCTCAATAACAGATGTAGGAAACGGAACTAGTGAGAGTCCATACCAACTCTTATTAACTGACAGTTTTTCTAAACCCTTATAAATACTGGACTGGTTCATGTTAAAAATCAGCCCAGAAGGTAATCTTTTATTGATTTTAGACTTCTAAACATAAAATAGATTAAAAAATGCTGTGTTTTTAACACAGCAACGCACTCCACCTTGAAAGTGAAGTTTTTTGAATAGTTACTTTTAATATATTTAAGCATCATAAAGAATAAATCTAAAGCTAAGTCTTACATCTTTTAAAGATTCAAAGGCTCGGTGAAATAAGGTTAAACCTG